>Ga0213876_10000464_pt1 | contig 32385 bp, 33 predicted proteins | sample BarmaccomBMRX_R9_FD_160113 | JGI IMG/M metagenome (GOLD analysis project Ga0213876, IMG submission 160113) | Root-associated microbial communities from Barbacenia macrantha in rupestrian grasslands, the National Park of Serra do Cipo, Brazil - RX_R9 | ecosystem: Host-associated > Plants > Roots... | reverse complement strand
GTAGACTTCTTCACGGCCAATCTCCTTTCTGTGCCTCGAGCACGTTCACCTTTGCAGCGCACATTGTGCGACTGCGCAGGAGGTTGGCCTTCTCATCTCATCTGGCCCGGCGGCGTCTCGCCGCCGAGCCGCCAGACCCTCAAATTTCGCTGGTAACACTACGTCTGTGCAAGCCTCCCATTCGGCGGCGAGACGCCGCCGAGCCAGCCGGCGAGACGCCAGCGCTCCGACGAGGCGAACGCTTCATGGGTGACAGAGTGTTCGACTAGTCTACTGTCCCCGTGACGCTTGTCTTCTCCATCGCCGATTACGACTACATGGCCGAGGCGCTGGTGCGCGCGGGCCGCTTCGCGCGCGGCGACGTATCGCGGAGCAACTTTCCGGACGGCGAGCACTACTTGCGCGTCGAGGCGAACGTCATCGACAAGCATGTGGTCGCCGTCGGCGGCACGATCTCCGACACGGCCACGCTGGAGTTGTACGACCTCGCCTGCGCGCTCTCGTCGAGAACGGCGCGGAGACGCTGACGCTGATCGTGCCGTGGTACGGCTACGCGACGATGGACCGCGCGTCGAAGAGCGGCGAGTCGGTGAAGGCGAAGAATCGCGCGCGGATGTTTTCGTCGATCCCGCCGGCGAAGAACGGGAATCAGATCCTGCTGCTCGATCTGCACACCGAGGGCATCCCGCATTACTTCGAAGGAAGCCTGCATCCGGTGCACGTGTACGCGAAGCCGCTCATCGAGCCGCTGGCGCGCGAGTTCGGCGGCGCGTCGTTCATTCTCGGCTCGACCGATGCCGGCCGCGCGAAATGGGTGGAGTCGCTCGCCAACGATCTCGCCGTCCCCGCCGCCTTCGTCTACAAACGCCGCCTCGGACCTGAATCAAACGAGGTTACCGCCGTCAGCACGAGCCTGAAAGGGGAGACGGTGGTCATCTATGACGACATGATCCGCACTGGCACGTCGTTGATGAGCGCCGCGCGCGCCTACCGCGACGCAGGCGCGGGACGGATGATCGCGATCGCGACGCATGGCGTTTTTCCCGGCGACGCGTTCGACAGAATTCAATCGAGCGGATTGTTCGACGCGATCGCTTGCACCGATAGTCATCCACGCGCGTTGGCGCTGCGCGATCGCGGGCTCATCGTCCGCCCGGTCGCGGAGTTGTTCTGCCGGTACTTGCGGTGAGTTAAGTTGCATTGCGCTGTTACGATCCTTCGACGATGTCCACATCGGAGCAATCAGCCTCGAGCGAACAGACCACTCGCGTGACGACGGTTGTGTTTTACGACGCCTACGGGAATGAGCAATCGTTTGAGGTGCCCGGTTGGATCGGCATCACTTCTAAGCTCGCCGATCAAGCCGGTGAGATTGCCGCTCATCTTTCAGAGTCGGAGGAAAAAACCGGGCATTTGGATACGACGCTCCAACAAATCTATGTCGAGCGCCCCTACCGCGATCTCTCCACTGCTCCGAAGGACATAACGGTTGTCGTCCTTCGCAGGGCTGACGAGTCGGGCATGCGCATGCTCCAGGAGTTTGCCGGCCGGCTTGATGACCTTACGCTGCTTGCCGCGCTTGTCCATGGAAGGCTCGGGGCCAGCATCGCCGACTGGAGATTTGATGAAGTACTCGCATTCACGCGCGGCGGCGAAGGATAGAGTCCCCAAACCTTCTCCACCAGTTTTCGTCTTACCATCCCGACGCTTCGATGAAGATCCGTGCTCAACTGGTGCTTGCCTGCTTTCTCCTCTCGGTTCTGCCGCTGAGTGTGATCGTCGTCTACTCGTACCGGTCGTCGCGCAGTGCGCTGGAGTCGGCGTATCGCAAGGAAGCGGATGCGCGGACGCGGCAGATGGATCGGCGTCTCACCACGATCCGCGGTGATTTGCAGCAGCGATTGGCTGAGGTGTCGGCGCTGCCGATGCCGGCGGGCGCCAGCGATCACACGCCGGACGTCGGCAACATACTCATGACGATGGGCGACGCGGCATCGCTCGTCGACTCACTCGAGATTCAGCCGATGCGCGTTGCCGTTCCGGCGGCGAGAACGATCGTGCAGCAGGACGTCCGCCATGCGCCGCGCGGTAATCCGAATGCGCCGCCGGGTGTGACACAGCCGCCGCCACCCACGCCGCCGCCGCAGGCAGACGAATCGGCGGACGCCGGCGATGAAGCGGATACCAATGTGAAGGACGCGCCCGACGCGCCGGAGTCGCCGGAGCCGGTCGTCATCGCCATTCCGCCGCCGCCGAAGCTGCCGAAGTTCACGATGGCGCCGGAGCAGCGCGCGCTGATCAACGAAATCTCCACGCTCGGTACGAAGCTCGGGATGAGCGCGCAGACCATGTCGCCCGAGGAGCGGACGGCGGCGGAGAAGAGAATCCAGCAGCTGCAGAAGGATCTCAACGCATCGCTGCAAGCCTCGCAGTCGCAGTGGAGAGGGCAGTTCGACGCGGCGCAGAAGGAGCGCGAGCAGTACTTCAACGCGCGGGAGCAACAGCGTGAGGCTGCGCTCGCGGCGCGGCGGCACGCCCGCGATGTGGCAAGGGCGCAGCGCGCGGCGCGCGCGCCTGCGCCGGTTGCCGCGGTTGCGCCCGCGGTCGGGACGACGACTGAAGGCGTCGTCATCAAGCGCAAGCTCACCGACTCCGAAAAGCAGCAACTCCGCGACCACGAACGGCAGGCCACGCTCCTCTTCGGCCAGAAGTTCAACGTGCCTCTGCGAAAAGAGGGGACTATCGTCGGCCACATTTCGGCGCAGGTGAGCACTCCTGAAGTCGTCCGCCGCGTCCTCGGCGTGCACGGCGACGATGCCGACGAGATCACCTTCGCCATCGATCGCGACAACAACGTCTACACGCGCAATGCGGACGATCGCAAGACGCTCGATCGCGCCGGAATCACCGATCGCGTCCTGAAAAATCATCCGTTGAACGACATCAAGGAGTGGATTGTGGTGATGTCGCGCGATCCGCAGAGCGGCCTGCGCGTCGGCGTGGCACGGCCCGTCGGAGACAACCTCGAGGAGTTGCGCAAAACGGCGGGCAAGAACTTCGGCTACGGCATCGCGCTGATCTTTGTCGCGCTCATCGGCATCGTTCCGATCGCCAATCACATGACGCGCGACGTGAACCTCGTCACGCGCGGCGCGGAGCGGATCGCTCAGGGCGACCTGATGACGCGCCTGCCGGTGAAGTCGAACAACGAGATCGGCCAGCTCGCCGCGGCGTTCAATCGCATGGCGCAGGACCTCAGCCTGCAGCAGCAGACCATCGTCGAGCAGGAGCGGACGCGGAAGGAGCAGGAGATCCAGCAGCGCATCCTGGAGCTCGAATACGACCGTAAGTCGCTCGACCTCGAGGAAGCGCGGCGCTTCCAGCTCTCGATGCTGCCGAAGTCGGTGCCGGCGCACGATCGATACGACGTGGCGGTATTCACGCTGACCGCCGCCGAAGTCGGCGGCGACTACTACGACTTCCACGTTTCGCCGAACGGCATTCTGACAGCCACTGTCGGCGATGCCACCGGCCACGGCGCGAAAGCGGGAACGATGGTGACCGTCGTCAAAGCGCTCTTCTCCGGCTACACGCCCGAGGTGATGCCTGCGGAGTTTCTGCGCGACGCTGCCGAAAAAGTGAAGCGGATGGACCTCGGCCGCATGGCCATGGCGTTGCTGCTGGCGCGCTTCGATGGCAATCGGCTCACGGTCGCCTCGGCGGGCATGCTGCCGGGGTACGTGCATCGCACGCGCAACGGCAAGATCGAGGAAGTCGCGCGCGGAGCAACGCCGCTCGGCACCCTCGGCGCGGACTACCACGATGTCTCGATCGATCTCACGCCGGGCGACACGGTGCTCTTCATGACCGACGGCTTCCCCGAACTGCAAAACGCGAATGGCCAGCAGCTCGGCTACGCCGCCGCGATCGACGAATTCGTCGCTGCCGCGAAGGGCGCGACCGCGGACGACGTCATCGCCTCACTCGCCGCCGCCGCGAAGCGTTGGAACGGCGAGCGCCCGCCGAATGATGACGTGACCTTCGTCGTCGTCCGCGCGAAGACTGCGTGAGACAATCCGCGTAGTGTCTCCCCGGGTTTCGGTCATCATCGCCACGTACAACTGGAGCAGCGTCCTTCCGTACTCGATCGGCAGCGTGCTGCGACAGACGATGCAGGATTTCGAGATTCTCGTCGTCGGCGACGGCTGCACCGATGACTCCGAACAGGTGGTTGCGGCAATCGGTGATCCGCGAATCCGCTGGTTCAACTTGCCGGCGAACACGAGACATCAAAGCGGTCCGAACAACGAGGGACTGCGCCAGGCGCGCGGCGAGTTCATCGCCTATCTCGGCCACGACGATCTCTGGCTACCGCATCACCTCGAGGCGCATGTTGCCGCTCTGGATCCTGGCGGTATCGCGATGACCTATTCGCTGCTCATCTCCCTCGTGCCCGAAGCCGCTGAGCCGCGGCCGGTGAGACCGCGACCCCAGGACGGTTCGTGGTCACCACCTTCGTCTACGGTTCATCGCCGTTCCGTCACTGAGGCGCTGGGCGGATGGCGCGACTATCGCGAGGTTGTCGTTCCGCCGGAGATCGATTTATGGCGGCGAGCGCGCGCCGCCGGATTCGAATTCAAGTTTGTGCCGAGGCTTACGGCGATCAAGTTTCCCGCGTCGCAGCGGTGCGGCGTCTATCGCACGAGGCCGAGCCATGAACAGGCCGCGTGGAGCTCACGCATCGCCTCGGAACCGGATCTCGAAGCGACTCTGTTGGCGGAAATCGTATCCGGATGGGACATCGTGGGGCGCCTGAACGATCGAGAATTGGTCCGGCGTCTTATTCCGGAGCTGATCGTCCGTGCCGGCCGCCGCCTGCGCCGCCCACTGCAATTGCTGGCGTCGCTCTGGCCGAGGAAGGGCGCGGTCATCAACAGTGTTCGCCGCTTCAAGGGCCTGTAAGTGTGAGGAGAGGAGAGGGATGCTTCCTGGCGCGCGCAAAGATTCGCAGTTGGTAACGAAGGAGTGGGAGAAGATCGAGGAGCAGATCGACGGAGTCGTGGTGCGCGAAGTCCGTCACGTCCCGCGCGATCACGGCGTGATTACGGAAATCTTCCGGCCGGAGTGGGACCCGACCGGCTTGCCGATCGTGCACATCTATCAGTCGCGCCTCTTTCCCGGCGCGATCGGCGCGTGGAGCTGCCACGGGACGACGATCGATCGTCTGTTCGTCAATCAGGGCTATCTGAAGGTCGTGCTCTTCGACGGACGCGAGGAGAGTCCGACGTATCGCCGCGTCGTCGAGCTGCACGCAGGAGACGCGCGGCCGGCCTTCGTCATTCTTCCGACCGGCGTCTGGCACGGACTTCAAAACCTCGGCTCCTCCGACGCGTTGGTCATCAACTGTCCGACGAAGGCGTACAACTACGAGGATCCCGATCACTACCGGTTGCCGTTCGATTCGCCGGAGATCCCCTACACGTGGACGGTCAGCGGCGGGACGCGGCTGCGTTCAGATGCGCGCTGATCACGCGGAGACGCGAAGACGCGGAGAAAGAAAAAAACTCCGCGCTCTCCGCGGCTCCGCGTGAAAACGTTCTCTTTGCGTTAGAGTTCGCCCCATGCCGACACCGTACGAAAGCGCCAAACTCATTCTTCAGATTTTCGAAATGCGCCGCGAGGCCGTGCTCCGCGAAGCGCGGTTGTGGTTCGTCCGCGACTTCAACCCCGAGACGATCGAGGACGTGAAAGCCGCTCTGGCCGGTCCTCACAATCCGCACGTGCGGATGGTGGTCGGCTATTGGGACATGGCCTGCTCGCTCGTCACCCATGACGCCATCGACCGCGAGATGTTCCTCGACGCGAATGGCGAGATCTTCGCCACGTTCGCAAAGTTCCAGCACCTGCTGCCGGAGATTCGCCAGATCGCCGCCGGCCCCGGATTCGGCAAACACATCGAGAAGGTTGTGATGTCGGTGCCCGGTGTCGAGGAGCGCCTGGAGATGCTGCGTCAGCGCTTCCGCGCGATGGCCGCCGCAGCAGCCGCAGCGTCGGGCAACTGAGCGCTACTTCTTCACGTCTTCGATCTTCTCGAAGTGGAGGAACTCCCACTCGACGTTGACGATGTCCGGCTTGTTCTTCCCCCAGAACTTGAACGTGCCGGTGTCGTCGCGCATCTCGTCGCCGTTGCGGCACCACTGCGTCTTGAAGGCGATCTCGCGCGGAAGTTTGTCGCCGCCTTTGATCCATCGTTCGACGACGAACGTGAACTCCGTGAAGTCTTTAAGGAGCGGATATCCGGTCGGATGATGAACGAGCTTCGTGACGTGGCCGATGGCAACCCAATCGGCTTTCGCGTCGCAGACGACCGGATCAAATTGCGTCTTCGGCGTCCAGCAGGGTGGGGGCGGACAGGGCGGCGTCGCGAACGCAGAACAGGCGAAGAAGCCGAGCAGTGCGGTCAGAAGCAGTCGTTTCATTCTCAGGTTTCCTCGTCCGTCAGACCCCGCTCGGCCTTCCGGAGAAACTCGTCGAGCGGTCCGGCCGACTTCCGCATCAGAAATTCGGAATGGCCGCGGGTGACGTAGTCATCCAACTCGCCGACGAGTTTGTATCCGAGTCGTTCGTAGAGTTGGCGTGCGCGCGGATTGATCGAGGAGACGCAGAGGAAGACGTTCGGGAACTCCGCGAAGATGCGCTCCTCGGCGCACTTGACGAGTTTCGATCCGACGCCGCTGCTGCGCGCCTCGGCTGCGACGCAGAGGACCTGGATGTAGCCGACGAACGCACCCTGCGTCACGATGATGATGAAGCCGCGCGCGATGCCGTCCTCGCGCGCCACCCAGACTTCGCCGGCCGGATTCGTGACGCGGGCCAGACATTGCTCGAAGGTGCGTCCGAAGAAAACCCACGGATCGCTCGTAGCCATCATCTCCGCACATGCGCGCGCCTCGGCATCGCCATCCAGCCGCGCGATCTCCAGCTCTTTCATTGCGCCGGAGTCTACGCGATGATGCGCGGATGAAACACGCAGGACGTCCTCAGACCGGCGAATACGCCAGCTACTACCAGCGCTACGTCGACCTTGCCACCGAAAACGACATCGTGGCCGCGCTCGATGCGCAGTCGCACGAAACTGCCACGCTCCTCGGCGGCATCTCCGAGCAGCAGGCCGCGCATCGCTACGAGCTTGGCAAGTGGAGCGTCAAGCAGATCGTCGGACACATGACTGATGGCGAGCGCATCTTCGCCTATCGCGCGCTGTGCATCGCACGCGGCGACACCACGCCGCTGCCGGGATTCGAGCAGGACCCGTACGTTGCCACTGCTGCGTCCGACGATCGTCCAATCGCCGATCTCGCCGAAGAGTTTGCGACCGTGCGCAAGGCAAACGTGATGATGATGCGCGCGTTGCCGGAGGAAGCGTGGAGCCGCGTCGGAACGGCGAGCGACAATCAGATCACCGTTCGCGCGCTGGCGTTCATCATGCTCGGCCACGAACGCCACCACGTGCGCGTCCTGCGCGAGCGCTACCTCGGCGCGCCTAGCTCGCCACGTACCGCATGACCGCGACGTAGTGGCAGGCGCTGCCGCCGATCACGCACAGGTGCCAGATGCCGTGCATGTGCGCGACGCGTTTCGACAGCGCGAAGAAGACGATGCCCGCGGTGTAGATCGCGCCGCCCGCGGCAATCCACGCGATGCCATTCGGCGGCATGGCCAACCGCAGCGGCTTGATGGCAACGATGACCAGCCATCCCATGAGCACGTACAGCACGACGGAAATCGGCCGGTAGCGGCCGCGCAGCAGGACGTCCTTCAACACGCCGGCGATGGCCAGGGTCCAAACGATACCGAACAACCACCAGCCCCACGGTCCGCGCAGTGTGATGAGCGTGATGGGCGTGTACGTGCCGGCGATCAGCAGATAGATCGCGCAGTGGTCGAAGACATGGAAGACCCGTTTCGCAGGGCCGCGCCACGAGTGGTAGAGCGTGGAGCTGAGGTACAGAACGATCAGCATCGCGCCGTAGATGGTGATCGCGGCGATCGTGGTCGCATCGCGGTTTATCACCGCGCGAATCGCAAACGCCGATCCGATGATCGCCAGCACGCTGCCGATGATGTGCGTGATGCTGTTGAATCGTTCGCCGGGGTACATGGGTGTGAAGTGTTTATGCCACAAACTCTTCACGCTGTAGCGGCCGGAGATTCAGATCGATGATCAGTGTGGAACAGACACTCCTGTCTGTTCCGGTGAGGCTCGGGAGATCTGAGGAATCAAGCGGCTGGTGCTCGATCACTGCTTGAGAACACCAGCCGCTGAACTTTGCAAAAGCACAGACAGGAGTGTCTGTGCCACATTAAAACGGCACTTCGTCGTCGTCTTCGATTTCCGGACCGCGTCCGCCGCCGGCCGGCGCGCCCGCGGGCGCGGACTTACGATAGCCTCCGCCTCCGCCGTAGCTGCCGCCTTCGTCGTCGCCCTTCTTGTCGAGCATCTGCATCGTGTTGGCGACGATTTCGGTGCGGTACTTCTTCACGCCGGTCTCCTTGTCGTCCCAGCTATCGGTGCGGATCGATCCTTCGATGTAGACCAGCTTGCCCTTGCGGAGGTACTGGCCGCAGATTTCAGCGAGCTTGCCCCACACGACGATGTTGTGCCACTCGGTGCGTTCCTGTTTGTCGCCGTTCTTGTCGGTGAAGCGCTCATCGGTGGCGAGCGAAAACTTGGCCACGCTGGTTCCGCTGGGGATGGAGCGCAGCTCCGGATCTTTGCCGAGGCGTCCGACGAGGATGACTTTGTTGACTGTTCCTGCCATTGATTTCTCCTGTTCGTGAATCGTCGCGTGCGGGAGACGAGGCTCCCGTTCGTCATGTTGGTCCGCGCATTTTATGCGAGCCGCGCGATGCCGGACGTTTTTCTACCGCGAGTAGAATCCGCCGCCGTGAAGTGCGTGATTCAGCGCGTGCGGCGCGCGTCGGTGGCCGTCGCCGGCGAAGTCGTGTCGGAGATCGGAATCGGCTTGCTCGTTCTCGCCGCGGTCGAGAAAGGTGACGCTGAGCAGGTGATGCGCGACGCCGCGAAAAAGATCCGCGAGCTGCGCATCTTCGCTGACGACGCAGGCAAGATGAATCGCGATGTCACCGAAGCCGGCGGCGCGATTCTCGCCGTTTCGCAATTCACGCTGGCCGGCTCGATCGCAAAGGGACGCCGTCCCGGCTTCGACAACGCCGAGGAGCCGTCGCTCGCAAGCGCGATGTTCTCGCTCTTCGTCGACGAGCTGGCGTCGACGGGGATCGTCGTGAAGACCGGACGATTCCGCGAGTACATGATCGTGTCGCTGGAGAACGACGGGCCGGTCACGTTCGTTTGGCCGTAGAAGATAAGGTTTAACCACAGAGGCACAGAGTTCACAGAGAGATCCCCTCTGTGTCTCTGTGGTGAAAGCCTTCCCGCGCCATCGCTATACTCCCGCGCCTATGCCTTACGAACCCAAACTGATCGAAGAGAAGTGGCAGCGCGCGTGGTCCGATGCGAAGGTGGCCGAGGTCGACGTGGCGGCGCCGGGGGACAAGTTCTACATGTTGAACATGTTCCCGTATCCGTCCGGCGACCTCCATGTCGGCCATGGGCGGAACTACATCCTCGGCGACGCTCTCTATCGCTACTTCCGGATGCAGGGGCGGGCGGCGCTCAATCCGATGGGGTGGGATGCGTTTGGGTTGCCGGCGGAGAACGCTGCGATCAAGCGAGGCATCCATCCGCGGCAGTGGACGCTGTCGAACATCGAGCGCGAGAAGAAGCAGTTCCTGCGCTGGGGGATTCTCTACGACTGGTCGAAGGAGCTGGCCTCGTGCGAGCCGGAGTACTACCGCTGGAACCAGTGGCTGTTTCTGCAGTTGTATCGCCGCGGCCTGGCCTATCGGGCCAAGGCGCCGGTGAACTGGTGCCCGTCCGATCAGACGGTGCTCGCGAATGAGCAGGTCATCGACGGGCGCTGCGAGCGTTGCAGCACCATCGTCGTGCAGCGCGATCTCGAGCAGTGGTTTTTGAAAATTACCGATTACGCTGACCGGCTCGATGAAGGGCTCGACACGCTCGAGCACTGGCCGGAAAAAGTGAAGCTGATGCAGCGGAACTGGATCGGACGTTCGGTCGGTGCCGACGTAGAGTTCGCGGTCCCGTCGCTAAGCAAATCGATCCGCATCTTCACCACGCGTCCGGACACGATCTACGGCGCGACGTTCATGGTCCTCGCGCCGGAGCATCCCGACGTCGCGGCACTGATCGCCGACAACGCCGATCGCGACGAGATCGAGACGTGGATCGCCGGCGTGCGCAACCAATCAAATTTAGAGAGACAGGAGGCGGGGAAGGAAGGGCGCTTCACCGGCGCGACCGCCACGAATCCGTTCACGAACGAGCAGATTCCGATCTGGCTCGGCAACTTCGTGCTGATGCAGTACGGCACCGGCGCCATCATGGCCGTGCCGGGACACGATCAGCGCGATTTCGAATTCGCGCAGCAGTACGGACTGCCCGTCCGGGTCGTGGTCAAGCCGGCGAATGGGGAAGTGCCGAGCGCTGAGGAATCGTACTCAGTGAAAGATGACTCCGCGGTCGCAGTCGACTCCGGCGTCATCAGTGGAATGCTCATTCCCAAAGCGATCGAACGGATCATCGAAGAAATCGAGCGCCTCGGCATTGGCAGGAAGATGGTCCGTTACCGCCTGCGCGACTGGCTGATCTCGCGGCAGCGTTACTGGGGCACGCCGATTCCGATGATCTATTGCGAGCGCGACGGCATCGTACCCGTGCCCGAGGAAGAGTTGCCGGTGGAGTTGCCGCTCGATGTTCCGTTCACGGGGCGCGAGGGAAATCCACTGGCGAAGGATGAACGCTTCGTCAACACGAAGTGTCCCGTCTGCGGCGGCGCGGCGAAGCGCGAGACCGACACGATGGACACGTTCGTCGACTCGTCGTGGTACTACGCGCGCTTCATCTCCGCGAACGACAGCACGAAGATCTTCGATCCGTCGCTCGTGAATCGCTGGCTGCCGGTCGATCAGTACATCGGCGGCATCGAGCACGCCATCCTGCACCTGCTCTACGCGCGCTTCATCTGCCGCACGCTGCACGACATGGGGCTGACCAACTACGAAGAGCCGTTCACGCGGCTTTTCAATCAAGGGATGATCACGAAGGAAGGATTCCGCACGGCCAGCGGTAACTGGGTTTCGCCGTCCGAGGTCGAGAACGGTGTTCACAAGCCGACCGGCACGCCGGTTGTTTCCGAGATCGGGAAGATGTCGAAGTCGCGCTACAACGTCGTGCCGCCGGACGAATTGATCGACCGCTACGGCGCCGACACGGAGCGGGTCTACACGCTCTTCATCGCGCCGCCGGAGAAGGAAGCAGCGTGGTCGGATGAGGGTGTGGTCGGCGCTTCGCGATTTCTGAATCGCGTCTGGCACATGGGGGAGCAGATCCTGGCTCTTCCCGCTGGCGGCGGATCTGAATCCGCGGCACTGATACGCAAGACGCACCAAACCATCGACGCGGTCACGCGGCGTTTCGATCGATTCGAATTCAACACGGCCATCTCGGGACTGATGGAGTTGTCGAATGCGATCGGCGATGCGCTTTCCGCGGGGGCGGACGCGCGTGAGTCCTACGCAGCGCTGCTCAAACTTCTGCATCCGTTCGCGCCGCATATCACCGAGGAGTTGTGGACGATGTTCGGCAACGAAGGATTCATCCTGACGTCGAGCTGGCCGCAAGCCGATACGGCGCTGATGATCGAGGACGTCGTCACGATCGTCGTGCAGGTCAACGGCAAGCTGCGCGGCCAGGTGGAAGTGCCGAATCCGCCGGAGAAGGATGTCGTGCTGGCCGCGATCCGCGCGAACCAGAAAGTCCAGCAGTGGATCTCGGGGAAGGAAGTTGTGAAAGAGGTCTATGTTCCCGGGAAGCTGGTCAACATTGTGGTGAAGGGGTGAAGGCTTTGAACCACAGAGACACAGAGAAATACAGAGAGGTCTTTCTCAGTGACCTCTGTGTCTCTGTGGTGAAAACCTGTTACCTTTCACCGCGATGAAACGCCTCCTCCTTTTTCTTCTGCCGCTGCTCGCCTCGTGCGGCTACGGCCTCGTCGGCAGCGCCAACAACCTCCTCGCGCCGACGGTGCATACGATCGAGGTTCCGGCCTTCGTGAACCGCACCACGCGCGTCGAGCTTGAGCAGCGGGTCACGCAGGCGGTGGCGGCGGAGTTCGTGTCGCGCGGACGGTTGAAGCTGGTCAATTCCGCGCCGGCCGCGGACGTGATCCTGCGCGGTTCGATCGACTCGTTCGGCATCTTCCCGGTCGCGTTCAATCAGCAGGGGCGGGCCACGCAGTATCAGATCTCGATCACGGCCAAGATCGAGCTTCTCGATCATCGCGCCGACGACAAAGTGCTCTGGAAGAACGACCAGTACCGCTTCACTGAGAACTATCAGGTCAACACGGAATCGACCGATGCCTTCGACCAGGAAACGCGCGCGATCAATGAGATCGCGGTTCGGTTCGCGGAGTCGCTGGTGACGAATCTGCTCGAAGGCTTTTAAAGGCGTTTCACCACAAAGACACAAAGGACACGAAGAGAACCCCTTTGTGCTCTTTGTGTCTTTGTGGTGAAAACTATTTCCCCTTCAACTTAGCCCTCTCCTCATCAGCACGATCGCGCAGGAACGTCGTCACGATCAGGTACAGCCCTGCGGCGGCGGCGAGGAGGTAGCCGATCATCGCCATTGCGGGGTAGCCGAAAAGCGCCACGCGCGTCGGGACACGCATCATCATCGATGACGCGATCAGCAGCGCGGCGATGACCACGCCGACGGTGATGCGATTCGCGATCTTGTGCATGCCCGCCAGGAACTGCTCCGCCTGCATCAGCTTCAGACTGAACGACAGCTTGCCGGCGGCGGTCTGGTCAATGATCTCGCGCGTGCGGTGGGGGAGATCGAGAACGAGCTGGTTCAGGTCGAGCAGCGCGGGATAGAAATTGCGCGGCGCAAACTTCTGCGCCAGCTTCTGGCTCATCAGCTTTTCCGCGTAATCGCGGATCACGGTGTGCGGGTCGTACTCCGGATCGAGGCGCCGCGTGACGCCGTCGAGATGCAGCAGCGTCTTCGCCAGCATGGCCAGCTCTGCCGGCGCCTTCAGCTCGTTGTTGTTGGCGATGGAGATGACGTTGAAGATCAGTTGTCCGACATTGATCTGCCGCACGTCGACGTCGTGGAACGTGGCGACGACCGTGGAGATCTCGCGCACGAACTTCATCGCGTCGAACCCTTCCTGCACTTCGGAAACTCGAACGCACGCGTCCGCGACCTCGGCGCCGCGATTCGACGACATCCCCAGCAGCATCTTGATGATCTCGTCCTGAAACTCGCGGCTGATCCGGCTCACCATCCCGAAGTCGAGCAGCACCACCTCGGCCTGGTTGTCTTCGAGATCGCGCACGAAAACGTTGCCCGGATGCGGATCGGAATGCCAGATGCCGTCGACGCAGACCTGCTTCAGGTACGCGCGCGTCAGCGTCGCGGCAAGTTCGGCGTAGTCGTGATCGATGATCTGCAGCGGCGTCAGCTTCGACACCTTTCGTCCGCGCACGAGCTCCGTCGTCAGCACGCGCGAGGTGGTCATGTCGCCGATGACCGTCGGAATTGATATCTGCGGGAACTCAGCGAGATTGCGCCGGATGATCTCCGTGTTCCGGGCCTCCTGTTCATAGTTCAACTCGTTCAGTAGGGTGATGCGGGCCTGTTCGATCGCGCCGGTCAGGTTCATCTTCCGGCCGATGTCGCTGTGCTGCTCGATCGTGGTTGCGATCTCCGTGAAGACTTCGAGATCGTGACGAACCTGTTCGCGCACGTTCGGACGCTGCACTTTGACGACGACCTCGCGGCCGTCGCGAAGCACGGCGCGGTGAACCTGGCCGAGCGATGCAGCTGCGAGCGGAGTCGATTCGAAGGTTTCGAAGGCTTTCGAGATGCGAACCTTCAACTCTTCCTCGACGATCTTCTCCACCTCGGCGTAGGAGAACGGCTCAACGTCGTCCTGCAGCGATTCGAGCGCGGCGATGTACTCGGGCGGCACGATGTCGGGACGCGTCGAAAGGACCTGTCCGAACTTGACGTAGGTCGGGCCCATCCCTTTGAGCGCGTTTGCGAAAGCGACGGCGCGCCTGGCGACGTCGGGCTCCATCTCCGCCGAGGTGTCGTCGGAAGCGATGACAGTCTCCGGATCAAGCGACAGGCGGAAGTCTTTGCGGCCGTATTTTGTAAAGAGGACGAGCAGGTCGCGGTATGCGCCAATATTGCGTGTCTTCAGCACTCTGCGGATGAGTTTGCACGCCGCTTGCCGACATGACAGGCAGGAGTGCCTGTGCCACACCATGTTAGGATTCGCCGATTCCAATCAGGAGCTTTTAACGATGTCAATCCATAGAACTCTCTTTACCTCGGAGTCTGTCACCGAGGGGCACCCGGACAAGATTGCCGACCAGATTTCGGATGCCATTCTCGACGCCGTTCTTGCGGAGGATCCGACCGGACGCGTGGCGTGCGAAACGCTCGTGACCACTGGCCTGGCCATGATCTCAGGCGAGATCACCACCAAGACGTACGTCGATTTTCCGTCGATCGTGCGCAGCACCATCAAGGAGATCGGCTACACGCGCGCCAAGTACGGCTTCGACAGCGAGACGTGCGCGGTCGTGTCGTCGATCGATCCGCAATCGCCCGACATCGCGCAAGGCGTCGACACCGGCGGCGCGGGCGATCAGGGGCTGATGTTCGGTTTCGCCTGCCGCGAAACGCCGGAGCTGATGCCGCTGCCGATCATGCTCGCGCACCAGCTGGCGCGCCGCCTGTCGGAGGTGCGGAAGGCGAACGATCTCGACTTCCTCCGTCCCGACGGCAAGTCGCAGGTGACCATCGAGTACGAGGGGAAGCGTCCGGTGCGCGCCGCGGCGATCGTGATCTCGACCCAGCACTCGCCGAACGTGAGTCACGGCGATCTGAGCGACGCGATCATCGAGAAGGTGATCAAGCCGGTCGTTCCGGCGGAACTGCTCGACAGCAATACGAAGTTTCACATCAACCCGACCGGCCGTTTCGTCACGGGCGGGCCACAGGGCGATACGGGTCTGACCGGACGCAAGATCATCGTCGATACCTACGGCGGCCGCGGCCGTCACGGCGGCGGTGCGTTTTCGGGCAAAGACCCCACGAAGGTCGATCGCTCGGCGTGCTACATGGCCCGCTACATCGCCAAGAACATTGTGGCGTCCGGCCTCGCTGATGAAGTGGAAGTGCAGCTGGCCTACGCGATCGGCGTGGCCGATCCGGTGTCGGTCTACGTCGACACATTCGGCACGGAGCGCATCTCGCAGGAACGGATCGTCGATCTCGTCCGCGAGAACTTCATGATGACGCCGCGCGGCATCATCGACTCACTCAAGCTCCGCCGTCCGATTTTCAAGAAGACCGCCGCATACGGACACTTCGGACGCACCGAGCCGGAGTTCACCTGGGAAGCCACCGACAAAGCCGAAACGCTGCGCAGCGCTGCAGGCGTGGGCGCGGAAGCGGTCACCGTCTAAAAGAAATACACCACAGAGGCACAGAGGACACGGAGAGATCGCTCTGTGCTCCTGTGTCTCTGTGGTGATATCAATCTGCCCAAAAACACGAAGCGCGCCGACCCCTTGGGGATTATCGGCGCGCCTCAACTTCGCCAGCGTTTCCCGAATTGCTCGGGCCGAGTCGTTTATTAGCTCAAATCGTGCCACCTACTCCCACGATCCCATGTACTTGAGCAACTGATCGATCGACAGCAGCCGCTCGTCGCCGCTTACGTCGCGGAAGATGGAGTGGTACCAGCCTTTCACTTTCACCGGCGTGAGTAGTTCCTTTCCGATGCGAAGCGGACGTCCTTCGCCGAGTTTGAGGAAGACTTTCTCGTAGGCGGATCGCGTCAGCCGCTGCGACGGCGCGGAGGGCGGCGAGCCTCGCCGTTCGGTCGAACGGCGCGAACGTCCGCGGCGTTCCGGTTTCTCGCCGGACCACGGCGGGGCGAGCTTTTCGTCGACGTCCGCACTGCGCCGGCGGGGAGGGGAGGTTGCAGCATCGTCGTCGTGCATCAGCGCGGCGAAATTCTCCAGCTCTGGCAGCACTGAACCCCACCGAGTCGAGCGGCCGACGTCGTCGTACGCGGCAGGCCGGTCGTCGAGATCGAGCAGCGACGGCGTCTCGCCGCGCATCACCGACAGAAGCAATCGATAGCTGAACGGATCGGAAACGCGGCGGATGGCGTCGCGGAAGGCCATCACCGTCTCGTAGGCGATCTGCCGCAGAGACAGCAAGGCGCGGTCGGAGGCGGACCAGCATTCATCGTCGATATCAGCCGTGAACGGACTGCGCGGAAAGTGAAAATCGCGCAGGATCCAGCCGTTGCGCGTCGGATGCTTGCCCGGTTTCACACCTGTCAGCGCCGGAATTCCATGTTCGCGCAGCACCTCCACGCGATACGACGGCCAGCTGATCGCTTCGCGCGCGATGCCGACGACGAGTGCGACCATCGCGGCCATCAATCCCGGATCGGGCGTGAAATCCATGGTCAGCTCGATCCGCTCGCGACGCGGACGGGCTCCGATGCCGGTCGATTTCCGGTTCGCGCCGGCCACGATGATCGGGACAGGCAGCAGGTTGATCAGCAGCATGGCCAGTTTCTGGACGTTCCGATCATGACTCCGCTCGTCGCGCGCAAGCTCGAACGAGATGTTGACGTGAAGGCTGAACGCCTGCAGCCGTACGCGCTTGCCGGTCTTTGCCTCCCATTTGTCGAGTTGATCGCGCACGAATCCGATCTGCTCCCAGAGGCTGCGCACGGCCCGGGCCGTACACTGCGGCGCAATCTCGATCACCGGCGTCACCACCTCGATCACGCCGCCATCGAAGTAGAGCGCGCCGCCGGTGGGGAGTTGCAGCGATTTGTTCGTGCGTCTCACCAGCGGGCGGTCAACGAATGCCGCCGGTGTCCGCCACACCTCCTCAGGTGTGCGCTCGACGTCATCGATGAAAACCTTGAACTCGGCCTCGAGCCCGATGACGGGCATCGCCAATTCGCTGGTGTAGGGGAACCTCTCGTCGTACGTCGCCATACCGCGGTCTTGCGGTAAGCACTGAGCAATTGAGGTGCCGCTACCGCACGACGTACTGGTAGTTCACTTCGACCTCGTGAACGACCTCAACCGGTTTGCCGTTCATCATCATTGGCCGGTATCGCCACCCTCGTATGGTGTTCAGCGTCTCCTCGTCGAACATCGGATCGATGGCGTGATTGAGGATGGCGATGTCGATGATCCGGCCATTTTTGCCGACCGTGTAGCGGACCACGCACGTCCCCTCGAGGCGGTTCTTCTTCGCTCCGTCCGGATAGTGAGGGAACTCGTGCTCGACCTCTTTGAGCGGCAGCTTGACGCTGCGGTCGACATAGACGCGTCCATCGTCGCCGAACGTGATGCCGCCAGGCGTGCCGAGGGTTTTGCTGGTGCCGCCGATCTGTCCGCCGGTCATGCCCTTCGGAGAGCCTTCCGCGTCTGCGACCGCGGCAGCGGCGACTGGCGCAGGCGCGGGCGGCGGCGGGACTACCGGCGGTGGCGGCACAACTTCGGGGATCGTGTCGGGGATGACCGTCGGCGCGACGATCTGCGTCGGGGGCGGGGGAGGCGCGAGCTTCGGCAGCGTCAGAAACGGCTTGGGTGGCGGGGCTTTGGGAGGCGGCGGAGGGGGCGGCGGTGGATCGGGCGCCTGCGTCAGGCTGTACGCGACGATCATCTTCGGCGACTGCGTCGGCAGCACGACGTTCCAGATCATGCTGGCCAGCGCGGCGCCGACCGCCAACACGTGCACCGCGATCGAGATGGGGAGCGTCTCGTAGAAAACGCGGCGGGTGCGCGGTACGAACGCTTCGGGCGCGACGGTCTCGAACATGAAAAGGAGTCCGAAAGGGTAGCATCACTTTTGGCACCCTCACGTCAAACTTCTGTGCGGTGGATGGCGATCGAACTCCGTCCATGCCATCATCAGCGTTCGTTTTTCGGGGAACGAAGAGAGATGGCGCGCTACATCCAGCGGATCACGCTGCTCGGCAGGCAGCGTTGGATCGGATGGGAGATCGACGGCGTGGGCACGGAGATTCCGGGCCTCGTGCTCGCCGACGATCTGCCGGAAGAAGACCTGCGCAGCCGCGGCGTGAAGGAGTTCCGTCCGCTGCCGTTCGAGACGTTCCTGGAGATGAATCCGCGCTCCGAGGAGCCGTACGAGGGGAAGTTGCTCGATGAGGATGTCGAGTTCCGCCTCGACGCTCTGCAGGTGGGACTGGAGCGCCTGCGCAGCCGCGGAAGCAACTCCGTTCCGCGCGCGGTGTTGATGCACATGTTCGGTGATGCGGTGCAACTCAACCACCCACGCGTGATCGAGCGCCTCCTGGCGTGGGAAGCGCGCGGGTCCGTGGAGTTCGTCGGTGAGGACGAGTGCTATTTGCGGATACTCGGGCCGTTGTGAAGGCGGTTCAAATTGCTTCGTGAAGCCGCGCGAAGTCTTCCAGCGATAGCCGTTCCGCACGAATATCGGCATCGATCCCTGCGCGCTCCATTGCCGCGACGATTTCCTCGCGGGTTCCGAACTCCGTCAAGTTGTTGACCAGTTTCTTGCGCCGCATCCGGAATGATGCGCTGATGAGCTGGATCAGAGATTCGGATGCGAACGGCTTCGGATCGGGATCGAGGACGACGACCGCGCTCCGCACTTTCGGCGGCGGGTAAAACGACTTCGGTTCGAGCGTCAGGAGAATGCGCGCCGAGGCGTAGAGGCGAACGAAGAGGGTGAGGTAGCCGTAGGCTTCGTCGCCGGGATTTGCGACGAGGCGATCCGCCACCTCTTTCTGCAGCATGAAGACGGCGCGGCGGCAGTTCGGGTCGGCCACGGCGCGGCGCAGGATCGGCGTTCCGGCGTTGTAGGGGAGATTGCCGACGGCACGATACGGCCGCGCCGGCAGTGATGCTTCCATGGCGTCGTCGTTGATGAGAGTGATGCGATCGCCGTACTGTTTCTTTAGCCGCTCTGAAAGCTCGGGATCGATCTCGATCGCGATGAGTTGATTGGGAAGCTCGGACAGTTTCTCGGTGAGCACTCCCTCGCCGGGGCCGATCTCGACGACGACGTCGTCCGGGGCGGGCTCGACCGCCTCGACGATGCGCGCCACCGCGCCGCGGTTGCGGAGAAAGTGCTGCCCCCACTTTTTCTTCGGATGGCTCATGAGAAGTTCAGCATGACACGAGGTTTGTCATCCTGAGCCGCCGAAGCCGTACAGCGCGAAGCGCGGAACGGCGAAGGACGGTCGAAGGACCCCTTCCTGCTAACCCGGGAAGGGCGGCGGCGAGTTGACGATGCAAGCACTCGGGGGGTCCTTCGACCGTCCTCCGCGACTTCGCCTTCGGCTACGTCGCTCCGGCGGCTCAGGATGACAGCATCACGATAAACTCCCTCGCCATGGACCAGGCCACCATCAATACCGACATCGCCGCGGCGCACGAGGTCATCGCGCGGCTGAGAACAGAGGTTGGCCGGGCGGTGATCGGGCAGGATGCGATCGTCGACCGGCTCGTCATCGCGCTGCTGATTCGCGGGCATGTTTTGCTCGAAGGCGTTCCCGGACTCGCCAAGACGCTGCTCGTGAAGACGCTCGCCGGTGCGATCGACGCGTCGTTTCATCGCATCCAGTTCACGCCCGACCTTTTGCCGGCCGACATCACCGGCACCCTGATTTTCAATCCGGCCGATCGCGTGTTCACGCCGAGGCAGGGACCGATTTTCGCGAACCTCGTTCTGGCCGACGAGATCAACCGCGCGCCGGCCAAGGTGCAGTCGGCGTTGCTCGAGGCGATGCAGGAGCGGCAGGTCACGATCGGCGATACGTCGTACAAACTGCCGCAGCCGTTCGTCGTCATCGCTACGCAGAATCCGATCGAGCACGAGGGGACGTATGCGCTTCCCGAAGCACAGGTCGATCGGTTCGTGATGAAGCTGCGCGTCGACTATCCGACGGCGGACGAAGAGATGCGCATGTTGGGCATCTACCTCGATCCGACGACGCCGCAGATTGCCATGCGCCGCATTTTGCGCATCAGTGAAATCGACCAGATCGCGCAACTCGCGGCGCGCGTGCATGTCGACGAACGGATCGGGCGCTACATCGTGCAGCTCGTCGCGGCCACGCGCCGTCCGGCGGAGTTCAAGCTGCCGTCGCTCGTGTCGCACGTCGCGTTCGGTGCGTCGCCGCGCGCGACCCTGGCGCTGGCGCACGTCGCCAAGGGTTACGCCTTCATTCAGGGGCGCGCGTTTGTGATCCCCGAGGATGTCAAGGCGATTGCGGCCGACGTGCTGCGGCATCGGCTCGTGCTCAGCTACGAAGCGGCTGCGGAGAACGTCACGGCGGACGCGATCGTCGAACAGATTCTGGGAGCCGTCGCCGTTCCGTAGCCATGTTCTTCCGCCCCCGCAAACCGCGCTTCCGCGTTCCGCTCACGCGGCGGGTGCGCGATCTGGAAATCCTTTCCGCGCGGCTCATTCGCGCCGGATTCGCGGGCGACTATCACTCCGCGTTTCACGGCCGGGGAATCGAGTTTGCGCAGGTGCGCGAGTATCAGCCCGGCGATGACGTGCGCACGATCGACTGGAACGTGACGGCGCGCAGCGGAACGCCGCATGTGAAGGAGTTCGTCGAAGAACGCGACCTGACCGTGCTGGTGGCGATCGATGTATCGGGTTCGATGGGATTCGGATCGGTGGACTGGCGCAAGTGCGACGTCGCCGCGGAGCTGGCAGCGGTCTTCGCGTTTTCCGCGGTGCAGAATTCGGATCGCATCGGCCTGCTGTTGTTCGCAAACAGTGTTCAGGGATACATCGCGCCCCGGCGGGGGAGGATGCACGCGCAGGTCATCGTCCGCGCTGCGGTCGATGCGGCCATGCGCGGGCCGAAAGGGATCGCTGACCTCGAAGGCGCAGCGCGCTACCTCGAGCAGGTCAGCACGCGCCGCGCGGTGGTCATCGTCATCAGCGACTTTCTCGATCAGAACTTCGAGCGGACGATGCGGCGATTGAACCGGCGGCACGACGTCGTGGCCATCACAGTCGGCGATCCGCGCGAGGAGCGATTCCCGGAGCGTGGACTGGCGCAGGTGGCGGACGCTGAGACCGGCGCGTTGCGTCTTATCGATTTTCGGCGCGCGGACGTGGCGCGGCGTGCCGCGGCGCGCGGCGAGCAGAATGCACGTCGCTTCCGCGCGGCGGGCGTCGATCACCTCAACGTTTCGACGGCCATTCCGTACGATCGCGAGCTACTGCGCTTCTTCCGCGAGCGCGCCGTGAGAAGGCGATAACGCATGTTGGCGCTTCTCTTTCTGCTGATTACGACCTTCCAGCCGCCGAAGCCGGCGATTGGCGATCCGATCACGATCACGTTCGCGGCTCCGACCACCGTCGATCCGTCCGCAGATTACGAAGTGATTTCGCGCAACGGAAACTCGGTCGTGATCCGCACGTTCGTGCCGCACACGATCACGGTCAATGCGCATTCGGCGGAAGGTCCCGTCAGCGTGATGATTCCGATTCACTCGGTGCTGAAGCCGGACGACAAACTGGAGCCCGCGCCGCTGAAGCCTCCCAAACCGGAACCGTGGCCGCGGCTGCCGTTTGTCGCGATCGGTATCGCTGCACTCGCCGCGATTGCGGCGTGGATCGCCGTGGTGATCCTCGCGAAGTGGCGGGTGACCAGGCCGGTGATCGTCGTTGCGCCTGCCGACGAGTTCCGCCGGCGTCTTCGTACTCTCCGTCCCGATGCGCCGAAACGCTGGGCGACTCTCGCCGACATCGTTCGCGCGTACCTCGCCGCCGTTCGCACCGACCTCGGCGCCGAACTCACGACTTCGGAACTCCTCGCGCGCATCGATGAGGAAACGGAGCGCCGGCGGCCCGCCGGCTGGACCGCCGCCGGCTCGGCGGCAACTTCGGAAATCGCCGGCGAGCCGCCGGCGCTCCAGCCGCCGAGCCGGCGGCGCTACGACGGTGACGCGTCGCTGGTCGCGACGATCCTCCGCCAGGGCGACCTCGAAAAGTTTTCGCCTTGGGGCGCCGCGCCCGCGGATTTCGACGCGATCGCGAGTCAGGCGTTGGCCATTCCGGCGTGGGCGGAGCCGCCGGTCGTGCAGGCCGAGGAGGCAGCATGATCCGCTTCGCCAATCCGCTCTGGCTGCTGTTGATTCTCGCGATCATCGGCAGGATCGCGCTGCTCGTCCGCGATCGTCGCCGGCGCTTCGGCGCGTTTTCAATATCGTCGCTATCGATCGCATCGCCGAAAACGTCTCTTCGCGCGCAACTCGCGGGAATCCCGTTCCTTCTCGAATCGATCGCGGCGTTGGCGATGATCGTGGCGCTGGCGCGGCCGCAGCGAGTGACGAAGATGGCCTCGAACGACCGCTTCGGCATCGACATCGTCATCGCTCTCGACGCCTCGGGGAGCATGGCCGCCGAGGATTTCAAACCGCGGAATCGGTTCGCCGTGGCGAAGGAGTTGATCGGCGATTTCATCAGCAAACGGCAGGACGACCGCATCGGCATCGTGACGTTCGGAGTGCGCGCCGCGACGCGTGTGCCGATCACGTACGACCGCGACATCGCCGGCGCGATTCTGGAGCGCGCGCAGGTCGGCGAGAACGGCGACGGTACGGCCATCGGCCACGCCATCGCCACCTCGGTGAACCGATTGAGGACGTCGAAAACGCGCAGCCGGATCATCATCCTCGTCACTGACGGCGTGAACAACGCAGGCTCGATCGATCCGCTCGTGGCCGCGCAGCTGGCGGCGCGATATGGCATCAAGATCTACACAATCGGCGTCGGCAGCCGCGGGCCGGTGCCGATTCCGATCAAGAGGCAGGACCCATTCACCGGCGAGATCGTGACGACGTATCAACTCGTTCGCGCCGACATCGATGAAGAGGCGCTGGCGGCGATCGCGAAGACGACCAACGGCGAGTATTTCCGCGCCACGGATGCGCGGACGATGAGCGACGTGCTCGATCGCATCGATCACCTCGAGAAGACGCGTCTGACGGCGCCGAAGAGCGAAAAAATCGATGAGTTGTACGGGCTGCCGCTGGCGCTCGGAGTGATCGCGCTGGCGCTGGCGCTTTTGTCGGGAGAGACGGTGTGGCAGAAGGTGACGGCGTGAAAAACGTAGCGCCGGCGGCTCGCCGGCTGGACCGCCACCGGCTCGCTGGCGCGTCGTGTCAATGCCGCCGAGCCGGCGGCGATACAGCCGGCGGGCCGCCGGCGCTACTCCCCGGGAGGCTCGCGTGAACGCGATCTCCTTCCGCGCGCCGCAGTTGCTCTGGCTCGCGCTTGCCGTCCCGGTCGCGCTGATCTTTTTCATCGCACGCGAGCGTCAGCGGATCCGCATCGCACGCCGGTTCGTTTCGGAGCGGCTTCGCGGCGTTGCGAATCCGCTGCGTTTCGTCAGGCCTTGGCTCGCCGCCCTTGCGCTCCTCGGGTGCGTCATCGCGTTGGCTGGCCCTGAGGCTGGGTTTCGAGTTGTTCCGATCGAACAGCGCGAATCGAATCGCGTCATCGCCATCGACGTTTCGCTGAGCATGGCCGCGCAGGATGTTGGCACCTCGCGGCTCGACGCCGCGAAGGCGATCGCAAAACGGATCATCGATGCGCAGCAGGGACGTGTCGGCCTGGTCGTTTTCGAGTCGGCCGCCGAGGTCGTGTCGCCGTTGACGAGTGATGACGATGCGGTCGAGGCGCTGCTCGATTCGATTCAGGCCGGTGAAGTTTCGAATCCCGGCTCCGATCTTTCCGTCGCGTTGATGGCCGCGCTGCGGTTGGCGGGTGACACCGCGCAGCGAGGAGACATCGTCGTCATCAGCGACGGCGAGGATCAGAGCACGCGGCTCGACGACACCGTCGCCAAGCTCGCGCAACGCGGCGTACCGGTGTCGACGATTCTCATCGGCACCGCGGCGGGCAGCACGATCCCGCGGCCGGAAGGTGGCGGCGATCTGGTCGACGACAACGGGCAGGTGGTGACGACGTACGCGCGCCCCGAGGCGTTGCAGAAGATTGCGGCGGCGACGGGCGGGAAGTTCTACGCGAATCCATTCGGCGAGCACGCGCTCGACTCGCTGGCGGCATCCGGCGGGACGCTGAAGCAGCGCAACATCCGCGTCCCGATCGAGCGCTACCAATGGCCGTTGGCGTTCGCCTGCGTGGCCATGTTCCTCGGGTCGCTCGCCAATCGAGGTGCGGAGTGAAGGTCTTCGCCATCCTTCTCCTTGTCACGATTCCCTTCGTCGATCGCTTTACGCGCGAGACCAACTCGCACGCCGCCACCGCGCGCGGGGTGAAGCAGTTCGAACAGAAAAAATACGCGGACGCGCAGAAGTCGTTCGCCACCGCCACCTCGATCGCGTCGAGTCCCTCCCGCGCCTTCAACCTCGGCACCTCGCAAATCGCCGCCGGAAATCGCGAGGCAGGTTCATCGACGATTGCCAAAGCGATGGCCGATCCGTCGCTTCGCGCTGACGCGCTCTTCAATCGCGGCAACAGCGCGCTTTCCGCGAATGCCTTCGACTACGCCATCCGCGATTACAGCGACGCGCTGCGGATTCGCCCGAACGACGCGGACGCCAAACGCAACCTCGAGATCGCGCTTCGCCGCAAGCAGGCCATGCAGAAACAGCAGGGCGGCGGCAGCGGATCGCAACAGGATCGCGGACCGGAGCCGCAGAAGAAGCCGCAACCGTCGCCGCAAACGGGCGGACAGCAGCAGCCGAAGAACGATCCGAATGTCGATGGGCTTCTGCGGTCGGTCCAGCAACAGGAGCAGGAAGAGTTGTCGCGGATGCATCGCCCGAGTCGCGAGCGATTGCATGTGGGGTGGTAGGCGGGAAGGCGAATGTTGAATGTTGAATGTTCAATGTTGAATGTTGAATGGGCGAAGTGGCGGAAGCGCCCTCGGCCTCGTCATTCAACATTGAACATTGAACATTCAACATTCAACATTGCTTTTCTTCTCGTGCTCCTCGCGCTGCCTGCGATGGGCAGCGATCTCCAGGTCGATAAACGAACGCTATCCACTGACGACGCCCTCACCATCACGCTGACGCTCACCGACGCCTTCGCATCGGCAGACAATCTTCAACTCCCGATGCAGAACCTCGTCATCGATGGTTCACCGTCCGTTTCGTCCGAGTTTTCATGGATCAACGGCCAGTCGTCGCGGCGCAAGGTTCTGCGCTACGTCGCGCGTCCGATCCACCCCGGCGCCGCGCTCGTCGGCCCGCTGACGCTGCACGGCGCCGACGGACAGGTGGAGACTCTCGCGCCGCTGTCGATTCAGGTTCTGCCGGATCTCGCGGCCGGGACGAACGATCCGATCCGCATCCTCCATGAGCTCATGGCCACTGGACGCGATCCCATTTTCGTCGTCGCTGAGGCCGACAAGAGCAACGTCTTCGTCGGCGAGCAGGTCATCGTCACCTGGACGATTTACAACGCGGCGAATGTGCAGCAGCACGGGATCTCGCGGATGCCGAAGCTGGCCGACTTCTGGGTCGAAGAGCTGGACATTCGCGGTCAGACGCCGCAGCAAGTGTTCATTGGCGGCGTGGCTATGCAGAAGCTGGTCATCCGCCGCGTGGCGCTTTTTCCGTTGCGGGCGGGCACGCTGAACGCCGATCCGCTCGCCATCGAGGCGCAGATCATGAAGCCGCTTGGCTCTAACCTGTTGCGTCTATTCGAGGGAAGCGTTGTCGATGTGCAGCGGCGCTCGTCGCCCCTCGCAATTGAAACGCGTCCGATTCCGCCCGGCCCGCCGGTCACGGCGGTCGGCGACGTTGCGCTGCAATGTGAGGCGCCGGTGCAGAAGAACGGCGGACCGGTGGCAGTCGAAGTGATCATGACCGGCGCCGCGAACCTTCGCGCCGCGCCGCCGCCGTCGTTTGCGCAAGCGATCGACGGAAGCGTCCAGATCGCCGAGGGAGCGGTGAGCGTGCAGAGACGCGACGAGGCGGTGATGACGCGGCGCTGGCGTTTTCTGATTTTCCCGAACAGCACCGGCATGTTCGTCGTCCCGCCGCTGACGGCGCAGATTCTGACGCCGGCCGGAGTGCGGCGCGAGATTCGCTGCGAGCAGCGGACGCTTCTCGTTCAAGCGGCGGATGCAGCCTCGACGCAGCCGCATGGTCCGCCGATGCCTGGCAGTGCGCCGGTGGAAGCCGCGCGGCAGTCGCTGCCGTTCATCGGTATCGCGGCGGCAATTCTCATCCTGCTCGCCATCGCGTGGCCGCGCATCGCACGCGCGCGAGCGATCCGGCGCGATGTGCGGGCGCTCGTCCGGGAGACGCCGGCAGAAACGCGGATCGCCGTCGACGAATGGCTATCGGGCCGTGGCGTCGATTCCATCTCCATCCTTCGCGAAACCTCCGATCGCGGCGACGCCTATCGCGCCCTTCGTTCCCTTCTCGATGCTGCCGAACGCGATCGCCTCATCGCCGAGCCGGTTGACGTCCGCGGCAGAGTGCGCGACCTCCTCGCCACCTTCTGAACGCAACCTCGTACGCCAGTCGGACGTATGTCACAATCGACGAAACGTCCCAACACAACCAGGAGGATTCATGTCGAAGAAACTACTGCTTTCGCTTTGTGCCGTGCTGCTCACGGTTTCCGCGTTCGGCCAGACCGCCGATGAGCTGCTCGAGAAAAATCTCAAAGCGATGGGCGGCAAGGACAAGCTCAAGGCCCTCCAGTCGATGCGCCTGACCGGAAAGATGAAGATGGGTCCGATGGAGGCGCCGATCACGATCGTCAAAGCGCGCCCCGCCGAAATGCGCGTCGATTTCACGATTCAGGGGATGACCGGAACGTCTGCGTACGACGGCTCCACCGGCTGGAACCTGATGCCGTTCATGGGCAACAAGGACCCGCAGAAGATGACCGAAGAGCAGTTGAAGGACATCCGCGTCGAGGCCGATTTCGACGGTCCAACCTTCGATTACAAAGCGAAGGGCAACAAGGTCGAGTACATCGGGAAAGTCGATACCGAGGGAACGCCGACGTACAAACTGCACGTCACGACCAAGGAAGGCAAAGAGTCGAACGTCTACCTTGACGCGGAAACGTACCTGGTCATCCGCACCGAGGCCACGCGCAACGTTCAGGGGCAGGATCTGGAGATGGAGACGTCGATTGGCGACTACAAGACCGTCGACGGACTGACGATGCCCTACTCGATGGAAAGCCATGTGAAAGGCAAAGAGGGTGGCCAGGCCATCACCATCGAAAAGATCGAGCTGAATCCAAAGGTTGACGCCGCGATGTTCAAGATGCCGGCCGTCGCCGCCGCGCCGAAACCGGAAGAGAAGAAACCGCAGTAGAGTTCGTGGGGCCGGGCACTCCCCGGCCCCATTTCGAATGCCTCGCCCCACCATTGAAACCGAGCGCCTCGTGCTGCGCCCGTTCACTCCCGCCGATGCGCCCGCGATCCAGCGACTGGCCTCGGATCGCGAGATCGCCGCCAGCACGCTGCTGATCCCGCATCCGTATCCCGAGGGCGCCGCGGCGGAGTGGATCGAAGGTCACGACGACACGTCCCACAATCACATCTTCGCTATCACGACGCGGGACGGCGGCGAGGCTATGGGCGCGATCGGCCTGCACGTCGACAGCAATCACGACCGCGCGGAGATCGGTTACTGGATCGGTGTTCCGTACTGGAATCGGGGCTATGTGTCCGAGGCCGCTCAGGCGATCGTCGACTACGTCTTCAACACGCTCAACCTGAACCGCGTCTTCGCCTTCCACTTCACCCGCAACCCGGCCTCGGGGCGAGTGCTCCAGAAGATTGGCATGCGACGCGAAGGGACGATGCGCCAACACATCCTGAAATGGGGCGAGCACGTTGATGTCGACTACTACGGCATCGTGCGAGAGGAGTGGCGATCGTGATCACTGCAATCGAAGCACTGAACCGACTTCGCGATGGCAACCGGCGGTTCGTCGAGGCCAAGGCAATTGGGCATCAGGGACATCGCGCGTCGTTGGCGGATGGGCAGGAGCCGTTCGCGATCATCCTCGGATGTTCCGACTCGCGTGTGCCCGCGGAGTTGGTCTTCGACCTCGGATTTGGCGATCTGTTCGTGATCCGCGTGGCCGGTAACATCGTCGCGCCGTCGCAGGTGGGGAGCGTCGAATTCGCGGCGGCCCGATTCGGAACGCCGCTGGTGGTCGTCATGGGTCACACGCAATGCGGCGCCATCACGGCCACGCTCGAAGAGCTGGCGGGGAAGACCAGCGAATCGCGAAACCTGCGATCGATCGTCGATCGCGTACGGCCGTCGGTGGAAAGTGTGATGGCAGTCCGCGGCGACCTCGACGTGGCCACGCTGACGCGCGAAGCCGTTCGCGCGAACGTGCGCGCATCCGCCAACCACCTCCGGCACGGCTCCGAGATCCTCGAACGCCTCATCCGCGACGGAGGCTTCCTCGTCGTCGGCGCTGAGTATTCGCTGGAAACAGGAACAGTCGACTTCTTCGACGGCGTCCCCAACTCCTAACCTCCGCTTCCTCGCGTCTCCGCGTGAACCGTCCCCCTTCGACTACCCACCAATCTCCATGAACTCCTCGTGCGTCAACGAAATCCCCGCCGCGCCGATGTTCTCCTCGAGGTGCTTCACCTTCGACGTGCCCGGGATCGGCAGCATCACGCTGGAGCGTTTCAGCAGCCAGGCCAGCGCGATTTGCGCCGGTGTTGCGTGGTGGCGTTCCGCGATGCGGGCGAGCGGGCCGCCTTTCTCGGCGAGCTTGCCGGTAGCCAGCGGGAACCAGGGGATGAAGGCGATGTTTTCGGCATCGCAGTAGTCGAGGACGTTCTCCCATTCGAGGTCCGCGAGGTTGTAGCGGTTCTGAACGGAGACGACGTCGAAGAACTTGCGGGCGCGTTCGATCTGCTCGACCGTCACTTCCGACAATCCGACGTGATGGATTTTTCCTTCGCGCTGAAACTCGCGGATCGCGCCGAACTGATCGTCTTCGGGAACGTTCGGATCAACGCGATGCAATTGCCATAGATCGATGCGATCGAGCCGCAGACGCCGCAGGCTTCCTTCGACGCCCTGCCGCAGCCGCTCGGGGCGGCCATTGACCGGCCATTGATCAGGACCGGTGCGTTCGAGGCCGCCCTTCGTTGCGATGACGAGTCCTTTCGGATACGGATACAGCGCCTCGGCGATCAACTCTTCGCTGACGTATGGACCGTAAGCTTCCGCGGTGTCGATGAGATTTACGCCGAGCTCGATGGTGCGTCGGAGCACGGCCAGCGATTCGGCGTGATCGGCGGGCGGACCCCAGATGCCCTTCCCGGTGATGCGCATCGCGCCGAAACCGAGACGGTGGACGGGAAGGTCGCCGCCGAGGAGGAACGTGCCGCTTTGCGCGGCATCGAGAGTTGCGGTGGTCATGAGTGGCTCCTTACGGCTTCGCTCGCAGGTATTGATCCGGCCACGGAACGTCGACGCCGAGGATGTGCGCGGCATGGAGCGGCCAGTAGGGATCGCGCAGCAGTTCCCGGGCCAGCAGGACCGCGTCGGCGGAACCGCTGCGGATGATCTCGTCAGCTTGATGCGCATCGGTGATCAGTCCCACCGCTCCTGTTGCAATGCCCGCCTCGGCGCGAATGGCACGCGCGAACGGCACCTGATAGCCGGGACCGATCTCGATCTTCGCGCCGGGAACTGCGCCGCCGCTGGAACAATCGATGAGGTCGACGCCGAGGTCGCGTAGACGCTTCGCGAATTCGATCGACTGCGGCAGGTCCCAACCGCCTTCCGCCCAGTCGGATGCGGAGATGCGCACGAAGAGCGGCAGGTGATCGGGCCACGTCTGCCGGACTCGTTCGGTCACGCGCAACGGGAAGCGCATGCGGTTTTCGAGCGACCCGCCGTAGTCGTCGGTCCGTACGTTACTGAGCGGGGAGAGGAACTCGTGCAGGAGATAGCCGTGCGCCATGTGCAGTTCGACGACGTGGAACCCTGCATCGAGCGCCAGCGCAGTGGATCGCGCGAATTGCTCGACGATGTCGTCGATCTCGCCCGCCGTCAGCTCGTGGGGAACCGGTTCGCCGTGGCGAAACGGAATCGGACTCGGCGCCACCGTTTGCCACGAATGCGGACCTTCGGGGATGACCCTTCCTCCGCGCCACGGAACATCGGTCGACGCTTTTCGTCCCGCATGCGCGAGCTGAATGCCGGCAACGGCGCCGTTGCTCTCGATGAACGCGGCGATCGGCCGGAAGGCATCGGCATGCTGCTGCGACCAGATGCCGCTGTCCCACGCGGTGATACGGCCCTCGGGCGAAACGCCGCTTGCTTCGACCATGACCAGTCCGGCGCCGCCGACCGCGCGGCTGCCGAGGTGGACGAAGTGCCAGTCGTTCGGGAGGCCGTCATCGCTCGAGTACTGGCACATCGGCGAGACGAAAATGCGGTTGCGGAAGGTGGCGGCGCGGATCGTGAAACTGTCGAAAAGGTGCATAGTCGTGGTCGAGCCGCCGGAGTATAGCCGTGGCCGTCAGGGGACGTTTGACGTGTCCCGTTCGTATACCGTTCGGCTACCATGCCACAGCGCTGCGGCCCGACGCGGTGCGACCGATTAAAGGAGATTTCATGACTCTCGTTTCCCGCATTTCCATCTGCATGCTCATCGCGGTGGCAGCGATTCCTGCCGTGGCGCAGGCAGCCCGCCGCCGCGCCGTGACGCCGGCCGTCACGATCGGACCCACCACCAAGGTTCTCTTGACCGTGAAGGACGCCTCGAACGGCGTCCCGGTCGCCTCGGCGAATGTCAGCTTCGCCGGTTCGACGCAGATCACAACCGGCAACGGGCAGGCATCCCTCGAGTTGCCACTCGGAAAGCCAGCCGTCGTTACGGTGGCACACGCCGCGTTCGCGCCCTTTTCGCAGACGATTACGGCGCAACCGGGCGGCACCTACGAGTTGGCCCTTACCGAAAAGCCGTCCGTCACGATCAAGACGAAGACGAATGAAACGCACATCGTCGATATCGGCACCGCGCAGTTCGCGAATGCGGCGATCTTCAGCAATCCGACTCGGTCGGATACCGGCAACTTCTGCAAAGAGGATGGAACTGACTTCACTCCCGACAAGACGGAATTCACTCGCATCACTGGCCCGGGCGTGCTGGAAACGGCGTCTCAGTGTTGCCAGTTCGGCAAAGTGGTTTCGGCGAATGCTGAGATGAAGTCGGGCGCGCACCTGAAGATCTACTTCAAGGACAGTTGCTCCGGTAACGAAGTCGATTTCGTCGGCCGGGAAAAATCGACCGGGCTGTATCAGTACTACCGCTTCACCGACATCACGGAGATCGACTTTCCGTAGTCCAGCCGTCTGGCAAATGGGCATGGCGCGGTAGACTGCCGGTGTGGTCAGCATCGATCCGCGCTTTGCCCTTGCCGCCGCTTCCGACGACATCGAACGCATCTACGCGAAGCAGCGCGCGAACCGCGATCGCGTAGCGGCTACGGCGCCGGCGGAGCGGATCGAGAAGCTCCGCCGCTTCCACGCCGCGATGTTCGCGCACCGCGCCGAGTTTTACGGCGCGCTCTGGGCCGACTACCAGAAGCCCGCGCCGGAAGTAGACATGTCCGAGATCTACCCGGTCGTGGCCGAGGCGCGGCACGCCATCCGGCACCTGCGCCGCTGGATGCGTCCCCGCCGCGTGGCCACGCCGCTCGCACTCCTCGGATCGCGGTCGCGCATCGTGCACGAGGCCAAGGGCGTGGTCCTGATCCTCTCGCCGTGGAACTTCCCGGTGAACCTGACGCTCGGGCCGTTCGTCTCTGCGATCGCCGCCGGCAACTGCGTGATGATCAAGCCGTCCGAGATGACACCGCACACGAGCGCGCTGATGAAACGGATCATCGGCGAGCTGTTCGACGAAAGCGAAGCGGCCGTCATCGAAGGCGATGCGGGCGTTGCCGAGGCGCTGCTGCGGAAGAAGTGGGACCACATCTTCTTCACCGGCAGTCCCGCTGTCGGACGCGTCGTGATGAAGGCGGCGGCCGAGCATCTGACGCCGGTCACACTCGAGCTGGGCGGCAAGTCACCGGTCATCGTCGACCGCACTGCGAATCTCGACGAGGCCGCGAAGAAAATCGCCTGGGGCAAGTTCCTCAACTGCGGCCAGATCTGCATCGC
>Ga0213876_10000463_pt1 | contig 32527 bp, 42 predicted proteins | sample BarmaccomBMRX_R9_FD_160113 | JGI IMG/M metagenome (GOLD analysis project Ga0213876, IMG submission 160113) | Root-associated microbial communities from Barbacenia macrantha in rupestrian grasslands, the National Park of Serra do Cipo, Brazil - RX_R9 | ecosystem: Host-associated > Plants > Roots... | reverse complement strand
GGGCACGGTCAGCGCGAACAGAGCGGCCAAGGCCAATGCGATCTTCTTCATCCGGCGTTCTCCCAATTACTGTCCGACCATCTGGCGCGGATCGAAGTTCAACGTGATGTCCTGCCACTGATCGTACCGGTCGGGCGGCAGCCGGTAGGGCTGGCACGTATAGATCGCGCGCCGCGCCGCATCCGCGGCCGCCCGCATGAACGGGTCGGAGGACGTGCTACTGAGCAATTGTGGCGTCTGTGCGACCGTGCCGTCTCGGTTCAGGAACAACTCGTACTGCACGATCAGCTGTTCGGGATGCGGCGCGCCGACGGGCGGGCTCCAGCATTGCGCGATCTGGTTGCGCAGCGTGTCGATGAGATCCATCGTCATCGCGTTCTGCTGGCCGATGCCCTTGATGGTCTTGGGCCCTTTCGCCGCGTTCGGCGCCGCGCTCTGCGCCGGCGCGCGCTTGTCGAGGAACGCCATCATCTTGTCGATGTCGAAGGACTCTTTCTTCTTCTCCGGCTGCGGCTTTTCCTGCGGCTGGACCTGAGGCGGAGGCGGCGGCTTCTGCGGCACCTTCTCCGCCGCCATCTGATCGGGGGGCGGTGCCGCCTCTTCCCGCTGCGGCGTGACCGGCGTCACCTCGGCCTTCTCGGGCGAAGGAGGCTGGACCTCTTCCTGCTTGGGCGGCTCCTTGGGCTGTTGCTTCACCATCGCGCGGATGTTGGTCTTCTCGCCGATGGTGACGAGATCGACGGGCACGACCGGCGGCGCTTCGTCGGCGATGTCGAGCGTATGCGTCCAGGCGAACATGGTCGCGGCCAGGATCGCCACGTGCAGCGCCACCGCGCCGACCATGCCCAGCGGCAGGTTGGCCTGCTCGACGCCTCTGGCGCTGCTACGTCTTGGGCTTGTTCTTTGCGACATCGGTGACGAGCCCGATATGGGTGAAGCCCGCGGAGCTGAGCAGTCCCATCACCTCCATCACCCGGCCGTAATCGACGGCCCTGTCGCCGCGCACGAAGATGCGCTGGTCGTAGCCGTTGGCGGCGATGGCGGTGAGCTTGGGGACGAGCGCGTCCTCGGCGATCGGCGCGTTCTGGAGATAGATGCGGCCGTCGCGCTTAACGGTTACGGAGAGAGGTTCTCGCGTCTGGTTCAGCGCCTGGGCCTTGGTCTTGGGCAGATCGACGGGCACGCCCACGGTCAGCAGCGGCGCGGTCACCATGAAGACGATGAGCAGCACCAGCATCACGTCGACGAAGGGCGTGACGTTGATCTCGGCCATCGGACGGCGTCGGCCCCGGCCGCGTCCGCGCGCGTTGTGCTGCAGCGCCGCCGCCATCAGTGCGCCTTCTCGTCGAGCTGGCGCGACAGGATGCCGGAGAACTCGTCGGCGAAGGCGTCGAGTCGGTTGGAGTAGCGGCCGATCTCGTTGACGAAGCGGTTGTAGAAGATGACCGCCGGGATGGCCGCGAGCAGGCCCATCGCGGTCGCGAACAGCGCCTCGGCGATGCCGGGTGCTACGACGGCGAGGGTGGTGTCGTGGCGCGCGGCGATGGCCGAGAACGAGTTCATGATGCCCCAGACCGTGCCGAACAGCCCTACGAAGGGCGCGGTGGCGCCGACGGTCGCCAGGAACCCGAGCTGGCCCTCGATGCCGTCGGTCTCGCGCACGATGGTGACGTTCATCGCCTTGTCGATGCGGTCCTTGACGCTGGGCAGAAGGCTCTCGCGCGGCGGCCCGCCCTCGAAGGCGCGGCGCCATTCGCGCAGCGCCGAGATGAACACCGCGGCCATCGGATGATCGGGCTTGGCCGCGAACTGCTGATAGAGATCGTCGAGCGAGCGGCCCGACCAGAATACCTTCTCGAACTTCGCGGCGCGGCGCTTGAGCGTGCCCAGCGCCAGCGACTTGTTGATGATGATCGCCCAGGAGCAGATGCTGGCGAGCAGCAGCAGCGCCATCACCGCCTGCACCACCGGATCGGCGCGCTTGACCATCGAGAAGACCGAGATGCCGGTGAAACCGGGGCCGGAGGCGTCGCCGCCGGTCTGCTGGACGTCGACCTGGCCGGCGGGGGCTGCGAGCGGCGCGCTGTCGGCCGGCTCGCCCGTGGGCGCTGCGGCGGGCGAGCTCTGCGCATAAGCGGGGCCGGACAACGGCACGGCCAGGGACAGGCAGACAACCAGCGCCGGCAGCAAGCTGGCGAGAACGCGCGTGATCTTCATGAACCGGTTCCGATAACTCTCGACACGATTATGCAGCGGGACGCGCAAAAACACATTCAAACATGGCCGAATTTTGGCCCGGGGTGTTAAGTATTTGTTTCGGAAAGGAAAGGAAGCAACGCTTCGCGCACCTCTGCGGGGATGCGACGCACCTTGCCGCTGAGCGTGATCAGGCAGGCTTCGATGTGGCCCTCGACCAGGAGCTTGGAGCCGCACCACACCTTCTGCTCGGCGGTGACGCGCGCGCCGGTCAGCTCGCCGAAGGTCGAATGCACCTCGAGCGGATCGTCGAGCCGCGCCGGGCGGTGATAGGTGACGGTCGCCTTGCGCAGGGTCCAGGCGACGGGTTCTGGCTCGTGCAGCTTGGCGAGCCAGATGCCGGCCGAGCGGAAGAACTCGGTGCGGCCGCGTTCCATGAAGCGCAGATAGTTGGCGTGATAGACGACGCCCGACAGATCGGTATCCTCGTAATAGACGCGCAGCGGCAGCACGTGCGTCTTGCCTTGGAACTCGCCCAGACCCCCAACCTGCGTCCTCACCTCAACCATCGTCATCGCCTTCCGCGAACAGCCCGAACTGCGCCGGATCGCGCGAGGGCGCCGGCAGCCCCAGATGTGCAAACGCCGTGCCAGTGAGAAGGCGCCCGCGCGGCGTGCGCTGGACGAAGCCCTGCTGCAGAAGATACGGCTCGACGATCTCCTCGATCGCGTCGCGCGCCTCGCCGAGCGCCGCCGCGATGGTCTCCACGCCCACCGGTCCGCCTGCGAAGCCTTCGGCGATGAGCTTCAGATAGCGGCGGTCGAAGGCATCCAACCCACGGCTGTCCACCTCGAGCCGCGTCAGCGCGGCGTCGGCGATCTTCGCATCGACGCGCGCGTGCCCCGCGACGGCGGCAAAATCGCGCACGCGCTTGAGCAGGCGGCCGGCGATGCGCGGCGTGCCTCGGGCGCGGCCGGCGATCTCGCGCGCGCCGTCCTTGGTCAGATCCAGTCCCAGCACGCGCGCGCCGCGCTCGACGATCGAGACCAGCTCCTCTGCCGAATAGAAATTGAGCCTGACCGGAATGCCGAAGCGGTCGCGCAACGGCGTGGTGATGAGGCCCGAACGCGTCGTCGCGCCCACCAAGGTGAACGGCGCCAGCGCGATCTTCACCGAGCGCGCCGACGGCCCCTCGCCGATCACAAGGTCGAGCTCGAAGTCCTCCATCGCGGGATAGAGGATCTCTTCGACCGTGGGATTGAGACGGTGGATCTCGTCGATGAAGAGCACGTCGCGCGGCTCGAGGTTGGTGAGGATCGCGGCGAGATCGCCGGCCTTGGCCAGCACCGGCCCCGAGGTCGAGCGGAAATTGACGCCGAGCTCGCGCGCCACGATCTGCGCCAGCGTGGTCTTGCCCAGGCCCGGCGGGCCCGAGAACATCACGTGATCCAACGCCTCGCCACGCGCCCGCGCCGCCTCGATGAAAACGGAGAGGTTCTCGCGCGCCTGTTGCTGGCCGACGAACTCGGCAAGCCGCTTGGGCCGCAGCGAGGCCTCGAGCGTGTCCTCCTCCGCGCGCTCGGGCGTGACGAGGCGGTCGGGGGCATTTTGGGCCTTCGGCGTCGGCATTCGAACCGCCCTATCGTGTCCAAGGATTGAGCACTGACAATCCATCGAAAGCGAAATGCTTCACGTTGCGAGTTACAAGAACGAGATCATATACCAACGCGGTCGCGGCGATCAGCGCATCGCCCACCTCGGTGTTCGGCTGTTCCATCATCAGAACGCCGCAGCGAAGGGCGATCTCCTCGTCGACAGCCACAAGACCCGGGCGTATCATCGGGACGAGCCGAGACCGGAACCAAGTCTCCAATGTCCCTCGCCTGCGGCCCGGCGCCAAGCTCTGAATGCCGAATTCGATCTCTACAAGCGATACCGCACTGACGAACGCGCCGCGAGAAAGCTCGCCCCGCACCCAAGAATTGACCGAAGGCTCCGGCCGCGGTTTGGTTTCTTCGGACAACACGCAGGTGTCCAAAAGAAAGCTCACAGCTTCACCGGCCTGAAGCGTCCTTGAATCCGCTTGAACGGCACGGGATAGGGAGCGGATCGCAGCGCCTCGAGCAAGTTCATGGCGCCGCGCTTTCCTTGAACGATCTTCGCGCCCTTTTCCGGCTTGATCGGGATAAGCACCGCCTCACGCATGCCGTTTCGCGTGATGACCGTCGAGGTTTCGGCCGCTTCGTCCACAAGCTTGCCGAAACTCGCCTTGGCATCCTGTACCGCAACTCGTTTCATCGGGCCTTCCTGCTACTTGCTTTCCGCGCGCCGGCCTCTTCCAGGTCGCTCGCTTTGCCGCCCAAGCGCAGATACTCCGCCACCGAGACCAGCATGGCCACCGGCACGCCGCGTCGCGTGATGGTCTGCGGCTCTTTCTGGCAAAGGCGCAAAACCTCCGAAAGCCTTGCCTTCGCTTCCGATACCGACCATGTGTTCATTGGAACAGACTAGTCTGACTAGTCTGTTCGGTCAACGCATCATCCCTTTCAACGCCTCACGGATCAGCGCGTCGACCTGGGCGTGCTCGCCCAGCTCGCGCGCGGCGCGGGCTATCGCCTCGGCGGCGTGGCTCTGGCTGTAGCCGAGCTTGACGAGCGCGGCCGCTGCATCGGCCTCGGGGCCGCGCGGGGCGGCGACGGGCGCGGCGCCGCCCTCGTCGTGGCCGCGCAGCATCATCGCCGGCGCCTTGTCCTTGAGCTCGGTCACGATGCGCAGCGCGAGCTTCGGCCCCACGCCTTGCGCGCGGCCGACGGCGGCCTTGTCGGAGAGCGTGATGGCGCGTTCGAGGTCGCGGGTGCTGAGCGCCGACAGCACGTTCAGCGCCACGCGCGCGCCGACGTTCTGCACGGTCTGGAGCAGGCGGAACCATTCGCGCTCCTCCGCGCTCGAGAAGCCGTAGAGGCGGATGGTCTCGTCGGTGACGCGCGTCTCGACCATCAGCGACGCGCTCGCGCCCGCGCCGAGTTTCGACAGGGTCGCGCTCGGGCAGGACAGCAGATAGCCCACGCCCGCGACGTCGAGGATCACGTGGTCCTCGGCGACGCTGTCGACGATGCCGGTGAGCTTGCCGATCATCCGATCGCCGCCATGATCTTGGCGCGCGTGCCCGACAGATGCGCGTGCGCGATGGCGGCTGCGAGCGCGTCGGCGGCATCGGCCTGGGTTACGCCGCAGGCGGGAAGCAGGCGGCGTACCATGGCTTGGACCTGCTCTTTCCCTGCATGGCCGCTGCCCACGATCGACTTCTTGATGTGGTTGGGCGCGTATTCGGCGATGTCCAGTCCCGCCTGCGCCGCGGCGAGCAGCGCCACCGCGCGCGCATGGCCGAGCTTGAGCGCGGCCGACGGATCCTTGTGCACGAAGGCCTGCTCGACCGCGATCGCCATCGGCCGGTGCGCCGCGATCACCGCTTCGAGCTCGGCATGCAGCCGCATCAGCCGTCCGCCCAGCCCCTCCACCGTCTTGGTCGCGATCACGCCATGCGCGACATGGGTCAGCCGCGTGCCCTGCATGTCGATGATGCCCCAGCCCATCAAGGCGAGGCCGGGATCCAACCCAAGGATACGCAAGACCGCCATGACCGGACCGAATCGGAAACGCCCGAGTGTCCGCCGTCCGGGGCCTTCGCGCAACACCGCCGAGTTGCAACAAATCCTGGACGAAATATCGCAGAAAGTTCGTGACTTTGCGGCAATGCGCGACTAGGAAGGAAATGAAAGCGGGGAAGCGCATGCGCCGGACCAAGCAGGCCCTGACGGTGATCGCCAACGGCGATCCGCGTCCGCTCGACGCGGACGACCTGTCGGATTTGCCGCCCGAGCTTGTGGCCGAGCTTTCGACTCCGCAGGTCGACCTCTTGGAGCGTCAGATCGCGAACGTGCTGGAGGCGCTGGGCGGCGCGGGCGACCTCGACCAGATTCTGATCGGGCTCTATCGCCGCTTCCAGGTCGTGCAGAAGCGCCGGTTCCTGCAGAACAAGCTGTGGCGCATGGTGCGCAAGGGGCTGGTGCTCAAGACCAAGAGCGTGCGCGGCGTCTTCCGCCTCGACGCGCCCAAGAACAAGCGGCGCCGGAAATGAGCAAAGGTCGCGGATGATGGGACTGCATTTCTTCGAGATCGTGCAGGGCTTCTTCGCCGTGCTGGTGCTGGGTCTGATCGCCGCGGCGCTGCTGCTGGTGGCGGCCGTGACGCGCGCAGTCTTCCTTCGGACGAAACAGCGCATGAGCGCTGCGCCAAAGCCGCAGGGGCCGGTGAAGCTGCGCCTGGTCCAGCCCGAGCAGGCGCCGGCGCCCGAAAACGATGACGACGACGCCGACTGGCTCAAGGATTTCGGCTGATCAGGCGGCGCCCGCGCGCTCCAGCATGGCAGCTGCGATCTCGCGTTCGCCCATGACCACGGTATTGGCGCCCAGCCCGCGCAGGTGATCGACCTCGGCGTCGAAATGCGCGCGAGCGACGATCTCGAGGTCGGGCCGCGCGGCGCGCGCCTGCTCGACGATCTGGCCGGCCTCGAAGGCACCGGGAATGGCGACGAAGAGGATGCGCGCCTGTTTCAGGTTCGCCGCGTTCAGCACCTCGTCGCCGGCCGCGTTGCCTTGGATGAACTCGATGCCTTCGGCCGTGAGCTTCTCGGCGGAATCCTGCGCGCCTTCGATGACCAGCAGCGGCAGGCCGCGCGTCTTCAGCCCCTCGGCGATCAGCCGCCCGACGCGGCCGTAGCCGACCAGCACCGCATGGCCCGTGAGCGTCGTCGGCACCAGCGGCTTGGGTGCGTCCGGCGTCGCTGCCGGCTGCGGCGGATCGGCGATGCGCATCAGGAACGGATTGAGGAAGATCGTCAGGATCGAGGTCCCGAGCACGAGATCGCGCGCGCGTTCCGGCATCAGGCCGAGATCGATGCCGAGGCCGGCGAGGATGAACGAGAATTCGCCGATCTGCGCCAGCCCCGCCGCCAGCAGCAGCGCCATGCCGAGCGAGCGTCCGAGCAGGCGCAGGACGACGAAGGCGCCGCCGGCGCTGCCGACCAGCACGACGCCGACGCTCAATGCCAGCGCCACCGGTTCCTTCACCAGCGTCAGCGGATCGAACAGCATGCCGACCGAGACGAAGAACAGCACCGCGAAAGCGTCGCGCAGCGGCAGCGACTCTTCCGCCGCGCGCTGGCTGAGCGGCGATTCCGACAGGATCATGCCGGCGAAGAAGGCGCCGAGCGCGATGGAGACGCCGAACAGCTCGGCCGCGATGAAGGCGACGCCGAGCGCCACCGACAGGACCGCCAGCCGGAAAAGCTCGCGCGAGCCGGTATGGGCGATGTAGTGCAGGATCCACGGGATGACGCGGCGGCCCGCGACGAACATCAGCCCCGCGAACAGCGCCAGCTTGCCGAACGTCAGCGCCAGCGAGAGCCCGAGCGCGCTCCAGTCCAGCGCCCCGCCCTTCGCGCTGGCCGCGAGCGGCGGCAGGAGCACCAGGGCCAGCACCGTGATCAGGTCCTGCACGACCAGCCAGCCGACCGCCATCCGGCCGCGCTGCGTGTCCATCAGCCGGCGCTCCTGCAGCGCGCGCATCATCACCACGGTCGAGGCGACCGACAGGCACAGGCCGAACACGATGCCCGCCGCCAGCGTCCAGCCGAACACGTGCGCGGCGCCCGCGCCCAGCGCGGCGGCGAAGGCGACCTGCAGCACCGCGCCGGGCACGGCCGTCGCGCGCACCGACATCAAGTCCTTGGGCGAGAAGTGCAGCCCGACGCCGAACATCAGCAGGATCACGCCGATCTCGGCCAGCTGCAGCGTGAGCGCAGAGTCGGCGACGAAGCCCGGCGTGAACGGGCCGATGGCGACGCCGGCCAGCAGATAGCCTACCAGCGGCGAGAGCTTCAGCCGGTTCGCCGCCGTGCCCAGCACGAAAGCGAGGCCGAGGCCGATGACCAGGATGGCGATGAGCGGAGATTCGTGGGCCATGAGGCGTTATACAATGGCGCATGCGACCGAGGCGAAGCACATCCGGCCGAAGACAAAACATTCAGCAAAAGGACATCCGATGAAAACGCGTCGTCTCGGCCGCACCGGCCCCGTGGTCTCCGCCCTCGGCCTCGGCTGCATGGGCATGTCGGATTTCTATGGCCCCGCCGACGCGCAGGAGAGCATCGCCACCATCCATGCCGCGCTGGAGGCCGGCGTCACCCTGCTCGATACCGGCGACTTCTACGGCATGGGCCACAACGAGATGCTGATCGCCGAGGCGCTGAAGGGCGGGCGCCGCGACAAGGCGGTGCTGAGCGTGAAGTTCGGCGCGCTGCGCGGGCCGGACCTGTCGTTCAACGGCATCGACCTCAGGCCCGCCGCGATCAAGAACTTCGTCGCCTATTCGCTGAAGCGCCTGCGCACCGATCATATCGACGTCTACCGCCCGGCGCGGCTCGATCCCGCCGTGCCCATCGAGGACGTCGCCGGAGAAGTGAAGCGGCTGATCGAGGCGGGTTATGTGCGCCATCTGGGCTTGAGCGAGATGTCTGCCGACACCGTGCTGCGCGCCCATGCGGTGACGCCGGTCTGCGACCTGCAGATCGAATATGCCGTCGTCACGCGCGGTATCGAGGCGGTTATCCTGCCGCGCCTGCGCGAGGCCGGCATCGGCATCACGGCCTATGGCGTGCTGTCGCGCGGGCTGATCTCGGACAGCGCGCTCCAAGGCGGATCGATGGGCGGCTATCGCGGATTCCTGCCGCGCTTCTCGGGCGATAACCTGGCGCACAATCTGGAACTCGTGCGCGCGCTGTCCGATATCGCCGCACGCCACGGCGTCACGACCGCCCAGCTCGCCATCGCCTGGGTGCTGTCGCGCGGCGAGGATATCGTGCCCTTGATCGGCGCGCGGCGCCGCGAGCGGTTGAGCGAGGCATTGGGTGCGCTTGAAGTGACGCTGAGCCCGCAGGACCTGGCGGCGATCGAGACGGCGGTACCCGGGGACGCGATCAAGGGCGAGCGCTATCCCGCGGCGCAGATGGAGCATCTGGACAGCGAGCGCCCGCTCTCCACGGAAGAAGAAGCGCGCGCGGCGGGACCGTAGAGCGCGGCGCGTCCTATCCCATCTTTTCCAACAACGTGTCCGACAGCTCGTAATTGCCGAACACGATCTGGACGTCGTCGAAATCGTCGAGCGCGTCGATCAGCTTGATCAGCGTCTCGCCGTTGTCGTCGCTGACCGGCGTCATCGTCTTGGCCCGCCATTCGATCTTGGCCGAGATCGGCTGGCCGAGCTTCTTCTCCAGCGCGTCGCGCGCGGTGCCGTAATTGTCGAAGCTGACCAGGAACTCGTGTCCCTCGTCGTCCGACACGCATTCGTCGAAGCCGGTCTCGATGGCGGCTTCGAGCATCGCGTCGTCGCTGCCCTTGGCCTTGGGATAGACCATCACGCCCATGCGGTCGAACATGAAGGTGACGGAGTTGGGCTCGCCGAGCGCGCCGCCGTATTTAGAGAAGGTCGAGCGCACGTCGCCGCCGGTGCGGTTGCGGTTGTCGGTCAGGGTCTCGACGATCAGCGCGACGCCGCCGGGGCCATAGCCCTCGTAGCGCACCTCTTCGATGTTCTCGGAGCCCGCGCCGGTCGCTTTGTCGATCGCGCGCTGGATGTTGTCCTTGGGCATCGACTGCTCCTTGGCCGCCAGGATCGCGGCGCGCAGGCGCGGATTGTGGTTGGGGTCGGGCATGCCCATCTTGGCCGCCACGGTGATCTCGCGGGAGAGCTTGGAGAACATCTTCGAACGCACGGCGTCGACGCGCCCCTTGCGGTGCATGATGTTCTTGAACTGGGAATGACCGGCCATGGGACGCGCTTCTTGGTTGGACGCGGGGTGATAGCCGGGCGGGCGGCGGGGATTCAAGGGCGACATAAAGCCATGCAGGCGTCCTTTGCTGACGGAACTGCCACTGCCTGAACAAACAAAGAACTAGCCGACAACCTTCACGTCAATGCCGCTAGCTTGCTACTATACCGATCAGCCCGCGCTGAGGGAGGCTATTTCTATATACATATACGAGCACTAAGTGATTGATCCTACTCAGTTCAGCAAGAAGATTGCTTCCAACCCGTTGGCCAAGAGCCAGGCTGGATTGGCTCGTCTCGTTCTTGGCATGAGGCGAATTCAAGGCGTCCTCGACCGCGAGCAAGTGGCAGCCATCCGTACCCTAGAAATGAAGATCAGTGACGCTGGTCCCACACCCAACGAGTCGAGCCCCATATCCTTGGCCTCGCAGGTTTAGAACTCACGGAGCGCAAGCGAGTAGTCGCTCATCACCATCCATTGACCGCGACACACAGCTGGTATGCTTCGAGTATGCTGTCGTCCTCCGATATCACTGCGAAGCTAGAGACACTCGTTGCTGCCTATCTACAAACAATCGATCCGCAATTTACCGCCGGGCTCGGCGACCCCCTCGAAATTGCGCTCTTTAAAATTCTCCGATTGATGCGGCAGCAAAACCGAAGATGCGTCTTTTTCGGCTCGTTCGATCTTAGCTGTCGAAACGCTGCAGCGCGATATCCGAAAACCGAACCAACAACCGACATTGCAGAGGTCATCCTTGATGGGCCACCCGATTTCTTGTTGTTCGAACCAAATAGCAACGAGTGGGCCATAGTGGAATGCAAGAACGTCAGAGAATGGATTTACCCATCAAGCGCGCTCATTAAAACTCTCCTCGCGAAAGCACTCGCTGCAAATATGACACCAATTCTCGTGGCACGCCGGTTGCCATTCATAACCAAGCACGCGCTCTGTGCCCCAGCTGGGATTATCGCGCACGAAACCTACAATCAGCTGTACCCTGAGACACCACACGGAATCGAAATGGCAAAGCTAGTGCAGGAAAAGCGGGGCCTAGGATACTTCGACGTCTTAGCTTCGGAGGAGCCCTCGCTACGCACAATAGAGTTCATGACTAAACACGTACCAAAACTGCTTCCGGCAGCGACCTCAAAATTTCAGACCAACAAAAAAAAGCTCCAAGCATGGGTGCGCGGTGAAATCTCGTGGACGACCTTGCGGCTATCGCTAGCTGGCCAATATCAGGAACCTGACGCCGATATGGATTTCTAAATGGCGGCCGGCTTTGCCGCCTCCAGGAACGAGACCACCTGCTCGCGGGAAACCGTCGGGTAGCCGGCCAGGAAATCCCCGATACTGTCGCCGCCTTCCAAGCAGTCCAGCAATGTCTGCGCGGGCACGCGGGTGCCCGAAAAAACCGGGGTTCCGCCCATGATGTCCGGATCGCGTGCGATCATCGTTGGCATTCCTCAATTTACGCCTCCGGGTTTGTATGAGCAACGCGACCGCAGCCCCGCCCTGCGGCGCCTCACCGCACAAGAAAATCGGCCGCCCTGCCCGCCCTGCCCTTGACCTATTCTAGAATAGTTCTAATTATCATTCGCAGATAACCCGAGCAAAGAGGACCCCATGCTGACCGTTGGCGACAAATTCCCCGATTTCTCCGTCCAGGGCGTGGTTTCGACCGACCCCGCGACGGCTTTCCGCGCGTTCGACCGGAACAGCGACCAGGGCAAGTGGAAGGTCGTGTTCTTCTGGCCCAAGGACTTCACGTTCGTCTGCCCGACCGAGATCGCCGGCTTCGGCCAGTTGAACGGCGACTTCACCGATCGCGACGCGGTGATCTATGGCGCTTCGGTCGACAGCGAGTTCGTCCATCTCGCCTGGCGGCAGAATCATGCCGACCTGAAGGCCCTGCCCTTCGCGATGCTCTCCGACGTGAAGCGCGAGCTTTCCGGTGCGCTCGGCGTGCTCGACAAGGACAGCGGCGTCGCCAAGCGCGCCACCTTCATCGTCGATCCCGACGGCATCATCCGCTTCGCCTACGTCACCGACATGAACGTCGGCCGCAACCCGCAGGAGGTCCTGCGCGTCCTCGACGCCCTGCAGACCGACGAGCTCTGCCCCTGCAACTGGCAGAAGGGCGAAGACGTGTTGAAGGCGGCGTGAGGGAGATGACCATGTCGATCGAGCATCTGAAGAACCGCCTGCCCGACTATGCCAAGGACCTGAAGCTGAACCTGTCGACGCTCGCGGCCGAGCCTTGCTTGAGCGAGCAGCAGCGCGCGGGCACCTTCGTCGCCACCGCGCTCGCCTCGCGCAATGCCGAGGTGATCCAGGCGGTGACGGCGGAGTTCGCGGCCGCCCTCTCGCCCGAGGCGCTGAACGCGGCGCGCGCGGCGGCGAGCATCATGGCGATGAACAACGTCTACTACCGGTTCACGCACCTCGCCTCGTCGCCGGACTATCGCAGCCTGCCGGCGAAGCTGCGCATGAACGTGATCGGCAAGCCCGGGGTCGACAGAAAGGACTTCGAGCTGTGGTCGCTGGCGGTCTCGGCGATCAACGGCTGCGGCATGTGCATCGACAGCCACGAGAAGGTTCTGCGCGAGGCCGGCATGACGGCCGAGCAGATCCAGGCCGCCGTGCGCATCGCGTCCGTCGTGCATGCCGTCGCAGCGACGCTGGACGGCGCCGCGGCGGACGCGGCGCTCGCAGCAGCCGCCTAGCCGGCCGGCCCCTTGAGCTCCACCGTGTTCCGATCGGGATCGCGGACATAGATCGAGGGGCCGCTGCCCTCCGCGCCATAGCGCCGCCCGGCCTCGACGACGGCGATGGCATGCGCGGCCAGATGGGCGCGGATCGCGTCCTCGTCCCAGGGCGCGACCTGGACCGCGAAGTGATCCAGGTTGCGGCCTTCGTCGCCCGGCCCCGCGCCGCCCATGCGTCCGAGCGGACCGTCGAGCGGCACGAGGTCGATCAGCGAGGCGCCCGCGCGCACCTGATAGAGGCCGAACTGTTCCTGCACCTTCTCGACCGTGCAGCCGAGCACGTCGCGATAGAAGCGCAGGCTCGCCTCGATGTCGCGCACGCGCAACACGACGTGGTCGAGCGCCTTGAGCGTGAACGGGATCATGCTTGCGGCACCGTGCGCTTCAGCCGCCCGCCGACGCGCACCGGCTCGACACGCGCCGCCAGCCCGCGTGCATCGGTCTCGACGAAGACGGCGCACAAGGTCGCGGGGCCGGACGCCGGCGTGAAGCGCCCGCCCGACATCTTGCGCACGAAGCGCTGCACCGGCTCGAACTTCTCCATGCCGATCACGCTGTCGTAGTCGGCACAGGCGCCGGCATCGGTCTGGTACGCGGTGCCGTTGGGAAGAACCTGCGCGTCGGCGGTCGGGATATGCGAATGCGAGCCCACGACCATGCTGGCGCGCCCGTCGCAGAAATGGCCCATCGCCATCTTCTCGCTGGTCGCCTCGGCATGGATGTCGACGACGACCGCGTCGGCGCCCTCGCCCAGCGGGCACGCGCTTAGCTCGCCGTCCACCGCGGCGAAGGGATCGTCGAGCGGGTCCATGAACACCCGGCCCATCGCATTGACCACCAGCACGCTCTGTCCGCCGCGCGTGATGAACAGGTTTGCGCCCTTGCCCGGCGTGCCGGCGGGATAGTTGCGCGGGCGCAGGATGCGATCCTCCTCGACGATATAGGAAAGGATCTCCTTCTGGTCGGCCCAATGGTTGCCGGTGGTGATGCAGTCGATGCCGGCGCCGAACAGCTCGGTCGCGGTGGCGCGCGTCAATCCGAAGCCGTGGGCGGCGTTCTCGCCGTTGCCGATGACGAAATCGAGGCCGAGCGTTTCGCGCAGCCGCGGCAGCTCCGCGCCCACCACGTCGCGGCCGGGCTTGCCGATGATGTCGCCGATGAAGAGAAGACGCATCAGGTGAGCCCCGCGAAGCGGCGCATGTGCACCGGCGCATAGATCACCAGCGCGCAGCCGATGGGAAAGGTGAGCTCGCTCGCGGCCAGTCCCAAGATTTTCGGCAGCGGCATCGGACCGTGCCAGAGATTGAGCGCGATCACGGCCATGCCGGTGACGACGCCGAGCACGGCGCCGGGCAGCGCATAGTCGCGCAGGCGCGTGTCCTTTCTGTCGGCGAGGCGGCCCAGCGCCCAGCCCAGGATGAGATATTCGACGCCCTTCACCGCGGTGAGAAGGAAGAAGAGCGGCGTGAACTGGTCGATCGCGGCACCCGTCGCGGCCTGGACGATGCGCTGCAGCGATTTGGCGATACCCCAGCCGATCGGTCCCGAGATCGCGCCCAGCACGCCGCCGAGCAGCGCGCGCGAACGCTCTGCGCTCACGCCGATGGCGACGCCCAGGCAGACGATCACCGCCCAGCTCACACCTTGGGTCATGTCGGCCAGGATCGCGGCGCCGCCAAGCTTCATGCCGGCCGCGAGCCGCACGGCAAAGACGACGAGTTGCACGACGAGGCCGAGCAGGATCGCGAGCCACGCCGTCCTGAGGATGGCGCGGACGCGGTCGGGATGGGGAGCGAGAGCGGCGGCGTCATGCGTTACTATGCGGCGAAGCGCTGCTTAACGGAAGCGGCGCAGGCCCTTCTCCGTCACCACCATGTCGAGCGGATGGTCGTGTGGGTGGGCCGGCAGCGCGTCCGCTTCCTGCCCCGCGAAGGCCACGCCGATGGCGAGCTTGTCGTCGAGCGAGGCCAGCGTGCGGTCGTAGAAGCCGCCGCCATAGCCGAGCCTGTGCCCCCGCGCGTCGAAAGCCAGCAACGGGACGAGCAGCACGTTGGGGAACACGCGCGGCGCATCGGCCGCGGGCTCGTGCATGCCGAAGGCATGGACGATCAGCGGGTCGCCTTCGCGCCACAGGCGAAAATGCAGCGGCGACGCCTTCTGCGCCACGACAGGGAGCGCAAGCGCGTGCCCCCGCGCGGCGAGCGCGGCCACGAGCGCGCGCGGATCGGCCTCGTCGCCCATCGGCCAGTAGAACGAGACGATCGCGCCTTCGGCGACCGGCAGCGCGACGCCGGCGATGCGCCGGGCGAAATCGGGACAGTCGCGCGCGAGGACGGCGCGGCGGGTACGGGCGGCTTCGCGGAGACTGGGCTTGGGGTTCATCTGAGCGCGCATGGCGGACGGGACCGCATCCACCGTTGGAATTGGATCCTCACGGGCCTGCAAGTGCAGGTGGGCGCCATATGTCCGAAGCCACGGCTCCGGTCAGGGACAGCTCCCGGTGAGTACCATTAAGGCCCCTGGGCATCGCTATCCTGACGCGTGGGGCAGTACCCGTCCTGGACATAAGGTAGGCGCCGAAGCGCCAAGGTGCAACCGGCGCCGCCGCCGGGCTAGGATCGCGCAAAAAGAGGAGCCTCCGAATGACCCAAGGCGTGAAGCAGATGATCGAGGCCGCGAACGCGGCCGTCCCCAAGCTCGCCTTCGCCGAAGCCCAGGCGATGATCGCCAAGGGCGGCGTGCTCGTCGTCGACGTGCGCGACGCGCCCGAGATCGCGGCCGGCGGCAAGGTCAGGGGCGCCGTGAATGTGTCGCGCGGCATGCTCGAGTTCCGCGCCGATCCGGACTCGCCCTATCACGATCCCGCCTTCGCCCGGGACAAGACCGTGATCCTCTATTGCGCCTCGGGTGGACGCTCGGCCCTGGGCGGCAAGGCGCTGAAGGATCTGGGCTACGATAAGGTCTACAACATGGGCGCGTTCAAGGACTGGGCCGCCGCAGGCGGCGAGGTGGAGAAGACCTAGCCGGCAGCGTCAGGTCGATCTCGGCACGTAGAAACCCCATACGCCGTTGGACAGCTCTGTCGCTGCGAAACGCACGGGCTGTGCAGGATCGCCAATTTCATAAACGGCGAAGCTGTTCATCTCACGGATATGCGCCGGATGAGGCAGCGACAAGCTCAGTCCGGCCTGCCTGCGCCATTGGTGCTTCCAAACGTCAAGCCCGCCGATCGTCAGACCATCGCGTGCGAAGCCCACGTGAACGTCGCGCCAGGCATCCAGATCGCTCACGCCGCCGCGCTCAGCCGCTCCACGATGCGTTCGAGCCGAGCGGCCGCTTCCTCGAGCGCGGCTGCGGCAGTGGCTTCGGACTCGCTGGCGCGAGCACCCGCCTCGGCTTGCGCGTTCGACAGCTCGCCGACCTTCCTGGCGTGGCCGTCGAGCCGCGCGCGCGCCTCGAAGAACTCGTCGGTGATGAGCAGCGCCGCCATCAGCATCAGCTTCTGGTCGCCGACCTGGCCGACGGTGCCGATCAGTTCCCGGACCTTGCCGTCGACATGGGTGGCGAGCTCTTTCAGATGCTCCTCCTCGCCCGCGTCGCAGGCGATCGTGTAAGCGCGGCTGTTCACCATGACGTTGACGAGAGGCATGGTCGTGTCTCCTACTTACTAACGGCCCAGCGCTGCACTAACGGCCCAGCGCTGCGCGGACTTCGCCGATGGCGCCGTCGAGCCGGCCCTCCACCTCTTCCGAGATCTCGCTCAGGATGCGCGCCTCGTCCTCCAATTCGACGATTCGCGCAAGCAGCCGGTCGCGCTCGGAATCGAGCTCGGCCAGCTTGGCCTTGGCGCGGTCCGCCTCGGCGCGCGCCGATTGCAGCGGAACTAGCCTTCCTTCGAGCGCGTTCAGAGCTTTGGTGAGGCGTTCTGCCGCGAGCTCGAGCTTGGCCATCGCTTGACCTTTGTTGTCATGACTCGCCAGGACCTTAGGCCCTTGGCGGAAACAGGGTCAACGCATCGGGCGCCACGGTCCACAGCGCCTTCGTGACCAACCAGGGACAAACCCTTGACGGCCGCAGCCCCAGCCCTCTAAGGCGGGACCTCGCGGCACCGGGATAAAGACATGAACGCCACAGACATCCCGCAGACCCCGGAACAGGCCGATATCCGCCGCCTCGCCAACGCCATCCGCGCGCTGTCGATGGACGCGGTCGAGAAGGCCAAGTCCGGTCATCCGGGCCTGCCGATGGGCATGGCCGACGCCGCGACCGTCCTGTTCCTGAAATTCCTGAAGTTCGACGCCGCCGATCCGCATTGGCCCGACCGGGACCGATTCGTGCTCTCGGCCGGCCACGGCTCGATGCTTCTTTATTCCCTGCTCTATCTGACCGGCTACTCCGGCATGACGCTCGCCGACATCGAGAGCTTCCGCCAGGTGGGCAGCCCCTGCGCCGGCCATCCCGAATACGGCCATGCGCCGGGCATCGAGACCACGACCGGCCCGCTCGGCCAGGGCATCGCCAATGCGGTGGGCATGGCCATCGCCGAGCGCCACCTGAACGCGCGCTTCGGCAACGGTCTCGTCGACCACAAGACCTATGTCATCGCCAGCGACGGCGACCTGATGGAAGGCGTCAGCCAGGAAGCGATCACGCTGGCCGGACACCTGCGGCTCAACCGGCTGATCGTGCTGTTCGACGACAACGGCATCTCCATCGACGGCAAGACCTCGCTGTCGGATTCCACCGACCAGATCGAGCGTTTCCAATCCGCCGGCTGGAACACGATCCACGTCAACGGCCACGACGCGGCCGACGTCGCGCGCGCGCTCGACTGGGCGCAGACCAGCGACAAGCCGGTGCTGATCGCCTGCAGGACCATCATCGGCTTCGGCCTGCCGACGCGCCAGGGCACGCAGAAGGCGCATAGCGACGCGCCGGGCGAAAGCGAGATCGCGGGCGCGCGCAAGCAGCTCGGATGGGACTATCCGCCGTTCGAGATCCCCGACGACATCCTGTCGGACTGGCGCGCGATCGGCGCCAAGGGCAAAGCGTCGCGCGACGCGTGGACGAAGCGCCGCACGAAGGACTTCGACGACGCGATGGCGTGCGCGGTGCCGGATGCGGTCGGCCCCGCGCTGCACGCCTTGAAGCGCAAGACCAGCGACGAGAAGCCGTCGGTCGCGACGCGCAAGGCCTCCGAGGCCGCGCTCGAGGCGATCAACACCAACTGGGCCGCGACCATCGGCGGCTCGGCCGACCTGACGCCGTCGAACAACACCAAGACCAAGGAAATCCAGTCGATCACCGCCGACGATTTCTCCGGCCGCTACATCCATTACGGCATCCGCGAGCACGGCATGGCGGCGGCGATGAGCGGCATGGCGCTGCATGGCGGCATCGTCCCCTATGGCGGCACGTTCCTGACCTTCTCGGACTATTGCCGTCCGTCGATCCGGCTTGCCGCGCTGATGGGCATCCGCGTCGTCTATGTGATGACGCACGACTCCATCGGGCTCGGCGAGGACGGGCCTACGCACCAGCCGGTGGAGCACTTCGCGGCGTTGCGCGCGATCCCGAACCTGCTCGTCTTCCGCCCCGCAGACGGCGTCGAGACCGCGGAGGCGTGGGAGATCGCGCTTTCCAACACCAAGCGCCCCAGCCTCTTGATGCTGTCGCGCCAGAACCTCATCACCGCGCGCACCCAGCACACCGACGAGAACCTCTCGGCCAAGGGCGCCTATGAGCTGGTGGGCGACGCGAGCGCCAAGGTCACCTTGCTGGCCACCGGTTCGGAGGTCGAGCTCGCGATGAAGGCGCGCGATCTTCTGGCCGCCGAGGGCATCGCCGCGCGCATAGTCAGCATGCCGTGCTGGGACTTGTTCGAGGAACAACCGGAAACATATCGTGACTCGGTTCTGGGACCGGGGACGGTAAAAGTCGCCGTCGAGGCCGGTGTCAGGCTCGGTTGGGACCGCTATATCGGGCCCAAGGGCAAGTTCGTCGGCATGCACTCCTTCGGCGCCAGCGGGCCCTACAAGGACGTGTACAAGCATTTCGGGATCACGCCGGAAGCGGTCGCCGAGGCCGCCCGGCAAACATTGAAGGGGTAAAACGTCATGGCATTGCGTGTCGCGATCAACGGGTTCGGACGCATCGGGCGGCTGGTGCTGCGCGCGATCGTGGAAAGCGGGCGGCGCGACATCGAGGTCGTGGCCGTCAACGACCTGGGTCCAGTCGAGACCAACGCGCATCTCTTGCGCTACGACTCGGTGCACGGCCGCTTCCCGGTGAACGTCACCGTCGACGGCGACATGATGATCGCCGCCGGCCACAAGATGAAGGTCACCGCGATCCGCAGCCCGGCCGAGCTGCCGCACAAGGAGCTCGGCGTCGACATCGCGCTGGAATGCACCGGCATCTTCACCTCGAAGGACAAGGCGGCCGCGCACCTGACCGCGGGCGCCAAGCGCGTGCTGGTGAGCGCGCCGGCCGACGGCGTCGACAAGACGATCGTCTATGGCGTGAACCACGACCAGCTGACCAAGGACGACGTCGTCGTCTCCAACGCCTCGTGCACGACGAACTGCCTGGTGCCGGTGGCGAAGGTGATCCACGACACGGTCGGCATCAGCCACGGATTCATGACCACCATCCATTCGTACACGAACGATCAGCCGTCGCTCGACCAGATGCACAAGGACCTCTACCGCGCCCGCGCCGCGGCCCTGTCGATGATCCCGACCTCGACCGGCGCGGCCAAGGCCGTCGGCCTGGTGATGCCCGAGCTCAAAGGCAAGCTCGACGGCGTGTCGGTGCGCGTGCCGACGCCGAACGTGTCGCTTGTCGACCTGAAGGTCGTCTGCAAGCGCCCCACCACCGCGCAGGAGATCAACGACGCGATGAAGGCCGCCGCCGCGGGCCCGATGAAGGGGATCCTGGGCATCGTCGACGCGCCGCTGGTCAGCCACGACTTCAACCACGACCCGCATTCGTCGAGCTTCGCGCTCGATCAGACCAAGGTGATGGACGGCACCTTCCTGTCGGTCATGACCTGGTACGACAACGAATGGGGCTTCTCCAACCGCATGGCCGATACCGCCGTGGCGATGGGGAAGCTGATCTAGCAGCCACCCCTGGCGCCGAACGTCACCGCGCCCGACTCGAGCTCTTCGCCGCCATAGACCTCGTCGAAGATGCCCTTGCCGAGCGTGCCTTGACCGGCGCGCGCGCTGAATACCAATCCGGCGTTCTGGCCTGTATCGCTTTGCGACTGCAGCGTGACCGTGAGCAGGCCGTTGATGAGCTGGAACGTGCCATACGGCAGGTTGGTGTTCTTGCCGGTCAGCGAGGCCTGGCCGCTGTGTGCGAACATGCGGCTGCCGTCGTCGGTCAGCGCAATGCAGTAGGCGCCGTTGGCCCGCTGCGAGTGTGTCACCGTAACCGGCCAGCGGCCGCTATAGCTGGCGCTGCCGGCCGCAGCCGCGCCGGAAACGATCAACGCGGGGACGAGAAGAAGAAGCGCTTTCATGGTTCCTCCTTTGCCTGGGAACGCCACGATGCCGATGTGGTTTCCGCGTCGCAAACGCGTGACCTTGTAAAAAAACACGATGAGTCTTCGGATCAGGATTTTGACGTCGCCGGTCATGGAGCCGGGAGGGCGGATACGCCTACCGCCCCGCCACCGCCGCCTCGACGCGGCGGTCGGGGACCAGCCATATCGCCGCGACGAGCGCATACAGCGCATACGAGATCGCCGGCCTGTAGAATGCGAGCGCGATGCCGCTCAAATAGACGAAGGGCGAGAGCTTTCCCTTCAGGTCCACGCCGACCGCGCGTTGAAGCGGCGAGTCCGGGCCTTGGGCCGCGACGATCACCCGCTCCATGACGAAGAAGGCAATAGCGCACAGGAAGAGCACCGCGCCATAGGCCGCCGCAGGCCCCGCCGCGAAGCCGTTCTCGCCCACCCAGCTCGTGGCAAACGGCACCAGCGACAGCCAGAACAGCAAATGCAGGTTGGCCCAAAGGATGGCGCCGTTCACCGCCGGCGTGAGCTGGAAGAAATGGTGGTGGTTGTTCCAGTAGATGCCGACATAGATGAAGCTGAGCACGTAGCTCAGGAAGGACGGCCACTGTTCGATGAGCGCGTGAAGGTCCGCGCCGTGCGGCGCCTTCAGCTCCAGCACCATGATCGTGATGATGACGGCAATCACCCCGTCGGTGAACGCGGTCAGCCTGTCCTTCTCCATGCCGCCCCCAGAGGGCGCGGTCAATCCGCGCGACGCAGAACCTGCCCGACTCAAAACCTGCCCGATTCAGAACCTGCCCGACTCAGAACCGGAACGACAAGTCTACCGCACCGAACTGGTCCTGGGCCTTCTGGGTCTTGTACTCGCGCGAGCGGAAGACATGGGTGAAGGACAGCTGGAAGGCGTCGAACACCACCGCGGCGCCGAGCTGGATGTCGCCGACCAGATTCATCTTGTCGACGCTGCGGCTCTGCTGGAACGAGTTGCCGTCGAGGAACAGGTTGCGCGCGATGGCGCGGCCGTCCACGCCGGCGAAGATATAGGCGCCGACATCCGCCGTCGGCTCGTAATAGCCCGAGCCCGGCAGGCTGGGATCGATGCGCAAGGGGCCGTAGTCCTTGGGCAGGTTGATGCCCAGCCGCGCCATGCCGCCGGCGTTGACGTAGTCGTAGACGTTGCCGATGGCGATGCCGTAATGCGGCTCGACATCGAAAACCAGCCCGATCACCGATTGCGGCGGAATCAGCTTCATCGAGCGCTCGTACTGGATCACCAGCCCCGGCTCGTCGCGCAGCTGGGTCGACCAGCCCTGCGGATCCTGGCCGTTGATGATGCCGTGGATCCATTTCTGGCTGTCCTCGGCCAGCGAGGCCGGGCCGATGACGCCCAGCTGGATCTGGAGCTGGTCGAGGTTGCGGCCGTCGTCGTCGACGAGCCCGAAGGCGCCATAGAGGAAGCCGGCATAGGGCCGGTCGGTCAGCGGCGGGTTCTTCAGCTTGAGGTTATGGGGCGTGAAGATCTCCTGCCCGATCGCATAGCGGGTCCGTACGTCGCCCTCCTGGTTGAAGAAGGGCAGCATCCGGGCGGTCGAGATCGCCCAATCCGGGGTGTCCTGCGGCGCGGTCGTATAGGCCAGCTCGACGCCGTTGGTGTAGTCGTGGTCGGAATTGTAGAAGATGTCGTTCTCGAAAAGGATGGAGAAAGCGCCCTTTTCGGTGCCGTCGGCGGCTTGGGCGGGAGCCGCCCAAAGGCCCACCCCCGGCGCGGTTCCCACGGCCAGACACAGCGCGACGATGACGGCTCTTGGCTTCATGGCTGTCCCCCTGCTAGCAGAGGCTCAACGCAGACCTCCCCCGCCGGTTCCCCGATGCCGAACTTCCGAACCCTTGATGACATCGATGTAAAGGGCAAGCGCGTCCTGGTCCGGGCCGACCTGAACGTGCCCATGCAGGACGGCGTGGTGACCGACACCCTGCGCATCGACCGCCAGGCACCGACGATTCGCGAGCTGGCCGGGAAGGGCGCCAGGGTCATCGTGCTGTCTCATTTCGACCGGCCCAAGGGCAAGGTCGTCCCCTCAATGTCGCTCGAACCCGTCGCCGGGCCACTATCAAAAGCTATAGGCCGGGCCGTCGGTTTCAACGTGGACACCGCCGCAATGAAGGACGGCGACGTCGTCCTGCTCGAGAACACCCGCTTCCACCCGGGCGAGGAGAAGAACGACCTCGACTATGCCCGACAGGTCGCCGCGCTCGGCGACCTCTTCGTCAACGACGCCTTCTCGGCCGCGCATCGCGCCCATGCCACGACGGAAGCGATCGCGCATCTGCTGCCGGCCGCGGCGGGGCGCTCGATGGAGCAGGAGCTCACCCATCTCGACAAGGCGCTGGGCAACCCGGAGCGGCCGGTGATGGCGGTGGTGGGCGGCGCCAAGGTCTCGACCAAGATCGCGCTGCTCGAGAACCTGGTGAAGCGCGTGGAGACCTTGGTGATCGGCGGGGCGATGGCGAACACGTTCCTCGCCGCCGAAGGCATCGAGGTCGGCAAGTCGCTGGTCGAGCGCGACCATATCGAGACCGCGCTTCGCGTCATCCACCTGTCGACCGAGAGCGGCTGCGCGATCATCCTGCCCGTCGATGCGGTGGTGGCGCACAACTTCAAGGCGCATGCGAAGCACCGCACCGTCGATATCCGCTCCGTCGGCGCCGACGAGATGATCCTCGACGTGGGGCCGAAGAGCATCGACGAATTCAAGCAGCGCTTGATCGGCACGCGCACTTTGGTGTGGAACGGCCCGCTCGGCGCTTTCGAGACCGCGCCGTTCGACAAGGGCACCGTGGCCGCCGCCAAGGCGGTCGCCGAAGCGACCAAGGCGGGCAATCTTCTCTCGGTCGCGGGCGGCGGCGATACCGTGGCCGCCCTCAATCATGCCGGCGTCTCGGACGATTTCACCTATGTCTCGACGGCGGGCGGCGCTTTCCTGGAATGGCTTGAAGGACAAGAGCTGCCGGGCGTCGCCGCCCTGGTGGCCAGCAAAGGGGTGTGAAATGGACCTGAAGGAACTCAACCGTATCGCCAATGCCATGGTCGCCAAGGGCAAGGGCATCCTTGCCGCCGACGAAAGCTCCGGCACCATCAAGAAGCGCTTCGACGCGATCGACGTCGAGAACACCGAGTCGAACCGCCGCGACTATCGCGAGTTCATGTTCCGCACCCCGGCGATGAGAGATTACATCTCGGGCGTCATCCTGTTCGACGAGACGATCCGCCAGAAGGCCGCCGACGGCACGCCGCTGGTCGAGATCATCGCCGCCAGCGGCGCCGTTCCCGGCATCAAGGTCGACACGGGCGCCAAGCCGCTCGCGCTCTGCGACGGCGAGACGGTGACCGAAGGGCTCGACGGCCTGCGCGAGCGCTTCCAGGACTACCACGAGCTGGGCGCACGCTTCGCCAAATGGCGCGCGACCTACGACCCGACCAAGACCAGCTACAACTGCATCAACGCGAACGCCCAGGCGCTGGCGCGCTATGCCGCGCTGGCGCAGGAGAACGGCATCGTACCGATCGTCGAGCCCGAAGTGCTGATGGACTACGACAACACGGTGGAGACCTGCGAGGCCGTGACCGAATGGGTGCTGAAGGAAACCTTCCAGCAGCTCTACTACGCCAACGTCGCGCTCGAGGGCATGATCCTCAAGCCCAACATGATCGTCTCCGGCAAGAAGTGCGCCAAGCAGGCCGGCATCGACGAAGTCGCCGAGCGCACCGTGAAGGTGCTCAAGCGTTGCGTACCGGGCGCCGTGCCGGGCATCGCGTTCCTCTCGGGCGGCCAGTCGGACGAAGAGGCCACCGCGCATCTGAACGCGATGAACGCGGGCCGCACGCTCCCCTGGCACCTCACCTTCTCCTATGGCCGCGCGCTTCAGGCGGCGCCGCAGAAGGCGTGGGGCGGCAAGTCCGAGAACGTCGCCAAGGCCCAGGCCGCCTTCGCCCATCGCGCGCGCATGAACGGCTTGGCCGCGACCGGCCAGTGGAAGCCTGAGTTGGAGAAGCAGGCGGCCTGACCGTCCGGCACCACGGTCCGTTCCGTCTAACGGCTTGTTTCTGTAAGGAATCTTACGCCCGGCGGCTAACCGTCCCGCCGGGCGCGATTTTTTCGGCCGCTTGTCTTTTCGCGCCATCGCCGCCGTCGCCTCAGTCCAACCGGCGTCGCTTTCGTCCTATCGATGGGTCGGCGCCGCCCAAGAAATCGCATCCGACGCTCGCATAGCTTCGCCGCAAGCTCACAAGCGGAGAGTTCATGCGCGCGTTCGTGTTTGCAGCCTTGGGGACCGCGGCTTCTTTCGCGGCCAGTGCCCAGACCTACACCACCTTCGACGTCAAGGGCGCCGACACCCATCTGAAAGCGGTGGCGCTGGACGGCACCGGGACACTGCTGGGCAGCTATCAGGACGTGCACGGCGTGATGCACGCCTTCCTGCGCGCCCCGACCGGCAAGATCAAGCACATCGACGTCGCGGGCGCCGGCCAATGCGCGATCTGCGGCACGCTGCCCGAAGGCCTTTCGAGCAAGGGCATCGTCGCCGGCACGATGGTCGAGAACAACGGCAACGCGCACGGCTTCATCCGCGCGAAGAACGGCACGGTCGCGCTGTTCGACGTTCCCGGTTCGGAAGGCCAGACCGTCGTCACCGGCATCGACGACAAGGGCAACGTCTATGGCTGGTACAATCTGCCGGCGCGCGCCTGCTTCGTGCGCAAGCCCGACGGGACGTTCTCGTCCTACGATCCGAACGACCTGCCCGGCTGCACGTCGGTGATGACCAGCGGCACCGGCCAGACTGCGGGCTATGCCTATGACAGCCAGGCACAGGCCGAGGTCGCCTTCCTGCGCTCGCCGAAGGGCAAGGTCACCGCCTTCCGTCCGTTCAGCGCGCCGAGCTCCGAGCCGCTGGCGATCAACGACGGCGGCGACATCGTGGGATTCTATTACGACCGCGCCCAGAAGATTCACGGCTACCTGCGCGACAGCGGCGGCTCGGTGACGCGTTTCGACGTACCGGGCGCGGCATTCGCGGCGACGGCGATCGCGGCAAACGGGATCATCTACGGCCTCTCGTTCGACAGCATGGGGCGGTCGCACGGCTTCATCAAAGACCGCGGCGACGCGGTGCTGTTCGACGTGCCGGGCGCGGTGACGACGGAGCCCCGGGTCGTCAACGCCAACGGCACGGTCGCCGGCGACTATGGCGACAGCAACGGCGACTGGCACTTCTTCCTGCGCAACTGAACGAGGACAAGATGTCGAGATTCAAGACTGCGCCGCTCGCCGCGGCGCTCACGGCGGCGATTTTCTCCAGCGCGCAAGCCGCGCACAAGATCGTGGTGTTCGATGCGCCGGGCGCGGGCACCAGCGACTTCCAGGGCACCTTCGTGGCCGGTATCTCCGCCAAAGGCACGATCGCCGGATACATCGTGAACGCCGACGGCGCCGATCGCGGCTTCACGCGCGCGCCGTCCGGCACGATCACCATGTTCGATGCGCCCGGCGCGGGCACGGACCAGAACGAGGGCACCGTCGTCGGCGCGATCTCGAGCAACGGCAGGATCGCCGGCGTCTATCGCGACGCGAGCAACGTGCAGCACGGCTACGTCCGGCTGGCGGACGGCAGCCTGACCACCTTCGACGTGAACGGCGCCGTCAACGGCCTCAACGTCACCGGCATCAACAAGGCGGGCACCGCCACGGGCATCTTCTACGACGCCAACAACGTCGCGCGCTGCTTCCTGCGCAGCGCCGCCGGGGCGATCACCGCGTTCAATCCCAAGAATTCGGACAACTGCTACGCCAACGGCATCGGCGACGACGGCAGCGTCATCGGGGCTTACCAGGCGGGCAGCACCTATGGAGCGTTCCTGCGCGGCCGCAAGGGCAAGACAACGGCCTTCGCGCCGAACGGCACAAAATACGTCGAGGCGATGCGCATCAACGCGGCCGGCCAGATCGCCGGCAACTTCACCGACACCGCCGATCTGACGCATGGGATGCTGCGCGAGGCCGACGGCACCTTGCTCACCTTCGACGTCGCGAACGCGGCGTATACGGTCGGCTGGGGCATCGGCGAAGACGGCTCGATCGTCGGCTATGAGGGAGGCGGCAACTTCGTGTCCAAGGCCTTCGTCCGCTCGCCGGGCGGCGGCATCGTGACCTTCACCGCAAGCAGCGGAACCACGGCCGGCACCGGCACCTATGCTTATGGCATCGACGCCCACGGCCGCGTCGCGGGCAACGTCCGCGACGACGGCGGCCCCACCCGCGGCTTCTTCCGCAACTGACCGGAGAGAGACATCGTCATGCATGCGTTCAAGCTGGCGCTTCTCGGCGCCATGGCCCTCGCTTTGCCCGCGCAGGCGAAATACACCGTCTTCGACATCGACGGCGCCGGCACGCAGAGCGGCCAGGGCACATTCGCCACCGGCATCAACGACCGCGGCACGGTGGTCGGCGACTATGCCGACGGCAGCTCGGTCTATCGCGGCTTCTTCCGCGGCAAGGGCGACACGTTCCCGTTCAGCGCGGCCGGCGCCGGCACGGGCGCGAACCAGGGCACCTTCGTCACCGGCGTATCGGCCAGGAACACCACCGTCGGCTACATCGTCGCGCAGGACGGCGGTAAGCACGGCTTCGTGCGCCTCGCCAGCGGCAAGATCACGAGCTTCGACGTTCCCGGCGCCGGCCCCCTGGGCACCGAAGCCGACGCGATCAGCGATCTCGACGTCTCCGCCGGCACCTATTTCGACGGCAACGGCCTGCGCCACTGCTTCCTGCGCGCGCGCGCCGGCCAGGTCACCAAGTTCGATCCGCCGGGCAGCCTCCTCTGCGTCGCCAACGGCGTCGACTCGAACGGCCACGTCTATGGCTATTACGCCGACGTCGTCGAAGGCCTGCACGGCTTCGAGCGCGAGGCGACAGGCCAGATCGACGTCTTCGACGCGCCCGATGCCGGCGGCTTCGAGTTCAACGGCACCGGGCCGCAAAGCGCGAGCCGCAACGGCGAGGTCGTGGGCGTCTATGGCTCGGCGAACAACCGCAGCCACGGCTTCGTGCGCTTGCAAGGCGGCACGATCGTCGAGTTCGACGTCCCCGGCGCCGGACCGTTCGGCACCATCGGCACGGCAGTCGCCGCCGACGGCACCGCGACGGGGCGCTTCTACGACCGGCACAAGGCGCTGCACGGCTTCTTGCGCAGCCCGGCCGGCGCCTTCGTCAAGCTGAACGCGCCGGGCGCGGGCACCGACAAGAACCAAGGCACATTCCCGACGGACGTCAACCAGAAAGGCCGCGTCTCGGGCACCGCCGTCGACAGGAACGGCGTGGCGCACGGCTTCATCCGCGACTGATGTTGACGCGCGAGGCCAAGGCGGTTTCTTTAGCGCTCCCTTGACAAGGAGCCGCCTTGGCCTGCCGTCTCTATCTCATCACGCCGGCGAAGCTCGAGCCGCGCGCCTTTGCCGAAATCTTGACGCAGGCGCTGGACGCGGGCGACGTCGCCTCGCTGCAGCTGCGGCTGAAGGAGGCAAGCGACGACGAGCTCGCGCGCGCCGCAGACGCGCTGATGCCCATAGCCCAGCGCGCCGGCACCGCGTTCATCCTGAACGACCGCCCCGATCTCGCGGCCAGGCTCGGCTGCGACGGCGTGCATGTCGGCCAGGAAGACGCGAGCTATGACGAGGCGCGCGCCGCGATGGGACGCGACCGCATCGTCGGCGTCACCTGCCACAACTCGCGCGACCTGGCCTTCGCGGCGGGCGAAGCCGGCGCGGACTACGTCGCCTTTGGCGCGTTCTTCCCGACCGCGACCAAGGCGGTGAAGTTCACTGCCGACGTCGAGCTGCTCGAATGGTGGGCCAGGTTCATGACCGTGCCGGTCGTCGCCATCGGCGGCATCACTTTGGAAAACGCAGCGCCGCTGGTCGAGGCCGGCGCCGATTTCCTGGCCGTGTCGTCGGGCGTATGGGACCACGCCCAAGGCCCCGCGGCCGCCGTGAAGGCCTTCGACGCGCTGTTCGCCTGATCGGCCCGCCTTGCGCGAATCGCGCGAACGGACCCACACTCCTCCTCCAACTTGAAAGAGGGGAAGATTATGAACGCCAGGAACGCCGCCATTCTGTTCGGAGTCGTGTTCCTCATCGTGGGCGCGCTCGGCTATGTCGACAATCCGATCGTCGGGCCGACCGGTCTCTTCATGACCAATTCGCTGCACAACATCGTCCATATCGCCAGCGGCGTGCTGTTGCTGGCGGGCGCCTTCTTGGGGCTGGGCTCGTCGACAGCGCTCAAGATCGTGGGCGTGATCTACGGCCTGGTCGCCGTCTGCGGCTTCTTCATGGTGATGGACGGACAGATGTTCGGCGTCGCCATCAACGAGGCGGACAAATGGCTGCATGTGGGCCTGGCCGCGGCGATCCTGGCCGCGGGCTTCATGCTGCCCGAGAACGGTGCCGCAGCCCCCTAGCATCTCCGCCTTGCCGCTTCGACGGGCGGGATTTGCCTTTGGCGGTCCCGCCCGCTAAAACCCGCGCGCTCTTTGTCACCGCCAAACCGTCCGCGCGCGAGGAACACGCATGCCCAAGATCAATGGAAACGAAATCACCCCCGGCAAGACGCTGGAATTCGACGGTGGGCTGTGGATGGCGGTCAAGACCCAGAAGGTGAAGCCCGGCAAGGGCGGCGCCTACAACCAGGTCGAGCTCAAGAACATCCTGAACGGCACCAAGCTGAACCAGCGCTTCCGCTCGGACGAGTCGGTCGAAGAGGTCTATCTCGAGAAGAAGGACTTCCAGTTCCTCTTCGCCAACGGCGACATGCTGACCTTCATGGACCAGGAGACCTACGACCAGATCGAGCTCTCCATCGAGTTCGTCGGCGAGGACCAGGCGCGTTTCCTGCAGGACGGCATGAAGACCCTGGTGCAGCTCTATGACGGCAAGCCCATCGGCATCCAGCTTCCGCTGAACGTCGTGCTGACCGTGACCGAAGCCGATCCCGTGCTCAAGGGCGGCACCGCGGCGCCGTCCTACAAGGGCGCCGTGCTCGACAACGGCATGAAGATCCAGGTTCCGCCCTTCATCGAGGCCGGCGAGAAGATCGTCGTCGCGACCGAAGACGGCTCTTATCTGCGCCGCGCCTGATGGCTTACATCTCCCCCGCCCTCAACGTGATGATGGCCGCGGCGCGCAAGGCGGCGCGTCCGCTGGTGCGCGACCTCGGCGAGCTCGAGAACCTTCAGGTGTCGATGAAGGGGCCGGCCGATTTCGTCTCCTCGGCCGACAAGCGCACCGAGCGCATCCTCATCGAAGAGCTGACGCGCGCGCGGCCCGGCTACGGCTTCCTCGGCGAAGAAAGCGGCACGATCGAGGGCAAGGACAAGACGCACCGCTTCATCATCGATCCCATCGACGGCACGACGAACTTCCTGCACGGCATCCCGCACTTCGCGATCTCGATCGGGCTCGAGCGCGAGGGACAGCTGGTCTCGGCCCTGGTCTACAACCCGGCGACCGACGAGATGTTCGTCGCGGAAAAGGGCCACGGCGCCTATCTCAACTCCAAGCGCCTGCGGGTCGCGGCGCGCAAGACGCTGGCCGGCGTGCTCGCGGCCACCGGCTTTCCGTTCCTCGGCGACGAGGACAAGGATTTCGCCCGCATGCAGGCCGAGCTCGCCGCGGTCATGCCCGTGACCTCCGGCATCCGCCGCATGGGCGCGGCCTCGCTCGATCTCGCCTATGTCGCCGCCGGCCGCTACGACGCGTTCTGGGAGCGCGGGCTCGCTCCCTGGGACGTGGCCGCGGGCATCCTGCTGGTCAAGGAGGCGCAAGGCGTCGTCAGCGACCTGAACGGCGGCCCCGACATGCTCGAAGGCGGCACCATCCTCGCCGCCAACGACGCGCTGCATCCGCAGATGCTGAAGCTGATCAAGGCGGCGGGGAAGTAGCGGGCGCGCACCCTGACGCAACCTAAGAGGTTGCGCTACACTGCCTCAACTGATGCGTTAGATCAGGGCAGTGATCAGGAGCTTCCCATGACCAAGGATCGTATCGCGCTCATCGCCATGACGCTTGCCGTCGCCGCTTTCGCCATCGGCCGCCAAGTCGCCGCCCAGGAATCCACGCCGGCCACCTACCAGCTTGCCTCGGCGCAGACCAAGGACGAGAACGGCAACTATCACGTATGGGTGCTGACCCACATGGCCTATCTTCGCCTGTGCTGGAGCAACAGCTCGGCAGCTGGGACGGCGGTTCACTGTTCCGCCGCTCAGCACGTCAGTTCCAAAGTGCCCTAGTCTCGCTCACCCCGCCACGAACGTATACGCGCACAGCTTGTTGCCGTCCGGATCGCGCACATAGGCCGCATAGGCCGTCGGCGTGAAGCTGCGCGGGCCGGGCGGGCCTTCGCAGGTGCCGCCTGCGGCGAGCGCCTTCTCGTGGAACGCATGCACCGCGGGCCGGTCGGCGGCGGCGAAGCCGACGGTGCCGCCGTTCGCATGCGTCGCGGGCTGGCCGTTCGCGGGCTTGGTGACCATGAACTCCGGCGCGTCCTTGCCCCACAGGCTGGCGCCGTCCATGTTCATGACGCGCGTCAGACCCAGCGCGCCCAGCGTGCTGTCATAGAATTTGCGCGACCGTTCCAGGTCGTTGGTGCCCAGCACCACATGCGTGAAAATCGCCATTGCCGTTTTATCCCTCTCCTAAAACGTCACCACCGAGCGGATGCTTTCGCCCTTGTGCATCAGGTCGAAGGCGTCGTTGATCTTCTCGACCGGCATGACGTGCGTGATCAGGTCGTCGATGTTGATCTTGCCGTCCATGTACCAGTCGACGATCTTGGGCACGTCGGTACGGCCGCGCGCGCCGCCGAAAGCGGTGCCCTTCCACACCCGCCCGGTGACGAGCTGGAAGGGGCGCGTCTTGATCTCCTGGCCGCTGCCGGCCACGCCGATGATGACGCTGACGCCCCAGCCGCGATGGCAGCATTCCAGCGCCTGGCGCATCACCTCGACATTGCCGATGCATTCGAAGGAATAGTCCGCGCCGCCGCCGGTCAGCTCGACGAGATGGGGCACGAGGTCGCCCTTCACGTCCTTCGGGTTGACGAAATGCGTCATGCCGAACTGGCGCGCCAGCGCCTCGCGCTTGGGGTTCAGGTCGACGCCCACGATCATGTTGGCGCCGACCATGCGCGCCCCTTGCACGACGTTGAGCCCGATGCCCCCCAGTCCGAACACCACGACATTCGCGCCGGCCTCGACCTTGGCGGTGTTGATCACCGCGCCGATGCCCGTCGTCACGCCGCAGCCGATGTAGCAGACCTTGTCGAACGGCGCGTCCTCGCGGATCTTGGCCAACGCGATCTCGGGCAGCACGGTGTGGTTGGAGAAGGTCGAGCAGCCCATATAGTGGTGCACCATCTTGCCCCCGATGGAGAAGCGCGAGGTGCCGTCGGGCATCACGCCCTTGCCTTGCGTGCCACGGATCGCGGTGCAGAGATTGGTCTTGTGCGAGGTGCAGGATTTGCACTGCCGGCATTCCGGCGTGTAGAGCGGAATGACGTGGTCGCCCTTCTTGAGCGTCGTCACCCCCGGGCCGACATCGACCACGACGCCCGCGCCCTCGTGGCCGAAGATGGCGGGGAACAGGCCTTCCGGGTCGGCGCCCGAGCGGGTGAATTCGTCGGTGTGGCATACCCCGCTGGCCCTGATCTCGACCAGCACCTCGCCGGCCTTGGGGCCCTCCAGATCGACGGTCTCGATCACCAGCGGCTCGCCCGCCTTGTAGGAAACCGCGGCCTTGGTCTTCATGTCCCACCCTTCATATTTGACGCTGGCCGACAATATTGAGCGGGAGGCCTGCGATGTCTATTGTCGCGCCGTCATGAGACGATTTGCATATTCGGCAGTACTGGCAGCATTGGGGACGGCACTGGCGGGGCTGGCTTTGGCCACGCCCGCGGCGGCCCAGATCCAGCCCGACGTCACCGTGAACCCGAACGCCTCGGGCACGCGGGTCCTGCTCTATCCGGGCGGGAAATACGGGCGCGTGCAGAGGGAACTGCTGCAACCCGGCGATCCCTATCCGGGCCTGCCTAT
>Ga0213876_10000462_pt1 | contig 32528 bp, 24 predicted proteins | sample BarmaccomBMRX_R9_FD_160113 | JGI IMG/M metagenome (GOLD analysis project Ga0213876, IMG submission 160113) | Root-associated microbial communities from Barbacenia macrantha in rupestrian grasslands, the National Park of Serra do Cipo, Brazil - RX_R9 | ecosystem: Host-associated > Plants > Roots... | reverse complement strand
TCGCCTTCGGCGGCGCGAGCACGCCGGCGTCCACTCTCACGATCTCCAGCCTTTCGAACATCACGTCGGACCAGATCACCATCGGCCGCGACGACGCGAATGCATCGGGCGAGATCACCGTCACGATCAACATCTCGCTGCCGACGACCTCGACGCTCACGCTCGAAAGCGGCACCGGCGTCACGGAAGGCACGAACACGATCACGGTCGGCACGCTCTCGCTTCAGGGCACCGGCAATTTCCAGCTCACGGGCGCGAACAACGCCGGCACGATCAATGCAAGCCTCGGCACAACCGGCACGCTGAGCTATACGAGTATGGCGGGATTTACGGTCGGCGGCATCAGCGCTAGCACCGTCACGCTCGAGAGCGACACCGACGGCGCCATGATCACGCAAGGGGCGGCCGCGGCAAGCGCCATCACGGCGACGAACCTCCTTCTCGAAGGCGGCCTCAACGCGCACCCGACATTCATGCTCACCAACACCGCAAACTCGGTGACCACGCTCGCCGCGAACCTCAACCTCGCCGGCACCGGCAGAGGCGCGGGCACGCCGAGCGAGTTGAGCTTCACCGACAATGGCGGCTTCGCGATCGGCACCGTCTCCGGCGTCTCGGGCGTCACGGCGAACACGGTCGATCTTTCGAGCACCGGCAGGGTGACGCAAAGCGCCGCGATCACGTCCACGAGCCTTTCGCTCGCTGGATCCAACACGAGCGATTTCGAGCTCACGAGTTCCGGCAACAGCGCCGGCTCGCTCACCGCGAGCCTCGGCACGAGCGCCTCAGGCGGCACCTTGAATTACAAGGATGATGCCGTCTCGAGCCTTACGCTCGGCAACATCACGGCCGGCACGGTGACGCTCACCGGCGGCAGAGTAATCGAGACCGGAACGATCGCCGCGTCCTCGCTTTCGCTCACCGGCATCGGCAACAGCGATTTCGAGCTCACCAATACCGGCAATTCGGTAAGCCAGCTCACGGCCAGTCTTGGCAGCAACGGCACCTTGGATTTTTTCAATTCGTCGAGCTTGACGCTCGGCAACGTCACGGGGCTCAATGTCACCTTCTTCGAGACGACCCCTGGCACGACGGTGAGCCAGGCGAGCAACGCCAGCATCACCACCTCGGGAATTCTCACATTGGAAGCCGGGACCGGTGCCGGCGTCACCTACACGCTCACCAATTCCGGCAACACGGTCGGAACGCTCGGCGCCAGCCTTATCGCCGGCAGTTTGAGCTATGTCGACGACAACACCAAGGGCTACGCCGTGGGTCCCATTTCGGCCGGGGCCGTCAAGCTCGACGAGCTGCAGGCGAACGCCACGATCTCGGGGGGAAGCATCACTGTGGGGACCCTCACCCTCGGCGGGACGGGCGGCAATGACAGCTATTCGCTCACGAGCGGCAGCAACAGTGTCGGCACGCTCACGGCCAGTCTCGGCACGGGCAATTTGAGCTACACCGATGCGAGCTTCAACCCCATGCTCGGCAACATCACCGCAGCCGATGTCACGCTGAGCGAGTTGAACAGCGGCGCCTTTGTCTCGCAGGTCTCGGGCGCGCATATTTCCGCGACCACCCTCACGTTGAAGGGGGCGGGCGTCGGGGCCGGCAATGGCGATATCTTTTCGCTCACCAATTCCGGCAATTCCGTTACTACGGTCGCGGCCGATCTCGGCACCGGCAACGGCAGCGTTTTCGCTTTCGCGAGCAATGGCGGTTACGCGATCGGCACCGGCACGAACGGGATTGTCGGCCTCAAGGCGGATACGGTTGGGCTCGACACCGCCGGAACGGTGACGCAAAGCGCTGCCATCACGACCGGGACGGGGGCGAGCACCGGCCTCCTGCTTTTGGGACTCCTCGGCAACACGGGCAACTTCCAGCTCACGGACGGGGCCAACAACGTCTCGACGTTGGCCGCGGAGCTCAACAGGGTTGGTGCCGGGAGCGCCGTGAATTTCGCCGACAATGGCGGCTTCACGATCGGAACGGTTTCGGCTGGCCCGAGCCCAAGCGGCATCACGGCCGACAGCGTGAGCTTGAGCAGCACCGGCACGGTGATGCAAGCGGCAGGCGCCGATATCGGCACCGGGACAGGCGCGAATACCGGGCTTTCCCTTTCGGGAGCCGGCGGCAACTTCCAGCTCACCAGCACCGGCAATTCCGTGAGCGCGCTCTCGGCGAGCCTCGGCGGCGGCACGCTGAACTTCACCGATCACAGCACCAACCTCGGATACGTGATCGGCGGGATCACGGCGGGCACGGTGACGCTGAGCGAATTGGCGGCCCACGCCACGATTACGCAGGCGGCCAACACCACGATTGATCTCGGCACCGGCACGCTCACGCTCAAAGGCGCCTCGACGAACGACACGAAATTCACGCTCACCAACGCCAACAGTGTGGGCACGCTCGCGGCGAGCCTCGGTAATGCGGGATCGGGCAGTTCCCTGAGCTTCACGAATGCTGGCAGCTTCACGGTTGCAAGCCTCTCGGCCGACAACATCTCCCTTGATGAGACGGGGTCGAAGGCGACGATATCGGAAGCGGCGAACGGGTCCATCAGCACCGCAACGAACGGCACGCTCACGCTCACCGGCTTGAGCGACACGACTTATTCGCTCGACACCGCCACAGCGATCAACAGCGTCGGGACGCTCACCGCCAGTCTCGGCGGTGCGGGCGGCGGCACCTTGCGCTACATCGACCAGACGGTCGGCGGATACACGCTCGGCAACATCATGGCCGGCAGCGTGACCTTGGGCGATTTCGCCAGCGGCCCCAATACGGTCAGCCAGGGGACGGGCACGAGCATCAATCTCGGCACTGGCGCGCTCACGCTCAACGGCGTCGCGAGCGATGGCGTGACGAGCACCGGCACCTCTTACGTGCTCAACAACGGCAACACTGTCGGCACGCTCGCGGCCAATCTCGGTGGCACGGGCGGCGCCAATCTGAGCTATACGGCCGCCAACAGCGCTTACGCCTTGGGGGCGATCTCGGCCGGCACCGTCGTGCTTAACACGACGGCATCGAACGCCACGATCTCGCAAGCTTCCGGCAATCTCAGCGTCAATGGTCTTCTGCTTCAAGGCTCGGGCGCGAGCTACACGCTCGGCAGCGCGGCGAGCACCATCGGCGCGCTCGCGGCGAATACGGGCGCGGTCACGGTCACCGGGAACACGATCACGGTGGGCTCGGTCACCGATCCGGTGAGCGGTGTGACCACGAACGGCATCACCACGACGGGCGCGACCTCGCTCTTCTCGGACCACAGCATCACGCTCAATGCGGGCGTGACGGCGAGCTCGCTGCAATTGGCGAACGCGACAAAGGGCAAGAGCATCGCTTTCGGCGGCGCGAGCTCGCCGGCCTCCGATCTCACGATCAGCAGCATTCCGACGAATGTGAATGCGGGCACGATCACCATCGGCCGCGATGACGCGAATGCGTCGGGCCTCATCACGATCGCGGGCAAGATTACGATCCCGACGAATACGGTCACCACGAGCCCGACGGCACTCGAGCTCGAAACCAATGGCGGCGTCTCGGAAGGCATGAACGCCATCACGGGTGCGGGCGCGGGCGCCACGCTTCAGCTCGCGGGAGCCGGCACGTTCACGCTCAATGGCTTAAACAGCGTCGGCATGCTCACGGCGAGCCTCGGCACCGGCACGTTGAGCTACACCGACAACACGTCGGGCACCTTCACGCTTGGCAATATCGCGGCGGGTGGCGCGACGTTCAACGAAAAGGGGAGTGGCGCGACGGTCGTGCAGTCGGCGAATACGAGCATCAATCTCGGTTCCGGCACGCTCACGCTCAATGGCGCATCGACGAACAATACGACCTACACGCTGACGAACGGCAACACCGTCGGCACCCTCATCGCGGGCCTCGGCGATGCAGGGTCGGGCAGCGCCTTGAGCTTCACGAATAATGGCGGCTACATGCTCGGCGCCATCACGGCCGATGCCGTTTCGCTCAGCGAGACCGCGGCCAAGGCCACGATTACGCAGACGCAAACCGGCACGCTCGTCGTGAGTGGCACGCTCACGCTCAACGGGAACGCCACGACGGGCGACACGAGCTACAACCTTTCCAACACCGGCAACACGGTCGGCACGCTTACGGCCAATCTCGGCACGAGCACGGGTGGTGTCGGCACGGGCACGCTCACTTACGTGGACAATACGGCCGCCGGCTTCATGCTCGGCAACATCACGGCCGGGACGGTAACGCTCACCGAATCGACAAGCGGCACCGCGAGCGTCTCGCAGCAAAGCAACACCGGCATCGCCGCGACCTCGATCACCCTCAACGGCAACGCCGCCGGCATCGTTTCCTTCACGGTCGACGCCGTCGGCAGCGCGGCCGCGAATCTCACGGCCAATCTCGGCACGAGCAATGGCGGCCTTGGCACGGCCGCGCTCACTTACGTCGATAACAGCTCGGGGACCGGATACATGCTCGGCGCCATCACGGCGAAGAGCGTAACCCTCACTGAGAACACGAACACCTCCTCCCAGTCCGTGATCTCTCAGATGGCGACGGCCGGCAGCGTCATCAACACGGGCACGCTGACGCTCAACGGGGCGGGCTCGAACAACACGCAATTCATACTCACCAACGCCAACATGGTCGGCACCCTCTCGGCGAGCCTCGGCAATGCGGGGGCGGGCAGCGCCTTGAGCTTCACGAATGCCGGCAGCTATTCGATCGCCGGCATCACGGCCGATAGCGTCACGCTCAACGAAACGGCCTCGAGCGCTACGATCTCGCAGGGCGGCGCGATCAATGTGAGCGGCTCGCTCACGCTCAACGGCGCCTCGGCGGGCGACACGAACTACAATCTCAACTTCGCCACCAACTCGGTCGGTGGCACGCTCGTCGCCAATCTCGGCACGCGCAATGCTGCCGGCATGAGTACGGGCGTCGGCACCGGCTCGCTCACCTATGTGGACACTAGCCAGAACGCCACGCCAGGCTTCACGCTCGGCACCATTACGGCCGGGAACGTGGTGCTCCAAGAGAATGCTTCTGGCGCCTCGATCACCCAAACGAACGCCATCACGGCGACGAATCTCACACTGAGGGGGTCGCCGTCCGCCGACACAAAATTCACGCTCACCAATAGCGGTAACTCGGTCGCGAATATCGCGGCGTTTCTCGGACAGGGTGGAACAAGCAGTTTGAACTTCACCGATAATGGCGGTTTCTCGATCGGAGTTGCCTTCCAAACCGTCCTGCCTGGATCGTTTGATTCGGGCATCTTCGCGGGGCAAGTGACGCTCACCAGCAACGGAACGGTGACCCAGACCGCAGTTCCCGTCGGATCAAACGTGGTGAGTCCTGGATTTATCGTTGCCAATTCGCTTTCGCTCACCGGCTCGAGCACGAGCGATTTCGAGCTCACTGCGGTCGGAAACGAGGTCGGCGCACTCACCGCAACTCTCGGGACGAGCGCGGCCGGCGGCACGCTGAACTACGCGGACTTTGCCGGTTTAGGCGGCAACTTCACGCTGCAAAACATCACGGCGGGCTCGGTCACGATCAGCGAGGATGCTAGTCGTCAACAAGTCGGCCGCAACTTCATCGTCTCGCAAATGAGCGGCACGGGGATCAACGCGGCGAGCCTCACGCTCAACGGCGATAGCTTCAGCAACGACACGCAATTCCAGCTCACCGGCAACAATCAGGTCGGCACGCTCACGGCGAACCTCGGCCGAGGCGGCAGCAGCGCTCTGAGCTTTGTGGATGCGAGCGGAAATTATAAGCTCGGTGCCATCACGGCGGACACGGTCTCGCTCAACGAGACGGGCGCGAACGCCACGATCTTGCAAGCCTCCGGCGACATCAAGGTGGGAGGGCTTTTGCTCCAAGGCTCGGGCGCAAGCTACACGATCGGCAGCGCAGCGAGCATCATCGGCGCGCTCGCGGCGAATACGGGCGCGGTGAGCGTCACCGGGAACACGATCACGGTGGGCTCGGTCACCGATCCAGTGAGCGGTGTGACCACGAACGGCATCACCACGACGGGCGCGACCTCGCTCTTCTCGGATAACAGCATCACGCTGAACGCGGGCGTGACGGCGAGCACGCTGCAATTGGCGAACGCGACCGGGGGCACGACGATCCAGTTTGGTGGCACGACGCCCGCGGCCTCGGGCCTCTCGATCTCGAGCATCCCGACGAATGTGAACGCCGGCACGATCATCATCGGGCGCGATGATACAGGCCATGCGTCGGGCCTCATCACGATCGCCGGCAACATCACGATCCCGACCACCACGAACCCCACGACGCTCGAGCTCGCGAGCGGCAAAGGCGTGTCGGAAGGCACGAACGCCATCACGGGCACCGGCACGCTCGATCTCGAAGGCTCAGGCACTTTCACGCTCAACGGCGCCAACAGCGTCGGCAAGCTTACGGCGAGCCTCGGCACCGGCACGTTGAGCTACACCGACAACACCGCGGGCACTTTCACGCTCGGCGCCATCACGGCCGGAAGCGCGACCTTCAGCGAGACCGCGTCGGGCGCCATAATCACGCAAGCGTCAAGCACGAGCATCAATCTGGGCACCGGCACGCTCACGCTCAACGGCGATGCGACCTCGAACGACACCACCTACACGCTCACCAACGGCAACACGGTCGGCACGCTCACGGCGAGCCTCGGCCGAGGCGCCGGCAGCGCCTTGAGATACACGGATGCGAGCGGCAGCTACAAGCTCGGCGCCATTACGGCCGACAGCGTCACGCTCAACGAGAACGCGTCAGGCGCCAAAATCACGCAAGCGACAACGGCCGGCAGCGTCATCAACGCCGGCACGCTCGCGCTCAACGGCAATTTGACCTCGAACGACACGACATACACGCTCACGAATGGCAACTCGGTCGGCACGCTCATCGCGAGCCTCGGCAATGCGGGCCAGGGCAGCGCCTTGAGCTACACGGATGCGGGCGGGAGCTACGCGCTCCGCGCCATCACGGCCGATGCCGTCACCCTCAACGAGACGGCATCGTCCGCGACAGTTTCACAAGCGGCGAACACGATCATCACCGCCAATGCGCTCACGCTTACGGGCCAAGCCGGCACCGATTTCATGCTCACCGCCGCGAACGGCAATAATGTCGGGATGCTCACGGCGACGCTCGGTGTCGGCGGCGGCGATCTGAGCTTCACGAGCGGAAGATCGAGGAACAACATTTTCGGGCAAGCAGGCTATACGCTCGAAAACATCACCGCGAGAAACGTCACGCTCAACGATGTGGCGAGTAACACTTTCATCGTGCAGGACAATAATGCCAGCGTCCAGGCGACGAACCTCACGCTCAACGGCGATAGCTCGGGCACCGCTGGCTATGATTTCAATCTGAGCGGTAACTCGGTCGGAATGCTCACCGCGAATCTCGGCACCAGCACCGGCGGCATCGGCACCGGCACGCTCCTCTTCGTCGAAACCAGCCTCAATTCCACGCCTGGAATCGTCCTCGGCAACATCACTGCCGGCGAGGTTATCTTGCAGGAGAACGCCGTCGGTAGCACGATCACGCAGGCTTCCGGCAGCAGTATTGTAGCAAACGATCTCCTGCTAAACGCTAATGCTGGTAGCAACGAGACCTATACGCTGACCAATGCAAACTCCGTCGGCACCCTGGCGGCATTTCAAATCACCAAGCTAAGCTTCACCGACAATGGCGGGTTCTCGATCGGAACGATCTCAAACACCTCCGGTATCGTCGGCGCGGGTTCGGTGACGCTCAACAGCACCGGCACGGTGACGCAAAGCGCCGCGATCCAAACCCATATGCTTTCGCTCACAGGCTCAAGCACGAGCGATTTCGAGCTCACCAATACGGCGAACTCGGTCGGCACGCTCACGGCGAGCCTCGGGGCCGGGAACGGCACGGTGAATTACACTGACAACACGAAGGGCGGGTTCACGCTCGGCGCCATCACGGCCGGAAATGTCACCTTGACCGAGAATGCGTCCGCCGGTTCGATCACGCAAAGCGGGAGCACGAGCATCAATCTCGGCACGAACGGCACGCTCACGCTGAATGGCGGTAGCGGCACCACCTACACGCTCACGAACGGCAATACGGTTGGGATGCTCGTCGCGTCGCTCGGCGCCGGCGGTGGCACGTTGAACTACACCGACGACACCACGTCAGGGATCACGGGCTCGTCGTACAAGCTCGGCAACATCACGGCCGGCGCCGTGACCTTGAACGAGAGCGCGTCCGGCGCCGTGATCTCGCAGGCGGCAGGCGCGAGCATCGATCTCGGCACCGGCACGCTCACGCTCAATGGAGCCTCGTCGAAAGACACCACTTACACGCTGACGAACGGCAATACGGTCGGCTCGCTCGCGGCGAGCCTCGGCTTCGGTGGCGGCAAGTTGAGCTATACGGCGGCGAATGCGAGCTACACGCTCGGCGCCATCACGGCCGCCGCCGTCACGCTCGACGAGACGGCGGCCAATGCGACGATCTCGCAAACGGGCGCGCTTCAGGCCATACATCTTTCGCTCTTGGGGAATGGCGCGAGCTACACGCTCACGAATGCCACGAACCTCGTCAGCGATCTCTTGGGCAATACCGGCGCGATCACGCTCATCGACGCGGCCATGAGCGGGCTCACGCTCGGCACGAACGGCGCGAGTGGCATCGGCGTCATGACAACGGGTGACGTGAACATCACCAACACCGGCGCGATCACGCTGGCCCAGGGCGTTTCGAGCCAGGCGACAGGGGACGCGATCGTGCTCTCCTCGGGCGGGGCCTTCACGAACAATGCTGGCGCCAGCGCTCTCAGCACCGGCTCGGGCGGGCGTTTCCTCGTCTTCACGTCGACGGTCGGCGATGTGAGCGCGGGCGGCCTCTCAGCGAACCCGTTCTACGGCTTGAGCTTCGCGAGCTTCAGCCAGAACCCTGGAAGCTTCGATGCGGCGCATACGGGCAACCGCTTCGTCTACGCGCAGAGCGAGACGCTGACGGTGACGCCGAATGCCGCCAGCACGACCACCGTCACCTATGACGGCGCGACACAGAGCGCGTCGGCAAACGGCGTGACCTTCGGCTTCTCGGGCTTCGTCGGAAGCGACGGCACGAACCCGAATGCCGTCAGCGGCACGGCGGGCGTAACGGGAGGCATGGGCCGCAATGTCGGCACCTACGCCTTCAGCGCGACGCAAGGCACGCTCGCCTCGGATTTCGGCTATCAGTTCCAGTTCGGCACGGGCGGCGGCCTCGTCATCACACAGGCGAAGCTCACGGTGAGCGCGGTTTCGGACACGAAGGTCTATGACGGCACGACCTCTTCGGGCGGCGTCGTGAAGGTCACGGGCCTCCAGGGTTCCGACAGCGCAAGCTTCACGCAAAGCTACGGCTCGAAGAATGTGCTTGGCCAGAACGGCAGCACGCTTTCGGCTTCGGGCCTCGTGAATGACGGCAATGGCGGCGGCAATTACGCCATCACCTTCGTGAACGCGACGGGCACGATCACGCCCGCGCAACTCACGATCACGGCCGTCTCGGGCAACAAGGTCTTCGACGGCACGACGGGCTCGACCGTGAGCGCGCAGGTTTCTGGCCTCAAGGGGAGCGACAGCGTGAGCGGGCTTGCCGAAAGCTTCGTTTCGGCGAATGCCGGAAGCCAGGCCATGGCGCTCGGGCCGCTCATGGTGAATGACGGCAATGGCGGCTCGAATTACTCGCTCACCGTCGTGAACGCGACGGGCACGATCACGCCCGCCCAGCTCACGATCACGGCGAACAACGCGACGCAAGTCATCGGCACGCCCGAGCCTCAGTTCTCGGCGAGCTTCGGGCCGTTCCCGTCAGGGCTCGGGCCGAGCGCGCTTTCGGGGATGCTGAGCTTCACCACGAACGCACCGGCGGGCTCGCCCGGACGATTCGAGATTTTCGCAAGCGGCGTGAGCTCGCCGAATTTCGACATCACCTTCGTGCCGGGCACGCTCCTCGTGACGGCGGCGAACAACTCGCTCCCGCCCGTGCCGTTCGAAATGAATCAGGGGAACGGCACGCCCGTCCTATCCTTCACGGACCCGGTGCTCGCGAGCCTTTTGATCGAGCTCACCGGCACGGGCGGCGGCTCGGGGATAAAGACCAATCTGGCCGCGCCTTCGCTCGATGAGAACGGCAACCCGCTCGGCTCCCTCATCAGCTTCAACTCGAGCTTCCTCGAGGTCTGCCGCACCCGCGCCAACCTCTGCCGCTGAGGGCGCAACGTGCGCACCTCTCCCTGCGGGAGAGGTCGGGCGCCAGCGGGGAGAGCTGAGGGTTTGTCGAAAAGGTGAGCCGGCAACGTGCCCACCTCTCCCGTGAGGGAGAGGTCGGACTCGATCGCGCAGCGATCGAGCCGGGTGAGGGCGGCAACGCCGGCATCCATGAAGAATTCGGGAGCGGCAGATTTCTGCGAGGTGGTGGTTACCTCCCTCACCCGCTCCGAGCCCAGGGGCTCGGAGTCGACCTCTCCCTGCGGGAGAGGTGGGGCGCCTGCGGGAGAGGTGGGGCGCCTGCGGGAGAGGTGAGGGTGGGTGATCAGGAAGGCGGTAGAGATGCGCGAAGATCTTTTGGGCGATCGAGCGCGGCAAATGCGGCGCGAGCCGACCGAGGCGGAGAAGCGCGTCTGGTCGATGCTACGCAATCGTCGTCTGGGCGAATTCAAGTTTCGCCGCCAAGCGAAGCTGGGGAGTTTCATCGTCGATTTTGTCTGTTTGGAGCGCAAGCTGGTGATTGAAATCGACGGTAGTCAGCATGCGGAAAACGTCTACGACCGGCGTCGAGACGCTTGGTTGGCAGGACGGGGCTTCAAGGTTCTCCGGTTCTGGAACAACGAGGTTCTGACCGAGCCGGCCGGCGTCCAGCATGCCATCGCGACAAGCTTGGGGTTGCAATGGATGCCGTGAGCGCACCTCTCCCTGCGGGAGAGGTCGGACTCCCCTCGGACTTGATCCGAGGGGAGCCGGGTGAGGGCGGCCACGCCGGCATTGCAGGGAATTCGGGAGCGGCAGATTTCTGCGAGGTCGTGGTTGCCTCCCTCACCCGCTCCGAGCCCAGGGGCTCGGAGTCGACCTCTCCCTGCGGGAGAGGTGGGGCTGCGGGAGAGGTGCTGAACTCATGCGCATGGCGGACGCGCCGGGTTGCGCCTATGTGAGCGAGGCGAAGCGTGCCAAGGTGGTGGGCGAGGCGCGCGCAAGGTCCGAAGACCAAGCCCGGCGGTGTACGATGAAAGATAAAGAGGCCAATCGATTCTCGGCGCGCGCCGCGCGCTACGCTCGTGTCGGCGCGAATGTGGGCGGGGTCGCGGCGCGCATCGCGGGCGGAAGGCTCCTCGGCGCGAAGGATCGCGGCGCCGGCAACGCGGCCGCGCTCACCCGCGCTCTCGGCGGCCTCAAGGGCCCGATCATGAAGGTCGCCCAGCTCATGGCGACCATCCCCGAGGCTTTGCCGGCCGACTACGCGGCCGAGCTGCAGAAGCTGCAATCGGAGGCCCCGCCGATGGGCGCGGCCTTCGTCAGCCGGCGCATGCGGGCCGAGCTCGGGGCCGATTGGCGCGAGCGCTTCGGCGAGTTCGATCTTTCGCCCGCCGCCGCCGCGTCTCTCGGCCAGGTGCATCGCGCGGTGTCCCTCGACGGCGCACGCCTCGCCTGCAAGCTGCAATATCCGGACATGCAATCGGCCGTCGAGGCGGACCTCACCCAGCTCGAGCTGTTGTTCGCCATCCATCGGCGCATGGATCCCGCGATCGACACGCGCGAGATCATCAAGGAGATCGGCGCGCGCATCCGCGAGGAGCTCGATTACCGGCTCGAGGCGCGCCACGCCGCCGCCTACGGGTTGATGCTCGAGAAGGTGGACGAGGTGCGCGTGCCGCGCGTCTGGCCCGAGCTTTCCAGCGCGCGCCTTCTCACCCTCGACTGGCTCGACGGCACGCGCCTCCTCACCCATGTGAAGGACGATCTGGAGACGCGCAATCGGCTCGCGGTTGCGATGTTCAAGGCGTGGTGGGTGCCGTTCTCGAGCTTCGGCATCATCCATGGGGACCCGCATCTTGGGAACTACACGGTGTTCGAAGAGAAGAAGCGCAAAGGCGCGGCGCGGCCCGCCGGCATCAACCTCCTCGACTACGGCTGCATCCGTGTCTTTCCGCCGAGCTTCGTTCAAGGTGTGGTCGACCTTTACCGCGGGCTCATGGAGCACGATGAGGCCCGCATCGTGCATGCTTACGAAACCTGGGGCTTCCGCGGCTTGAAGCGCGATCTGATCGAGGTGCTCAACATCTGGGCGCGATTCATCTACGGCCCCTTGACCGAGGATCGGGTGCGAACGATCGCAGACGGAGTGAAGCCCGGCGAATATGGAAGGCGCGAGGCCTACAAGCTCCACATGGCGCTGAAGAAGAAAGGTCCGGTGACGGTGCCGCGCGAATTCGTCTTCATGGATCGGGCCGCGATCGGGCTCGGCGCGGTGTTCCTGCACCTTGCGGCCGAGCTCAACTTCCACCGCCTTTTCGAAGAGGCGATCTGCGATTTCAGCGTGGCCAAGGTGACGGCCGCCCAGGCGCGCGTGCTCGAGGCGAGCGGGCTCGAGACCGGATCGGCATGAAGCAAACTCGATAGTGTCGAATTGCGCTCCAGCGCGGGTGTTGCTAAGTCGTTGGATTGAACTTTCATGAATTTCGAGGATCAGCGATGGCGACGACGACCGACATTCCGGAAATGGACTATGAGGAGCATGAGCGCACCTTCCGGGGCTTCACGCTCTTCACGGAGATCGGCATCGCTCATGTTCTTTGCCTCGTCGTCGTGGTGGCGATCTGGGGCGTGAAGCATTCCGGCGGCTGGGCGCTCTTCGGCTTCCTGCTGACGCTCGCGGCGACCATCGTGGGTGCCTTCTCTCCCGCTCTCTCCTGGCGCCCGATCGCGGGCGTGCTCGTCCTGTTGCTGCTCACCCTCGCCTTGTTGTGAGGTCACCATGATCGTCGCGACGACGTGCGAGGACCGCGCGGCCGAGCCACGCGTCGCGATCACGCCCGAAACGGCGAAAAAGCTTGCAGCCCTCGGTGCGACCGTGAAAATCGAGGCGGGCGCCGGATCGGCTTCGGGAATTCCCGATAGAGAATACGAGGCCGCGGGCGCCACGATCGTGAAGACGGCGGTTGACGCGCTCTCGGCGGCCGACATCGTCTTGAAAGTGCGGCGCCCCTCGGTCCTCGAGCTTTCGCAAATGAAGAAGGGCGCGCTCGTCATCGCCACCATGGACCCTTACGGGCATGAGGAGGCGTTGCGGGCGATGGCTGAGGCGGGGGTCGCGGCTTTCGCCATGGAGCTGATGCCGCGCATCACGCGCGCCCAGGTGATGGATGTGCTGTCGAGCCAGGCCAATCTCGCCGGCTATCGTGCCGTCATCGATGCCGCAGCCGAATATGGCCGCGCCCTGCCGATGATGATGACGGCGGCCGGCACGGTGCCGGCGGCCCGCATCTTCATCATGGGCGCGGGAGTCGCGGGACTTCAGGCGGTCGCGACGGCGCGCCGCCTCGGCGCCGTCGTCACCGCGACCGACGTGCGCCCGGCCGCGAAGGAGCAGGTCGAGTCGCTCGGGGCGAAGTTCATCGCGGTCGAGGACGAGGAGTTCAAGCAGGCCGAAACCGCCGGCGGCTACGCCAAGGAAATGTCGGAGGCCTACAAGGCCAAGCAAGGCGAGCTCGTCGCCTCCCATATCGCCAAGCAGGACATCGTCGTGACGACGGCGCTCATCCCGGGCCGCCCGGCGCCGCGCCTCGTCTCCTCCGCCATGGTCGCGAGCATGCGGCCGGGCTCCGTGGTGGTCGATCTCGCGGTCGAGCGTGGCGGCAATGTCGAGGGGGCGAAATTCGGCGAGACGGTGGTCACGCCGAACGGTGTGAAGATCGTCGGGCATGCCAACGTGCCAGGGCGCCTCGCGGCGAGCTCGTCGGCGCTCTACGCGCGCAACCTCTATGCTTTCATCGAGACGCTCATCGACAAAGCCTCGAAAGCGATCGCCGTCAAATGGGATGACGAGCTCGTCAAGGCGACCTTGCTCACCCGCGACGGCGCGATCGTGCATCAAAGCTTCGCGCCCAAGGCCATAGCAGCAAACGGAGACGCCTGATGGCCAATCTGTCGCCCGTTGACGCGCTCGAACGGGCGCGGGCCGCCGCCGATGCTTCCCGCGAAGCCGCCGAGGCCGCGCAGCTCTACGCGAACCAGGCTTCCGACGCGCTTGGCCATGCGCTCGCGGCGACGACCGGCGGCGCGGTCGATCCGACGATCTTTCGACTAGCGATCTTCGTGCTCGCCATCTTCGTGGGGTATTATGTCGTCTGGTCGGTGACGCCGGCGCTGCACACCCCGCTCATGTCGGTCACCAACGCCATCTCCTCGGTGATCGTGGTCGGCGCGTTGCTGGCGGTGGGCGTGAGCCTCGCCGCGCAAGCCGGCGCGAGTCCCATGGCGCGCATCTTCGGCTTCGTGGCGCTCATGCTCGCGAGCGTCAACATCTTCGGCGGCTTTCTGGTCACGGCCCGCATGCTCGCGATGTACAAGAAGAAGGGTTGAGGACCCCTCATGAGCGCCTCCATCGCGACCCTCCTCTACCTCGTCGCCGGCGTCCTTTTCATCCTGGCGCTGCGCGGCCTCTCGCATCCGACGACCTCGCGCCAAGGCAACCGCTTCGGCATGATCGGGATGGCGATCGCGGTCGTCACCACCCTCTTCATCGCGCCGCCCTCGGGTGCTCTCGGATGGCTGTTGGTCGTCATCGGCATCGCGGTCGGCGGCGGCATCGGTGCCTTGGTGGCACGGCGCGTGCCGATGACGGCGATGCCCCAGCTCGTCGCGGCTTTTCACTCGCTCGTCGGCTTGGCGGCGGTGCTCGTCGCCGCGGGCGCGCTAAATGCGCCTTCGGCCTTCGGGATCGGCGATGCGACCCAGATCCACGCCGAGGCCCTCGTCGAGATGACGATCGGGGTTGCGATCGGCGCGATCACCTTCACCGGCTCAATCATCGCCTTTCTCAAGCTCGACGGGCGCATGTCGGGAAAGCCGATCCTTCTGCCGCAACGGCACATGATCAACATCGCGCTGGCGGTGGCGCTCCTCGTGATCGCCGTGTTCTTCGTCATCACCACGAGCCACGCCGCCTTCTGGCTGATCGTCCTGATCGCCTTCGCGCTCGGCGTGCTGTTGATCATCCCGATCGGCGGCGCCGACATGCCGGTCGTGATCTCGATGCTCAATTCCTATTCGGGATGGGCGGCGGCCGGCATCGGTTTCACGCTCGGCAATCTCGCGCTCATCATCACTGGCGCACTCGTCGGCTCCTCGGGCGCGATCCTCTCCTACATCATGTGCAAGGGGATGAACCGCTCCTTCATCTCGGTCATTCTCGGCGGCTTCGGCGGCGAGACATCCGGACCGGCGGCGGGAGGCGCGGAAGCGCGCCCGGTGAAGCAGGGCTCGGCGGACGATGCGGCCTTCATCATGAAGAACGCCTCGAAGGTGATCGTGGTGCCCGGCTACGGCATGGCGGTCGCGCAGGCGCAGCACGCGCTTCGCGAAATGGCCGATCTGTTGAAGAAGGAAGGCGTCGAGGTCTCTTACGCCATCCACCCCGTGGCCGGCCGCATGCCGGGCCACATGAACGTGCTGCTGGCGGAAGCCAACGTGCCATACGACGAGGTATTCGAGCTCGAGGACATCAACTCTGAGTTCGCGCAAGCCGACGTTGCCTATGTCATCGGCGCCAACGACGTCACGAACCCGGCCGCCAAGACCGACCCGCAATCGCCGATCTACGGCATGCCCATCCTCGATGTCGCGAATGCCAAGACGGTTCTTTTCGTCAAGCGCGGCATGGGCTCGGGCTATGCGGGTGTCGAGAACGAGCTCTTCTTCCGCGACAACACGATGATGCTCTTCGGCGACGCCAAGAAGGTGACGGAAGAGATCGTCAAGGCATTGGGGCATTGAGATGGGCAGGGGAATCGTGAAAGTAAGAGTGAAAGGAAGAGTGAAAAAGTGAAAGAAAGAGGGAAAGAGTGACAAGTTTTCCTTCTCACTCTTCACTACTCACTATTCACTTCTCACTCCTTTCCAGATGGAAATCGCGAAATGGCTGGTCATCGCGCTGTTCGGCATCTACGCCGCGATCGTCGCGGCGATGTATGTCGGCCAGCGCAGTCTCCTCTTCCCCGTGCGCCCGGAGCGCGCAACGCCGGCCCGGGCGGGTTTTCCGGAGGCGCAAGAGCACATCCTGACCACCGATGATGGCGAGCGCCTCGTCGCTTGGCTGAGGCCCCCGTCGGGCGACAAGAAACCGCTTTTCCTGATGTTTCTCGGCAACGGCGACAATCTCGGCATCATCGCGCCGCGCCTTCGCGAAATGGCGGCGGACGGCTCGGGCGTCCTTGCCGTCGCCTATCGCGGATATTCGGGCTCGACAGGCTCTCCCAGCGAGACGGGCCTCACTTACGATGCCGAAGCGGCCTATCGTTTCGCAAGGTCCGTGGTCCCGCCGGAACGGATCGTACTCTTCGGTTATTCGCTGGGGTCGGGTGTCGCCATCCCGCTTGCCCTGCGCCATGAGACGGCGGCGGTGGTGCTCTTCGCGCCCTTCACCTCGGCCGTCGATGTCGCCGCTTCGGCCTATCCTTGGCTTCCGGCGCGCTTGTTGATGAAGGACCAATTCCGTTCGCTTGAAGTGGCAGGCAAGCTCAAGGTGCCGATCCTCGTCGTACATGGCGAGCGCGATAGAGTCGTCCCGATCAACTTCGGGCGCGAGCTCTACGCCGCGATCTCGGCGCCGAAGCGCTTTGTCTCATTGCCACAAGCGGACCATTTCTCGCTGTTCGAGAATGGCGGCGTAGCGATCATTCGCTCGTTCCTAGGGGAATTTGGGTTGCGGTGATCGGCGGTGGTGCAGGGCTATGCTTTGGCAGGACCTCTGAGCGAGAAAATAGTTGAGGGCGGGACACGCGTGGTGGCCGACTCCAACCCACGAAAGCTCAATCGTAATTTCTGCGAGCAGGCGGTCGCATATGTGAAGCCGGTTATCAAGGAAGATGGGCCGGTAATCGAGTTGGAGGAGGGGGCTCAACCGGTCATTACCAATCTGAACAACGGCCTGTTGGTCGCGTATCTGGTCGATCAGGGGAGTCACTTCAAATACGTCGCAGGGAGGCATTTGTCGTCCGCCGGATTGATGCAAGTTGAACTCCACCAGCGGGCGGTCTTGAACTTGGACGCGATGCTGGAATCCAACGGCTTTAAACTTTATGAGTATGGCGACTGCTAGGTGATACTGGACGGGAATTTTGAAGCCAGTCTCATTCTCGTCGACAGGCTCTGGGAGACGCTCCTCGCCAAGTTAGCGCCGAACGGCTTCCTCGCCGCGATACCGAGCCGAGACATTATGGCGTTCAGTGACGTGCAATCGGTGGCCGGGCGCGCCAGTTTGCGCCAGGCGGTCATCGAAGGCGAAAGCAGATCACATCCGATTACACCGAACCTCTATCGGCGCGATGCGGCGGCGCGTCGTTGGAGCAGATACGCCGATTGATGCTGCGCCGTTGCACATCGGCTCGCGCTCAGGGTCGCTCCTGGCCAAGTCCTCCTGGCCAAGTCCCATATGGCCAAGCATACTCTCATCGCCTCGCGATCTGCGAACAGCGACGATGGTCGCGGGCGCCACGGATCGTGAGAGCAGCAGAATGCCAGGCGATCGGGATGGTTGACATACCCGAGAGGATGACGATCCCTAACCAAAATCGCTTGCCGCATGCCTCTTCGACGCGGCGTTCACCCCAGGATCATCGGGATGCCCGCTTGCGCAGTTCGCATCGCCGAGGTGCGCGGCATCGTGTTCTCGCCTTTTGTTCCAAACGTAGAGAATGGCCGCGAGCACCTCGTAGCACGCTGCGGCGACGTGTCGGATCACCGGGAGACGCACTAGCTTTGCGAGAAACCGGAGCTTCGGCACCTCATCCCACAGGGCGGCGAAAGCGGGGATGCCGACGCGAAGCACGCCCATTCTGTCGACGACATGAAGCCGTTTCTTCACGGCTTCCACGTCCACTCCTCGAGAAGATAGCGCGTCCGGCTCGGCGTTAATGTCGAGCCAAAGGCAATCCTGGCTTGGCTCGCCGATGAGGTGGCGGATATGCGCGACGCCGGCCGAGCAAACGGGGCAATCTGCATTGAAGAAGATTTGCGGGTCCATCGCGATGGCTTCCATGGTGCCGTTGTGATGAGGTTACCGCCGTGACTTGACGGTGCCTTCACGGTTAAGCTAACACTTAACTGACGCCGGCGTCAATCAATTAACTAAATACCTAACTGAAAACCAACCTCAATTGGGTGGATTTCGGGTCCGGAAATTACGTGATGCAACGTATCTTCGCCGCTCTATCGTCGACGAGCCGCCGGAAAATTTTGGCGTACCTCGGCCATGCCGAGCTCAGCGCCGGCGAGATATCGGCGCGTTTTGAGATGTCAAAGCCTGCCATTTCGCAACATCTGAGCGTGCTGGAATCCGCAGGACTCGTGACGAGCGAGAAGCGCGGGCAGTTCGTGTATTATCGCCTGGTCACCGACAGTCTGGTCAACACGCTGAGCGACTTCCTGCAAGAGGTGTGTCCCGTGAGTCGTCCCTTGAAACGAGAAAGTGCCGCGATCGCAAAGCACAAGCGCGGATAATCAAAAAATCGAGGTCTCGCTCCAGCGAGCTTGGTCGCAGATCCCCTCAGGCCGCAAATATTCCACTGGGGAATTCGCCAAAGCCGCACCCTCACCCATACCGATGCAATTGCGCGCCGTGGCGCTTCATCCAAAAACCAAAAACCAAAAACCAAAAACGGTGACACCTTACTTTTACCCCTTTTTCGGCACGCCGGCCTCGCCGCGAGGTTTGCGGCCATGCTTGCCGGGCCGAAGGCTGCGGCCGAGAGCGGCCTCCAACTGCTCGACGAAGCTGGCATTTCCAAGCGGACGCCCGGTTCTTTCGGACATTCGGAGGGCTGCGAGTTGGTGAGGAGAGATCTCACCCATTTCGAGTGAGATGAGATCGGCGAAGGTCCCGATCCTATCAAGCAGCGGGCGCACGCGAACCAGCGCGTCATCCTTGCCGGCAAGATGCGCTCTAACACTCGACCATCGCCAGTCGGCGGCCTGCCCCGCGAGACCGGCGCGCACCGGATTGAGCGATATGTAGCGCGTCGCCGCGACGAGATGCTCCTCGTCCATGATCGCCGAGCCGAAGCGTCCCTGGAACAAATGGCCCGTCCAGCGAGCGCGTGCATTGATGAAGCCTGTATAGCGCCGATGGGTCTCACCGAGCGCGGATGCCAACCCATCCTCGGTCGAGGGCACGAGAACGAGATGCACATGGTTCGGCATGAGGCAATAGGCCCAGCAGGCCACGCCGCTGCGTTCGCAGCGCTCAGCGAGCAGGTCGCGATAGACCGCATAGTCGCCATCATTGAAGAAGATGGGCTGCCGGCGATTCCCGCGCTGGGTGACGTGATGGGGAAGGGCGGGAACGACGATGCGAGCGGTGCGGGCCATTGCCAAAGCTTAGCAAAATTGGGGAAAAAGTAAGCTGTCACCGAAAAAGAAAGGAGACCTCTCACCCGTACCGATGCAGCTGCGCGCCGTGGCGCTTCATCCAGGCTTCGGCATCATCGGTGCGCGTGCAGAGCGCGCGCGTGAGCCGCCAGAATTTGTGCGAATGGTTGAGCTCGCGCAAATGCGCGACCTCGTGGGCGGCGAGATAGTCGAGCACGAAAGGCGGCGCGAGGATGAGCCGCCAGGAGAAGGACAAGGTGCCGTTTGCCGAGCACGACCCCCACCGGCTCTTCGTGTCCTTGATGGAAATCCGGCGCACCTGCGCCCTCGCGGACGTCGCATAGCGTTCAACCGCGTTTTCGAGATCGCGGCGCGCCTCGCGCTTCAGGAATTCGGTGACGCGGCGCGACACATGTTCCGGTGAGCCCGGCACCTCGAGGATGCGCACCTCGCCGATCCGCTTGGCACGCACGAGGCCGCGCAACGCGCCGGTCTCGATGATGTGATGATCGAGGCCGCGTATCGGGAGCGTCTTGCCCGCCCTGAAGGGAATCTGCGCCGGCAGTCGCGCGAGGCGCGTCGCCAGCCAGCCGGCATGCCGCGCGGCAAAATCCGCCGCCACGGCGAGGTTGCCGCGCGACGGAAGGGTGAGGATGGGGTCTGAGGTGCCGGCGCGGATGCGAAGCGTTATGCGGCGCGCCCGTGAGGAGCGCGTGACCACGACGCGGTACGTGACCCCATCATGGGCGATGTCGATGAAGCCCGGGGCACCGGGCGATCTGAACTGCCTGACCGTTGCCATACCGCGACCATGCCCGAGCTTTCGGCGTTCGTCAGCATGTATTTGAACGAAGGGGGAACATTTATTTCGAGGTAGGGGCCTTGTGCCGATCTCCGGCTTTGGTATCGTTACAAGTTCGGGCGCGCTCAGGAAGCCCGCTTGAAGCGGGAACCTTCAGATTTTTCAACGGCTTGCGCCTCATTCGCCTGGATGAAATCATCGATCCGCGGAACGATCTCGGCGCGGAAGCGCGAGCCGTTGAACACGCCGTAATGGCCCACGCGCTTCTGCAAATAATGGATGCGTTTTGCGGCCGGAATGTTGACACACAGGCGATGGGCCGCTTGCGTCTGGCCGACGCCTGAAATGTCGTCGTTCTCGCCTTCGATCGTCATGAGCGCGGTTTTTCGAATGTCGGCGAGATCGACCGCTTTGCCGCGATAAGTCATCTCGCCTTTGGGCAGGAGATGCCTGACGAAGACCCGGTCGACGGTCTCGAGGTAAAATTCGGCCGTGAGATCCATCACCGCTAGATATTCGTCATAGAATTCGCGGTGCTTCTCTGCCGAGTCGCCGTTATCCTGGACCAGATTCTTGTAATAATCCCAATGCGCCGAGAGATGGCGATCGAGATTCATCGCCATGAACCCGGAAAGCTGGAGAAAGCCAGGATAAACCTCGCGCATCATGCCGGGATAGGGAAAGGGCACGCGCGTGATGCAATGGCGGCGAAACCACTCGATGCCACGCTCCTGGGCGAGCACATTGACGGCTGTCGGGCTTTCGCGCGTGTCGATCGGGCCTCCCATCAGGATCATCGAGCTCGGCGAGACCGGCTCCTTTTGCGCCTCGAGTGCAGCGACGGCGACCGAGACGGGAACGGAGGGTTGGCAAACGGCGATCACATGGGTGTTGGGGCCGAGCTGCCGCAGCATGTCGATGACGTAATCGACATAGTCGTCGAAGCCGAAATGTCCCGCCGTCAGCGGCACCATGCGCGCATCCGACCAATCCGTGACATAGACCTCGTAGCGCGGAAGAAAGGCCTCGACCGTGCCGCGCAAGAGCGTCGCGTAGTGGCCGGACATCGGCGCCACCATGAGGATTTTGGGCTGCTTGGGACGAGAGGGTGACAAGGCTCTCGCGAAATGAATGAGCCGGCCGAAGGGTCGCTGCCACACGATTTCCTCGGTGACTGCCACCTTCTCGCCGTCGACGAGGGTGCCGGTCAAACCGAATTCTGGCTTTTCGTAGCGGCGCGTGCTGCGTTCGAACACGTGGCAGGCCGCGCTCATGGACCGCCCGAACGGTGTCCAAGATGCTGGATTCGCTGGATTTTCGAAAAACAGTCGGGCCGCTTCGGAAGCCGCCCGAGCGGGTCCGATCAGGGCAAGCGAGGCTTCATGGAGAAAGTAGGAGAATTCCATTGAGCGACCCCAATTTTATGGGCGAATAACTCTACAGCTCGCGCCGAGGCCGCCCGCTTAATGACAAGATAGAGCCTCAATGTCGCAATGCAACATTGAGCTCTGCTTTTTTGAGAGAGCCGTTCTGCAAAATTATGTGACCAACAAGCTAAATTTTCGTTGCCGGGGCGGTTTGCGACGTGCGCAGCCGGGAGAGGACGGTCAATCCCAACGGTCGCTCTTAATGCTCACTCGCCCATGGACAGCAGCGATCCGGCGCGCCGCGCGCTGGCGAGCAAGGCGCGGAAGGCGAGGCTGCCGAAACCGATCCAGAGGAGGTTGAGGGCGAGCGATTCCACGAGAAGATCGAGGCGGAAGGTGTTGCCGATGAGCATGGCGCGCATCGCCTCGAACACATAAGTCGGCGGCAAAGCCCAGGCGATCGGCTGCAGGAGGCTCGGCAGCGTCGTGACCGGGTACGAGATGCAGGCGAACGGCATCATCGCGAACATGGCGCTCCAGGCGATCGTCTCGGCGGCGAGCCCGTTGCGCAAGATCAGCCCGGAAGTGACGAGCCCGACGCTCCACGCGGTCAGCATGAGATTGATGAAGAGGAAGGGGATGGCGAAGCTCAGCGTCGCGATATCGAAGCCGAAGAAGGTGGTGGCGATGAGCACCGCGGGAACGAGGCCGATCATGAGGCGAAGAATGCTCATGATCATGAGCGAGAGAACGAATTCGCCAGGTCGCAAGGGGCTCATCAAGAGGTGACCGAGATTGCGCGACCAGACCTCTTCGAGAAAACTCATCGAGAAGCCGAGCTGACCGCGAAACAGCACATCCCACAAAAGAATGCCGCCGATCAGCGTGCCGGCCGCGAGCACCGGTAATTGCGAGGTGCGTCCGACATAAAGCTGAAGGAAACTCCAGGTGAGAAGCTGCACGGTCGGCCAATAGGCGAGATCGATGAGCCGCACCGGCGAGGAGCTCAGGAGATAGAGGTGGCGCTCGACCATCGCCATCACGCGCGCGGGCGAGAAGCCGATCGCGGCCGAAGGTGCCCGCAGGCTCTCGATCTCATGCCTGCCGGGAGCTTCGTTCATGGGATCGCACGCGCCTTTTCGAGGCGCGCGCCGACGCCGTGCCCGCGCGCCACGTCGAGAAAGACTTCCTCGAGGGTCTCGCGCCCGTAGCGTGCGATGAGCGCATCGGGCGCTTCATTGTGCACGATGCGTCCGGCGCGCATGATGATGACGCGGTCGCAAAGGCGCTCCACCTCGCCCATGTTGTGGGAAGCGAGCAGGATGGTCGCGCCGCGCCTGCGGCGGAACTCCTCGAGATGGCTACGCACCCAATCGGCCGTGTCCGGATCGAGCGAGGCGGTCGGCTCATCGAGCAGCAAGAGGTCAGGCTCGTTGATGAGCGCTTTCGCGAGCGCCGCTCTCGTCTTTTGGCCGGCCGAGAGCTGGCCCGTACGGCGGTCGAGAAACTGGGCGAGGTCGAGCGCGTCCGCGATCTTCTCGATACGCGCTTTCAGCTTCGGCACGCCGTAAAGCTTGCCGAATACACAGAGGTTCTGGCGCACGGTCAGCCGATGCGGCAAGTCCGCGTAGGGGCTTTCGAAATTGATCCGGTGGAGCACTTTGCCCCGCTCACGCGCCATATCGGCGCCGAACACGCGGACAGACCCGGCGCTCGGTGTCGTGAGTCCCATGATCATCGCGAGTGTGGTCGTCTTTCCGGCGCCATTGCCGCCGAGGAGGCCGACGACGCTTCCCGTATCGACGCGAAAGCTCAGCGCGTCCACGGCGGGGACGCGATCATAGGTCTTGCTCAAGTTCTCGGCTAGAATCGCCGGCGGGGAGGATGTGCTCATGGGAAGAACGGGAAACTCTTCTGTCGAAGCGGGTTGGCTTTATATGCGAAAGCCCGGGGCCGATAGCCATGGGGGCACGCCAGGAGATTGGTCCCATGCGCCAAGCTCCATGGCACGATGCCTTCCTGCCGTTGACGCAGGCGGGAATCTGGTTCCCAACAGAAGATGACGCCCATCAAGCTCCCTCATGGATGCGAAGGGAAGGCACATGTTCACGCTTGCCGACGTCGAGGAGGCAGAGGTGCTGGTGCGCCGCCACATGGCGGCGACGCCGCAATACGCCTGGCCGCTTCTCGGCAAAAGGTTCGGCGCGAACATCGTCGTCAAGCACGAGAACCACACGCCGGTGGGCGCCTTCAAGCTGCGCGGCGGCCTCGTCTACGTGGAGCGGCTCAAGCGCGAGCGACTTGACGTCAGGGGGATCGTCAGCGCAACGCGCGGCAATCACGGCCAGAGCCTCGCTTTCGCTGGTCGCGTCTTCGACGTGCCTGTGACGATCGTCGCCCCTTCCGGGAATTCGATCGAGAAGAACGCCGCGATGCGTGCGCTCGGCGCCGAGCTCATCGAGGTCGGAAGGGATTTCGACGATGCGGCGGAGGCGGCCGAAAAAATCGCCGAGGAGCGCGGTTTCGAATTCGTGCACTCTTTCGCGCCCGACCTCGTCAAAGGGGTTGCGACCTACGCGCTCGAGCTCTTCCGCGCGCACCGTGATATCGACACGCTTTACGCGCCGATCGGCATGGGTTCGGGCATTTGCGGCCTCATCGGCGTGCGCGACGCGATGGGACTTGCGACACGCATCGTCGGCGTCGTGCCCGAGCGCGCCAACGCCTACCGGCTTTCCTTCGATGCCGGACGCGTCATGCCGGTGAATTCGGTCTCGACCTTCGCGGACGGCATTGCGGTTCGCGTTCCGAACGCCCGCGCGCTCGAGCTCATCCGCAAGGGCGCCGAGCGCATCGTCGAGGTGAGCGAGGACGAGATCGCCGAGGCGATCCGCGTCCTTCACGAGGATACGCACAATCTCGCGGAAGGCGCGGGCGCTGCCCCGCTCGCGGCGCTCGCCAAGGACAAGGAGCGCCGCCCCGGCACGAAGCTCGCCGTGATTTTATCGGGCGGCAATATCGATCGCGCGCTCGCCGCCAAGGCCCTCTCGGGCGGGACGCCGCCCTGAAGATGCGCTCGGAAGCACGCGATTATCGAGGTAAGATGAGCCTCGTCGCGAGAGCCGTCGGTCCCGTTCTCTTGCGCCTTGTCGAAGGGTCAAGTTCGTGAAGCGCCTTCTTCTTCTGCGTCACGCGAAGTCCGACCGGCCAACCGGCGTCGGCGATCATGAACGCCCTCTGGCGTCACGTGGACGCGAAGATGCGCGCCGCATGGGGGCGTATATGCAAGGCGAGATGCTTCTGCCCTCGCTTGCGCTCGTCTCAACAGCGGTGCGTACCCGGCAGACCTGGGACCTTCTGGTGCAAGGGCTGGGGAGGGTGCCGGAGCTGCGCTTCGACCGCAGAATTTACGACGCGCCGGCGAGCCGGCTCGCAAATGTGATCGCCGAGACGCCAGATGAATTGGGCGAAATTCTCCTTATCGGCCACAATCCTGGCCTCGCCGATCTTGCCCATCGCCTTGTCGGTCACGGCGACCGTTACGCGCTCGCGCGGATGCGCACGAAATTCCCGACAACCGCGCTCGCCGTGCTCGACCTTGCAGGCGAGGTCTGGCGCGAGCTCGCCGACGGATCGGCGAGGCTCGACCGCTTCGTGACGCCGAAGGGCTTGCGCGGCGAGGGCGGCGCCTGAGCGCCTGGGCGCGATGATGGCCGCGCTCGGCGCCTATCAGGAGGCGCTCCTTGCCGCGCGCTCGGCCGCGCAAGCGGCGGCGAATTGGTGGTCGCCACGCCTTCGCCTTGGGGTTACCGGCCTTACGCGTTCCGGCAAGACGATTTTCATCACGGCCCTCGTGCGCGCCCTCGTCGCGGGCGGTCGTCTGCCGATGTTCGCGGCGCAAGCACAAGGCCGGATCAGCGCCGTTCGTCTCACGTTTCAACCCGACGATGCCGTTGCGCGCTTTCCTTACGAGGAGAACCTCGCCGCGATGAGGGGCCCGGATCGGCGCTGGCCCGATTCGACCCGGCGCATCAGCGAATTGTCGATCGAGATCGACTATGAAAGCGCCGCTTCCTGGTTCCGCGGCGCCCGCCGCCTCACGCTCGACATCGTCGATTATCCGGGCGAATGGCTTCTCGATCTGCCCTTGCTGGAGCAAAGCTACGCGGAGTTTTCCCGCATGAGCGTCGCGGCGGCTCGCGAGCCGGCGCGCATCTCGCTCTCGGCCGAGTGGCGCGCCGTCATGGCGGGAATCGACCCGCGAGGGGCTGCTTCCGATGCGCAGGCAACAAAAGCGGCGGATGCGTTTCGCCGCTATCTTCTCGCCGCGCGCGCCGAGCCGCACGCGCTCTCGCTTTTGCCGCCTGGGCGTTTTCTCATGCCGGGCGATCTCGAAGGATCGCCCGCGCTCACTTTCGCGCCGCTCGAGCTCGGCGAAGCGGCCGTTCCTCGAGACTCGCTTGCGGATCTGATGGAGAGGCGGTTCGAGGCCTACAAGAACCATGTGGCCCTGCCTTTTTTTCGCGATCACTTCGCAAGGCTCGATCGGCAGATCGTGCTCGTGGACTTGCTGACCCCTTTGAATGCGGGGGCGGGCGCGGTGGCCGATCTCGAGGCTGCGCTCGATCATGTGCTCGCGGCCTTCAGGGTGGGGCGAAACTCGCTTCTCTCCACCCTCTTCGCGCCGCGGATCGAGCGGGTGCTCTTTGCCGCGACGAAGGCCGATCTGCTGCACCACACGAGCCATGATCGGCTGCAGGCCATTCTCGGCCTTCTTGTGGAACGCGCCTTTCGACGTTCACGAGAACGCGGCGCGAAGACCGATGTGCTGGCGCTCTCGGCTTTGCGTTCGACCCATGAGGCAACGGTGCGTGAGGGCCGGTCGATGTTGGCGGCCGTGATCGGAGTTCCCGAGGCCGGCGAGAAGATCGACGGCGAGGAGTTCGATGGCACGGCGGAAGCGGCGATCTACCCTGGCGATCTGCCGCAAGATCCCAAGGCGGCGCTCGATGCGAAAGGCGGGCTCGATCTGCGCTTCGTGCGCTTTCGTCCGCCGCTTGTCGAGAAAGATGGGCTGGGGAAGATACGCGGCGCTCCCCATATTCGCCTCGATCGCGCCTTGGAGTTCCTGATGGGGGATCGCCTGGCGTGATCGCGCCTGAAGCCAGCGATCCTTCGAGGAGCCGCCTGATGGCATCGAACCGCCCGCGCGCCTTTCGGTTGCACGAAGCCGAGAACGGGAACTTCTCGCTCGAGGATAAACCGGCCTCGCGCAATGCCGTCGCGATCGCGCCCGACCGGTCGCTCGAGAGCGAACTTGCCGAGACAGGCGATCCGGACCTGTCGTTAAGCCCTGCGGTGGGGGCGCGTGGTGGGCGGCTGAGCTTCGGCAATGTCCTTGCCTTCGCCCTCTCGGGATTGGCGCTCATCGGCCTCTCGACCGCGATCGAACGGGGTATCGCGTCGCTCTTCGACCAGAATGCCTGGCTCGGCGGTGTCGCCTCAGCGCTTGCCGCGCTCGCCGGCTTGGCCCTGCTTGGCCTTCTCGGACGCGAGGCCCTTTCCATCTGGCGCCAACGGCGCATCACCGCAATGCGCAAGGAGGCGACGCAGCTTCGCGAGAACCGCGATGCCCTCGCTGCGAGGACCTTTGTCGCCGCGCTTGCAAACCTCTATGCCCATCGTCCGGAAACGGCACGGGCACGCGCCCTGCTCGCCGAGCTCGATCGCGATGTTCTCGATCCCGCGGACCGGCTTGCTGTCGCCGAGCGCGAACTGATCTTGCCGCTCGACATCGAGGCGCGGCGTCTGGTCGCGGCGTCAGCACAGCGCGTATCCATCGTCACCGCGCTCGCCCCGCGTGCTGTTTTTGACGTTTTGTTCGTCGCTGGCCAATCCCTTTGGCTCGTGCGGCGCGTGAGCGAGATCTACGGCTCGCGTCCAGGATTCCTCGGCTTTCTCGCGATAATTCGCCGGGTGCTCTCATACCTTGCCATCACCGGGGGCATGGCGGTCGGCGACAGCCTCGTGCAGCAGGTTCTCGGTCACGGCATCGCGTCGCGGCTCTCTGCAAAGCTCGGCGAGGGTGTGCTCAACGGGCTCCTCACCGCACGTGTCGGCCTTGCCACCATCGAGGCTTGCCGCCCCTTGCCCTTCGTCGCCGTCCCCGCGCCCAAATTGTCCGATGTCGCCGGAGCGCTCATCCGCAAATCGGTCGCGAAGCCGAAGGGGGGTTGAGCTCAAGTTGAGCCCCGCCCATTGACCTTTGCGCCTTCCTCCGCGATGCAGCGCTTCAGCGGCGCGGATGGGCAAGTGAAGCTCCACCTACGCGCCCGCGCGGGCCATGCTGTTCAACTCTTTCCCTTTCCTCCTCGTCTTCCTGCCGGCCGCGCTCCTGATCCAGGGGCTCGCAGAGCGTTTCGCACCTCGGCTTCGGCTGCGGGTCCTGCTCGCGCTTTCGCTCGTCTTCTACGGATATTGGGATTGGCGCTTCGTGCCGCTCATCGTGGCGTCGATCCTCGGCAATTGGATCGTCGCGCGAATTTTCGGCAAGCGGCGCCCCGCCTTTGTCCTCCCGCTTGCCATCGCCGCAAATCTCCTGGTGCTCGGCGTTTTCAAATATTCCGGGTTCTTCGCCAGCATCGCCAACGCCTTGGGCGGGCTCGACCTGCCGGAACCGCGTTTCGCGCTACCGCTCGGTATTTCGTTCTTCACCTTTCATCACGTGATGTATCTCGCCGATCTTCGGGCCGGCGTTGCGCCGCTCTACGGACTCACCCGCTATGGCCTTTACATCGCCTTTTTCCCGCAAGTGCTCTCGGGACCTCTGGTGCGCTGGTCGGAGGTCATGCATCAATTCGAGGTGCGCGCCTTCGGCGCGGGCTGGCAGGAGCGCTTCGGCCGCGGCCTGATCCTCATCGCGTTCGGCCTTGCAAAGAAAACCATCCTGGGAGATGGGCTTGCGAATTACGCAAACCCCATCTTCAGCCTCGCGGCCGAGCACGCCCCTCTCACGGTGATGCAGGCCTGGGAAGGCGTGCTCGCCTTCACCCTGCAGATCTACTTCGACTTCTCGGGCTACACCGACATGGCGCTCGGCATCGCGTTGTTGTTCGGCATCAGCCTGCCACAGAACTTCAACGTGCCCTATCGCGCCACGAGCCTTGCCGATTTCTGGCGGCGCTGGCATATGACGCTCTCGCGCTTTCTGCGCGATTATCTCTACATTCCGCTCGGTGGAAATCGCCACGGCCTTGCGCGCCAGCTAGTCGCGCTGCTCGCAACCATGGCGCTCGGCGGGCTTTGGCATGGCGCAGCGCTCACCTTCGTCGCTTGGGGCGTGGCGCATGGGCTGGGCCTTTGCGCCGGCGTCATTTGGCGCAAGATCGGGTTTCGCATGCCGGCGGTGATCGGCTGGAGTTCAACGCTGCTTTTCGTCGTGCTCGCCTGGGTCTTGTTTCGAGCCCCAAGCTTCGATGTGGCGCAACGCCTCTATTTGACGCTTGCTGGGGCAGGCCCCTTGGGCGCCGCGCTCAAGTGGCGGCTTCTTCTTCCCGCCGCGATTTTCGCGATGGTCGGGCCGACCGCTTACGACATCGCCATGAAAGCCCGCCCGTCGAAAGGCCTCGGCCTGGCGCTCGCCTTCGCGTTCGTTCTCCTGCTCCTCGAGCTTGGCAACGAGCAGAACTACGAATTCATCTATTTTCAGTTCTGACACACGAAGGAGGCAGGCTGCGCGGGCGAAGGGGCGGCCGGAATGCCCCAATCGCCCTTCAGTCAAGCGCCACGACCCCCGACGCTACGCGATCCCGAGCCTTTACGCGAAACACGCGGCCGATCAATACCTCCGATAAGTCATTGTGGAGTCACGCGGAGCACTCTATAAGCGCGGCGGTTTCAGGGGCTGTCCTCGACAGCGGATGTCATGGGTTGCGCATGCGCGAAGCGGTCATCGACGAGTACAAACCTTCAGACAAGGAAGCCTTCATGAATGAGCGGCAGCGGGAGTATTTCCGCCGCAAATTGTGGAGGTGGCGAGACGAAATTCTGCGGGAAAGCCGCGAAACGCTTCAGCAATTGCAGTCCGAACGCGAGCATCTGCCCGATCTCGCGGACCGGGCCTCCACCGAGACCGATCGCTCGATCGAGCTTCGGGCACGCGACCGACAGCGCAAGCTCATATCGAAGATCGACGCGGCGCTCGCACGAATCGATGAGGGAACCTACGGCTATTGCGAGGAGACCGGCGAGCCGATCTCGCTCAAGCGCCTCGAGGCCCGGCCGATCGCCACGCTCTCGATCGAGGCGCAGGAGCGCCATGAGCGCTCCGAACGCGTGCACCGGGACGATTGAGCCTCAACGGTTTTTTCTACTCCCATTGTCACGCGGCAGAAGAGATTGCCCGGGTGAAACCACCGCGGTAGAAAAATTTTTGATGGCTCGGCAAGAGGGTTTTGATTTTCTCGTTGAGCTCTCAAATGCTGAAGTGAGCTCGCGTTTCCCCGATAAGCTCAGCGCGCTTCCTGTTGAGCCATTCCGGACCCCACTTGTCTCCCGGTCAATCCAGCCTCGAATTGAAGTCGCGCTACGGCAACAGGTGGCGTTTGCGCGTTCGTCGAGGAAACACGGGACAAGAGCCGCAATTCGCAAGCTCGCGAATAGAGCCAACTCTCACCCTTCCATCGCACCGGGCTTCCATGACTGTCTGTGATTTGCCTACAGAAAGGCTCGGGCGGCGTCAGGTATCCAAGCGAGGTCGCGGCCAAGACAGCTGCGAAAAGGTTGAACCAATTGCCCAACGGATTGCGGCTACTGCACGTGGAGGCAACGGCCCAAGCAGCCGCTGATCCCATTCCCACCGCAACGGCAAGGCGAGGTCCAAGGTCGGGATCAGGATATTGGGAAAAGCCAACTACGAAGCCTAAGCAAGCGATCAGGGCGGCAATCGAAGCAGCGAGGATTCCGAGAACCATCCCGATGGTCCTCGCTACAGGGGTCGAAAGATACTTTCCTTCGAGGTTGCTCTTTTTTGAACGCCTGTCGTGTGCCTGATCGCCAAGAGCGTGCCGACAATCCCAACGAGAAGACTAAGGCTGGCTATCGGGTAAACCATTCGATGATCATTGGCCAAGAAAGCTACAAGGAGGCCGATTCCAATAGCGATCGCCAAGGTGTAACCCCACACCTGCGTGATCCACACTCCACGTTGAGTCTTCGGATAAATGCGCGCGACTACTTTCAAGCCAGCGCCGATGGCGTCGGCAAATCCGTGGGCGGGCCCGGTATGTGAGTAGAGCATCGGCTTTCCTCGCCTGATTCGCCAGCTCAGTTGATAGCTTGCTGACAACAGTCCTCTGAAAGTGGTCGTTTCGTGTCAACTAGGCAAGCCCCGTATGTGCCATTAAGACGGACTGCGTCTGCTCTCATCCGCGGCACCCTCATGCTGCGATCTTTCAATTTCAAGGGCTTAAATGCAACCTCCTATGTCTCCGCCGCTCGGCGGAATCAAGGTCCTCGACCTCTCGCGTGTGCTCGCCGGGCCCTGGTGCGCGCAAACGCTCGCCGATCTTGGCGCGGACGTGTGGAAAGTCGAGGAACCGAAACGCGGCGACGATACGCGCGGCTGGATGCCTCCCGAGATCGGGGGTGAATCGACCTATTACATGTCGGCGAACCGCTCGAAACGCTCGATTGCGATCGACATGAAGCATCCGGACGGTCAGCGGATCGTTCGCGAAATGGCCATCAAGGCCGATGTGCTCGTCGAAAATTACAAGAAGGGCACGCTCGAGCGATTCGGCCTCGGCTATGAGGACCTCGCATCGCTCAATCCGGGGCTCATCTATTGCTCGATTTCCGGCTACGGGCGCACCGGCCCCCGCGCCGACGAGCCCGGCTATGATTTCGCCATCCAGGCGGAAAGCGGCTTGATGTCGATTACCGGCGAGCCCGGCGGCGCGCCCATGAAACACGGCATGGCGATCACCGATCTCGTGACCGGCATGAACGCTGCACAAGCCGTGCTCGCGGCTCTCATCGCGCGCGGACGCACCGGGAAGGGCCAGCTCATCGACATGGCTTTGCTCGATTGCGGTATCGCGCTTCTCGCCAATATGGCATCCGGTCATATCGTCACGGGCGACGAGCCGCCTCGGCTCGGCAACGCCCATCCGTCACTTGCGCCTTATCAACTCTTCGAGACCGCGGATGGGGATTTCGTGCTCGCCATCGGCAATGACGGCCAGTTCCGAGCCTTGTGCGAGAAGGTCATCGACCGTCCGGACCTGGTCTCCGACGCTCGCTTCGGGACCTCGCGCGATCGCGTCCTCAATCGCGACGTGCTCGTCCCGGAGCTCATCGAAGTTTTCCGCAAACGTCCGACAGCCGAATGGATCGCGGCTCTTCAGCGCGAGAAGGTGCCTTGCGGGCAAGTGCGCAACCTGAAGCAAGTCTTCGCCTCGCCGGAAGTGACCGCACGCGGCCTCGTCGCGGAAGTGCCCGATGCGCGCCACGGCAAGGTGAGGCTGATGCGATCCCCGCTTGCGCTTCGCGGCACCCCGCCCCGCGAGCCCTCGGCGCCGCCGCGTCTTGCCGAGCACACCGACGTCATTCTCCGCGAGGTGCTCGGCCTGGACGCGGCCGCGATCAAAGCACTTCGCGCTTCGGGCGCGGTAGCGTAATCGCAACGGCCTCACCTGGCATTGCGAGACAAGACTGCCAGGGCTGGGAACTCACACC
>Ga0213876_10000461_pt1 | contig 32537 bp, 32 predicted proteins | sample BarmaccomBMRX_R9_FD_160113 | JGI IMG/M metagenome (GOLD analysis project Ga0213876, IMG submission 160113) | Root-associated microbial communities from Barbacenia macrantha in rupestrian grasslands, the National Park of Serra do Cipo, Brazil - RX_R9 | ecosystem: Host-associated > Plants > Roots... | reverse complement strand
CATCGTCGGCGGCGGCCTCCTCACGGCCTACCAGCGACTGGAGCGCACCCATGCTGCTCTCTAATCCGATCGCCTCACCGATGTGGCCGACGCTGGCCTGGACGTTCGGGGGCCTTTTCGGCGGATCACTGGTGGCGCTGCTGATCACTGCGCATGGGCGTTGGCAAGAGCTGTCGGGCTCGGTGCTGTTTCGGCGCTGGCGCACCTGGATCGCCATCGCCGCGGTCTTCAGCGTTGCGACCCTCAGCGGCCCGATCGCTCTTGCGCTTTTCGTTGGCGCGGTCGCCGTGGTCGCCAGCCACGAGTACGCCCGCCTGTTCAAGCTACCTGCACCGGACGCGTGGGTTCTCCGGTGCGCGGCGGTGGCCGTGCCATTGGCGGCACTCGTCGTGGCGCCCATTTCGCTGACGCCGCTATTTCCTCTGGTCGCCGCTCTCCCGGCACTGTGTGCTCAGGACGTCAAACATGGGGCCAACCGTTTAGGGCGGCTGGCGTTTGGCCTCTGGTACGTGCCGCTCACACTTGCCATGCTCGTGTCGCTCGAAGGCGACCCGCGCGGCGGCCCGGGCCTGGTCCTCGCCCTCGCGCTGGCCACGGCGCTCTCGGACGTTGGCGCGTTCACGTTCGGAAAACTCTTCGGCCGCTACACAGCCCCGCTGGCGGCGCGGCTCAGTCCGTCGAAGACTGTGGCCGGTCTGGGCGGCAACCTCGCGGGCGCGGCCCTTGGCGTACTGCTCCTCCGACCAGCAGCGCCGGCCATGTGGCTGCTCATTATGGTTGTGGCCGTCGGTAGCGTCTGGGGCGATCTGCTCGAGTCACTGCTGAAGCGAGCCGCCGGCGCCAAAGACGCGGGCACGTGGCTGCCCGGGTTCGGTGGAGTCCTCGACCGAGTCGATTCGCTGCTCATCGTGCTGCCGCTGGCAACCGCGGCCCTGGCGCTGTCGGCATGACCGGCTGCGACTGGAGTAGATCGCGCCCCGCGTCCCTCGTGCGGTGCGCGTTTCAGGATGGCGTGCTCGTGCCGGTGGTGCGCGCGTGTTTCGGCGTCCGGACGGCCGGCGGAGAGTCGAACCTCGAAGGGGCGCTGCTGATTGTTGCCAACCATGCGAGCCACCTGGATACGCCAGCGATTCTCGCAGCGCTGCCGCCGCACATCCGCCATCGCACAGCGGTTGCCGCGGCCGCCGACTACTTCTACCGCTCGCGTCTGGTAGGCAGCGCGGCCAGCCTCGGTATCGGCACCTTCGCCTTTGCGCGGCATGGGCGCGACGGTACGACGTGCGCCACGCGGTTGCTGGCCGACGGCTGGAACGTCCTGCTGTTTCCGCAAGGTAGCCGCGGCAGCGACCCCACCTGGCAAGCCTTCCGCGCTGGGGTTGGCCATCTCGTCGCGGATACGGGGGTAGGCGTGTTGCCGCTGGCCGTGTCCGGGACTCGGACGTTGTGGCCGCGCGGCCAGCGGTTTCCACGCCTTGGACCAATCGACATCCGTTTCGGGCAGGTGTGGCGTCCGGCTCCAGACCTTTCCCCCTGCGACATCGTCAGCCAGCTCGAAGCACAAGTGAAGGAGCTCCTCAAATGATCTGGACCATTGCTCGCAATACATTTCGCTCGCTCGGCGCCGTCTCGGACGGTGTCCGCACGGGCGTGGAATTCGGTTTCAGCTCGGGCGAAATGCTCGATTACGTGTATGACAACCGGGCGCGCGGCCGCGGGTCGGTTGGCCGCCTGATCGACCGCATGTATCTGAATTCCACGGGGTGGTGCGGCATCCGGGAACGTCGAAGCAACCTCGTCCGCACGCTGACCGCATTGGTACTCGCGCGCCGGGCGAACGGTCTCCACACGCGCATCCTGGACATCGCCGCGGGACCTGGCCGCTACTTGCTGGACGTGGCTGCCGACCTCGGCGGTGATGACCTGTGCATCGAGTGCCGCGACGCGGATGCTGACGCGGTGACGTTGGGACGTCAACAGGCTGCGGAACGTGGACTGCACAACGTGATCTATGCGCGGCACGACGCGCTCGACGCGGAGGCGCCGGCGTCCATTCGGCCAAAACCCGACATCGTCGTCGCCTCGGGCCTGTACGAAATCCTGACCGACGAAGCCGCCATCCGGCGTTCGCTGCGCGGGCTCGCGCAACTCCTTGGGCCGGATGGCGTCCTGGTGCTGACCGGCCAGCCGCAGCACCCCCAGCTCGAGCTCATCGCGCGTTTGCTGACGCACCGCGATGGCTCCCCCTGGCGCATGCACCTGCGGTCCACCGAAACTCTGGAGACGTGGTGCCGCGAGGCGGGCTTCGCAGACATCCACACGCTCGGCGACACTCGCGGCATCTTCACGATCTCGCTGATGCGAACTGCTGCCTAGGAATGCGGCCGAAAACCCTGTTGCAGACCCTGGAAGCGCTTGCCGCGTTCCTAGGCCAATCTCAGGAAAGAAGCGCGGCCGACGAAGAGGCGACGTCCAGCAGCTCCATCTCCAGCCGCCAGTAACCATCGAAGCGGGTGCGCTTCAGGCGGAAGGCGGTATCCAGCAGGTCGCCGGTGTGGAATTGCGTCGCCAGCTGACCGTGGTCGAAGAACACGGCTTCGACAGGCACCGTGTCGAAGGCGCGGAAGCGCGCCCGCCAGTGCTGGCCGCCGGCGCCCAACTGCCGGCTTTCCGTCAGGCGCAGGCCTTTCGCGGCGAATGTCGGATACTGAAAGCCGGCGCCAAAAGGAGCCAGCCGTTCCAGCGAACGAGCGAACTCATACGAGATGGTTTCGGGCCTCAGATACCCGTCGATCCACAAGATTGGCTCCAGCCGTTCGGGAGGCAAAGTCTCGCGGACGGCGTTTTGAAAGCGTTCGACGAGCTCGCCAAGGCGTGACGCGTGGAGGCTGAAGCCGGCTGCCGCCTGGTGGCCGCCGTAGCGGTCGAACACGTCGTCACACGCCTGCAGCGCTCCAAGCAGATTGAAGCCCTGAATGCTGCGACCCGAGCCTGTGACCATACCTTCGCTCTGGCGGTACACCAGCGTCGGCCGGTTGTAGGCCTGAGCGAGCTTGCCAGCAACGAGGCCGACGATGCCGCCCGGCCAATCATCACCACCGCACACCAGGGCGTACTCGCCCGATTCGAACTGCGCCTGAACCAGCTCGTGCGCTTCCAGCTCGAAGGTGCGCGTCAGCGCCTGGCGTTCTTCGTTGAGCCGATTGACCTCAGCGGCCAGCGCAAAAGCCTCCTCGAACGTGTCGGACATCAAGAGTCGATAGGCGATGTTCGGGTCGTCGAGGCGACCGGCTGCGTTGACTCTCGGCGCGACACGAAAGCCCAGCGCGGCGGCATCCACGTCACCTGGCTTAAGGCCCGACGTCTCGATCAGGGCCCTGACGCCCGGCCGCGGGAACGCATTCATAATGTTGAGGCCCGCCAGCACCAGGCGGCGGTTTTCGCCGAGGAGCGGCATGATGTCCGCAACCGTGGCGACGGCAACCAGGTCCAACAGCGGCTCCATCGCCGCACGACCGTCCGGCAGCAGCGCTTCGGCCAGCGCCTGCACGAGCTTGAATGCGACTCCTGCCCCGCACAGGTAATCGCACGGGTAGCCGCAGTCCGGCCGCCACGGATTGACCAGGGCGTAGGCGTTCGGCAGCTGATCGGGGCACTGGTGATGGTCGGTAATGATGAGGTCCACGCCGCGAGCTCGCGCCAGGTCCGCGGCCTCGTGGGAGCTCGAGCCGCAGTCCGCGGTGACGATCACCTGCGCGCCGGCCTGAGCCAGCTCGTCGACGATGGCGGGAGTCAGGCCGTAGCCGTCCACGAAGCGATTCGGCAGGCGCACACGCGGCTCTATGCCGACCAGGCGCAGGCCGGTGGACAGCACCGCCGCGGAGTTCACTCCGTCGGCGTCATAGTCGGTGAAGACGGCGACGCGTTCGTTGTTCTGGCGCGCCTTTGCCAATCGCTCCACGGCTCTGGGCACGTCCTGGAGAAGGTTGGGGTCGTCGGGATCGCGGCACACGCCGGCGAGGAAGTCCTCGCACAACGCGGAGTCGGCCAGGCCTCGGGTGTACATCACCTGGACCATTGCCGGATGCACGTCTTTCACGCGCTGGAACAGCGTGCTCGGTGCACGTGGGACCGTACGCCAGATGTACTTGAGGCCGCGGCGCTCGCTCATTTGTTCTGGGGCGCATCTTAACCGGAATCGCGTCACACCCGGTAGGACTTTTCGCCGCCACTCGCCGGTAGCACGTCCGCGCCGCATCACTCCGTAGGGACTTCAACCCGGAAAGGATTCCACCCTGGTCGGGGACCGTTACTGCGTAAGGGAATCACCTTCGTGAGGGACCACTCTGTGAGGACATCACCGTGGGGCATCACTCCGTGCGGACATCACTCCGTGGGGGACATCACCGCGCGGCATCACTCCGTAGGGACTTCAACCCGGAAAGGATTCCACCCTGGTCGGGGACCGTTACTGCGTAAGGATCACCTCCGTGAGCAGGCACGTCCGTGGCGGTCACCTCGGTGGGAAGTGCCGAACGGTGGTGCGCGGGACTGGCGCGGGTAGACTGACATGCCGATGGCAATCACTGTCGCCGAGCGGATGAACCACATCGGTCAGGAGACCGCCTTTGAGGTGCTGGTGCGCGCCAAAGCCCTCGAAGCGCAGGGACGTTCGGTCATCCACCTGGAGATCGGTGAGCCTGACTTCGACACCCCGGCGCACATCATCGCGCGTGCGCAGCAGGCGCTCGAAGAGGGCGCCACCCACTACGGCCCGGGCGCCGGCCTGCCCGAGCTGCGCCAGGCCGTCACACGCTATCTCAAAAAATGGCGCCGCCTCGATGTCGACCCCGCCAGAGTGGTGATCACACCCGGCGCCAAGCCGATCATGTTCTTCGCCATCCTGGCGCTGGTCAACCCAGGCGACGAGGTGATGTATCCCGACCCCGGGTTCCCGATCTACGAAAGCATGGCGCGTTTCGTCGGCGGCGTGCCAGTTGCCATGCCACTACGCGAAGAGCGCAACTTCCGCTTCGACCCCGACGAATTCAAAGCCAAGGTCACCAGCAAGACGCGCTTGATCATCATCAACTCGCCGCATAACCCGACCGGCGGTGTGTTGACCCACGCCGACCTTCAGGTCATCGCCGACGTTGCCCGCGAACGCAATATCACCGTGCTCTCCGACGAGATTTACTCAAGACTTCTGTACGCGGGCGAGCACGAGTCCATCGCCACCTTCGATGACATGCTCGATCGCACGATCATCCTCGACGGCTGGTCGAAGACCTGGGCAATGACCGGCTGGCGCCTCGGCTTCGGCGTGTTTCCACCTGAGCTGGTGCCACACGTCGAACGGCTGATCTCGAATTCGGTGAGCTGCACCACCAGCTTCGCCCAGGAAGCGGCGATCGCCGCGCTCGAAGGTCCACAGGACGGCGTAGACCGTATGCGCGAGGAATTTGCGCGACGCCGCGAGGCGATTGTGAAGGGCTTGAACGCGCTGCCAGGCGTGCGCTGCCTCGAGCCGGAGGGCGCCTTTTATGCCTTTCCCAACATCACGGACACAGGCTTCACCAGCAAAGAGCTCGCCGATCGCCTGCTTCAAGAGGCGGGCGTGGCGAGTCTGTCGGGGACCGCGTTCGGCGCCTACGGCGAGGGCTTCCTGCGCTTCAGCTACGCCAACAGCCTGGAGAACATCCACGAAGCGCTGCGCCGCGTGAACGCGCTGCTGGAGTCCGCGGCACCCGTGGCGCGACTGTAACCCTTTCGGGCTTCAGGACATTCGTCGACCAACTCATACTCGCGCAGCCCGATGTCGATTTCTCAGATCAACTCTCAGAGCCTGCAGCTGCGCGCGATCACCGCGCTGCGCAACACTGCCGCCGCTACTTCCACCAACGCTACTGCTGCACCTGCGCGTCAGGCGGACTCAGTTGAGCTCTCCGCGTCCGCGCGTGCGCTTACGAATGCAACACAGTCCGTGGAAGCGACATCCGACGTTCGCGAGGATCGCGTAGCTGCCATCAAAGCGGCAATTGCCAACGGCACGTATTCCGTGAATAGCCGCGGCCTCGCACATGCCATGGTCCGCGCCGCGCTGAAGTAGACGCGCCGCGTTCCCGCCTGGGAACCTCACGCGCGGCATCCGCGTGCCGATTCTCTAAACCGCATGTCCGTTCGCAAAACCGCTCAGCGGCGACCCTGGCGAATCGCCCGGCTGAACCCCGGCCACTGGCCCGTCGCGGTGAAATTCATCGCCTTGTGCGTCGGGACCTCCGCGGCCCTGGCCATCGGCTTGAGCAGCATGGGCTACCTTCAGGCCCGCGCCGGCTTGCAGCAGCAGGCCGAAGCCGCACTCACCTCTGACGCCCTGATTGTCACCAGCGCCATCGACGACTGGCACGCCAGGCGTTGGCACGACCTGCAGCTCGTTGCCGCCATGCCGGCCGTGCAGAGGGTGGTCGCAGCAGGCAGTATCGCTGCCGCCGATCCGGCCGACGTCAAGACGGCGCAGGACGCCCTCAACAGCGTTGCGGCCGGCTCACCCGAGATCGACTCCGTCGCGCTGATCGAGCCGACGCAAGCCGAGTTCTTCATGACCACCGACAAAGCCTCGCTGGGCAACAAGTCACCTCAGCGCGACTATGTCCAGGAAGCGCTCAAAGGCAGGCTGTTCGTCACTGGCGTCACCATCTCGACGATTACCAACAAGCCGTCGATCTTCCATTCCGCCCCGGTGAAAGACGCCAGCGGCAAGATCCTGGGAGTCATCCGGACTCGATCGAACCTCGACCAGGTCGCGGCCGCCGTCGATGCCGCGCGCGGTCGGGTTGGTTCTGGTGGGACCGGCGCGCTGCTGGACGCCAACGGTCTGGTGATTGCCAACGGCATCAACCCCGACTGGCTGCTGCGACCAGTGATGCCGATCAAGCCTGATACCGAGCAGGCGCTGCTCAAGGGCAGCCAGTGGGGCACCGCCACCAGTGCGCCGAGCGCGCTCGGTGAATCCGACCTGGCCCAGGCCGTTGGCGCGAAGCAGACAACAACCTTCGCGTGGACGAGCGGTGGTGTGGCCTACCAGGCCATCGCCCAGCCACTCGGCGCCACCAACTGGACCTACGTTGCGGCCGAGCCTGTTTCTACCTTCGACGCCAGCGCACGCGACTTTCTGCGCAACGCGGCGATCGCCGGCGTGATCGGGCTGTTGCTCGCCTCGGCCCTGGCACTGGTCTTCGGTCGGCGCATCGGAGCCGCGATCAAGCGCGTCGCGCTCGCGGCGCACTCGCTGGCGCGCGGTGATCTCGACTGTGAGATCGCGACCACGTCTCGGGATGAGATCGGCCAGATGGCCGAAGCCTTCCGTACCATGGTCATCTACCAGCAAGGCATGGCCGCGGTGGCAGAGGCAATGGCTCGCGGCGACCTGTCAAAGGACGTGCAGCCGCTGTCCGACCGCGATCGCCTCGGGAACGCGTTCGCCAGTATGGTGGTGAACCTGCGCCAGCTCGTGGGCGAAGTGAGCGTGGCCGCCGTGGCCGTCGCCGAGCGCTCGGCGCAATTGGGACTGAACTCACAGTCCACCGGCGCCGCCGCCGAGCAGGTTGCGGCCGGCATGGGCACGGTCGCCGAGGGCCTGCTCAGCACGCATCACAACGTCGAAAACACCAGTAGCACGGTGAGCCAGCTGGGTCAGGCCATCTCGAGTGTGGCGAGCGGCGCGACCGACCAGGCTCAACAGACGCAGTCCGCGTCGACTGGCGCCATGAACCTGGCAACCCAGATCGAGGACGTCGCCGAACGCGCCGATCACGTGGCCGCGACCAGCCAACAGACTCGCACGGCTGCCGAGGATGGCGCCCGCGCCGTCGACCAGACGACGACCGCGATGTCGAACATTCGCGTGGTGGTCGAGTCGGCGGCGAGCAAAGTCAAGGAGTTGGGCGGCCTCGGTGAGAAGATCGGCGCCGTTGTCGAAACAATCGACGACATCGCCGAGCAGACCAACCTCCTTGCGCTGAACGCGGCGATCGAGGCCGCGCGTGCGGGTGAGCAGGGTCGCGGGTTCGCCGTGGTGGCGGATGAGGTCCGCAAGCTGGCGGAACGCTCGTCGCGCGAGACCAAGCAGATCGCTCAACTCATCGGCCAGGTGCAGGCTGGTACGCGGGAAGCCGTTGTCGCCGCCGAAGAAGGCAGCACCCAGGTGGGCGTTGGGACCGCCAAAGCGGAGCAGGCTGCTTCGGCGCTCGCCCAGATTCGCGCCGCGGTTGACGCCAGCGCGGGACAGGTCCAGGAGATTGCCGTTGCGGCTCGCCAGATGGCGGACGGCGCGCGCGCGGTCACCGACGCCATGAACTCCATCTCAGCGGTGGTTGAAGAAAACACCGCGGCGACCGAGGAGATGGCGGCGCAGGCCGCGGAGGTGGACTCCGCGATCCAGTCGATCGCGACGGTCAGTCAGAAGCAAAGCGCCGCGATCGAAGAGATCACCGCGGGGGCCGAGGAGATGAGTGCGCAGATCCAGCAGATCAGCGCCGACGCGCAGGAGATGGCCAACGTGGCCGTCAGCCTGCGCGAGCTGGTGGCGCAATTCCAGCTCACCGGCAGTGAGCCAGTGGCGCTCCAGGGCGCCTTTGCGCGCAAGGCCGCATAGCCACCTCGCACGGTCGTCACTAACGCAGTGATGTCCCTACGGAGGGCGGTTCCGCTGAGGACCTCTGCGCTCGAGGCGTTATGCGGCTACGGCGGCCAGCGGCGGGCGCATTGTGTGCCACGCTGTGGCGGCCTCGTAGGCTGCGGCCACGCGTAGGGCCAGGGCTTCGCTGAAGGCTGGAGTCATCACCTGCAGGCCTACTGGCAGGCCGTTTGCAGTGAAGCCGCAGGGCACGCTGATCGCCGGCATGCCCGTCAGGTTGCACGGCACCGTCGCGCGGTTCGCAATGGTTCGCGGTGCCACTCCAAGTGGTCCGGCCACCTCCAGCGTCCGACCGATCGCCGGCGCTGGCAGCGGCACCGTTGGGCCAACCACCACGTCAACCTCTCCAAAGGCAGCCGCAAAGTCCTGCTGAATCAGCCGGCGCATCTGCTGCGCCGCCAGGTACTCGACCGCACGCACCAGCAATCCCCCGCGAATGCGCGCCAGCACGTCGGCGCCGTAGTCCGAAGGACGTTCGCGCAGCCAGGCAGCGTGCCAGGAGGCAGCCTCACTGCTCATGATGACGTTGCCTGCGACCTGGGCGTGAGCAACATGCGGCAGCGACACCTCCTGCACCGTGGCCCCTAGGCCCTCCAGCACAGAGATCGCCGCGCGCACCAGGCGATCCGTCTCGGGCTCGATCACCTCGAAAAAGTACTCACGCGGGACGCCAATGCGTAGCCCTTCGACCCCGCGCTCGAGGTCGACTGAGAAGTCGGGCACCGCGTCGGAAGCGCTGGCTTCATCGCGGGGATCGTGACCAGCGATGGCCTGGAGCAGCAACGCACAATCGGCCACCGTGCGGGCGATCGGCCCGATATGGTCCAGCGACCAAGCCAGCGGGAGTGCGCCCGCACGACTCACACGACCGTACGTTGGCTTCAGCCCGACCACGCCGCACCAGGCGGCTGGTGCGCGAATGGAGGCGCCGGTGTCGCTGCCCAGGCCACCTGCGCACAGGCCGGCCGCGACAGCCGCCGCGGTGCCGCCGCTGGAGCCTCCTGGCACACGTTCGGTGTCCCACGGGTTGCGGACCGCACCGAAGTGCGGGTTCTCGCTAGTGATGCCGAAGGCAAACTCGTGCAAGTTCTGCTTGCCCATGACGATGGCGCCCTGCTGCCTCAGTTTGGCGACAGCCGCTGCATCGGCGGTCGAGACGTTGTCGCGCAGGATGCTCGAGCCCATGGTGTTGGGCACACCGGCGACATCGAGCAGGTCTTTGATGCCGAGGGGCACGCCGTGGAGTGGGCCCCGGTACTGGCCACCGGCAATCTCGGCCTCGGCGCGTTTGGCGTCCTTACACGCGGGCTCGGCCATGACGGTGATGTACGCGTTCAGGATTGGGTTGAGTTGCTCGACGCGCGCGAGATAGGCCTCGGTGACCTCCACGGGCGAGACCTGCTTTGTGAACAGCAGCGCGCTGAGCACTGAGATCGAGAGCCAGGGCAGCTCCTCAGGCATCGGCGCGTGGCCCAGGGGTAGAGCGCAGCGGCGGCTCCGTGCCCTTGAGGTCTTGGGGCGGAAATGCCGCGACGGCCTGCGCCAGCGCGGCATACCAGTCGGCCAGCGCACTGGCTTCCATGTCAGTTAAACGCGCGCCGATCACAGGGCGAACGTCCTCCGCCGAGAGCTTCGTCATACTGACAGCGTAGATGGCTCCGCTTTTGGCGCAATTGCGCGTGGAACTGATTTTGACCTTGCGCCGGGCTGAGAGCCTGCTCATCACCGTGGTGGTGCCGGTGGTGCTGCTGGTGTTCTTCGGCGCGGTCGCCGCCAATCCGCCTGATTTCCTTGTGCCGGGCCTGCTGGCGCTGGCGGTGATGTCCACGAGTATGGTCAGCCTCGGCATCGCCACTGCCTATGAGCGCTACTACGGCGCGCTGAAGCGCCTGCTTGGCTCGCCGCTGCCGCGCAGCAGCCTGATCGCGGCCAAAACGCTGTCGGTCATTTTGATAGAGATCGTGCAGGTCGTCGTCCTGGCCGGCATTGCCAGGCTGATGTTCGGCTGGACCCCGACAGGCTCGCTACCAGAGGCCGTGGCGGCGCTGGTTCTGGGCAGCGCCGCGTTCGCTGGCCTCGGGCTGCTGATGGCCGGCAGCCTGCGGGCCGAGGCAACCCTGGCCATCGCCAACGGCCTGTACCTGGTGTTCTTGCTGCTGGGCGGGTTCATCCTGCCCCTCGACAGGCTGCCAGGCCCGATCGGGATTGCCGCGCATGCGCTGCCCGCCGCGGCACTCACCGATGCCACGCGCGGTGCGCTCAGCGATGTCTCAGCTCAGGGCGTCGTTGGCCCGTTAGCGCTGCTCGCGGCCTGGGCCGTGGTCACTCTGGGCGCCGCGGCACTGACGTTTCGCGCCGAATAACGTCGCTGCGCTGCGAGCAGTCGCGATCGCAGGTACAGCAGGTACGCCAGCAAGACCGCGACGGTGATCCCGAACGCGGACAGCAGAAACGGCGCGTAATGATCAAGCGGCAAGCGGAGCCTCGCCCAGCACCGCGGCCAACTCGTCGCGTTCGATCTCGGAGCGAACTCGAACGAGGAATGCATACAGCGCCGTGAACGCCACGAGCGAGAGCAGCAGAATCCAGACGATGGTGCTCGACGGCTGCTGGTCAGCGAGCGGGCCAATCGCCGGCGGTGGATGAAGCGTGCGCCACCAGTACGACGACATGTAGACGATCGGGACGTCGACGAACGCGATGATGCCCACAATCGCCGCGAAGTTGGCGCCGCGTGGGGGCTCGGCGTAACTGCGCACCATCAGGTAGGCCAGGTACATGAACCACAAGATCAGCGTGGTGGTGAGCTTTGGATCCCAGCTCCACCACGTGCCCCAAATCGGGTAGCCCCAGATGGCACCGGTGATCAGCACGAGCGTGGTGAAGACCAGCCCAACCTCTGCCGAGGCGCGACCCAGGTGATCCCACCGCGGGTTGCGGGTACGCAGATACGCGATGCTCGCGCCGAAAACGACGAAGAACGCGAGGAACGCATCCCACGCCATTGGCACGTGGAAGTACACGATGCGGCCGGCGTCGCCCTCACCGCTGATCGGTCCGGCGACGAAGAAGATGCCGTAGGTCGCCACGGCCAGCATGAGGAGCGAGGCGTAGCCGAGAACGCGAGTGGCCATCGTGGTGTGCGCGAGACACCGTACCGCCTTGCGCGCAACCGCTTCAAACCGAGGTCCTTGCCAAAACCGAAAACGTTGATCCAGACAAACCCGGTACGCTGATACGTGTAAACGTGAACGCCCGACCTGACCCAACGACCGTCTTGACAGCCTCAGGGCGGCTGTCAAACTAACCGCTAATGTCGGGCCCCATGCAGAATCGCCAGCTCCGCACACCTGGGCTGCTGGCCTGGATGCGCCTTGCGCGCGTGTTCCAAAAAGTGGATCGCGCCGCCAGCGAGTCGCTGCGGTGCCGCCAGCTGTCGCCCGCGCAGGTCGACGTGCTGGCCAAGGTTGGTTCCTCCGAGGGAATCAGCCAGCAGGAGCTTGCCAACGCACTCCTGGTCACCAAGGGCAACGTCTGCCAGTTGCTGGACAAGATGGAGGGCAGCGGGCTGCTCGAGCGGCGGCCGGATGGTCGCGTGAACCGGCTGTTTCTCACCGACCAGGGGCGGCGAGTGCACGATGAAGTTGTGCCGCGACATGACGCCATGCTCGGGGCGTACTTCAATACGCTTGCGCCAGAGGAGCAACACCAGCTGCTGCGGCTCCTGCGCCACGTCGACAGGGCCATGGAGCGCGACTAGGAGTCGTCGTCGTCGTCTTCGTCGCTGTCGGTGTTTGCTGCCAGTAGCGAGGCGCGCGTCAGGGCCATGGCGGTGGCGCGCAGGGCGGCTCTTGCATCGTCGCGGCTGCAACTGAGCGCGTCCGCCAACTCCGCTGAGAGCGCATCGTCGCCCTCCAGCTCGCCGGCCTCGAACAGGTCCAACTCCTCGGCGTCCGAGGAATCAGACGCGTCAGTACCGTCAGAGGCGTCCGAACCGTCAGTGTCGCCAGAGCGGTCCTCGTCCTGTGCATCGCCAACCACCCAGTTAGCCTGCCATGGCCAGCTCGCCGGCGCCAGCGGATCAGGCCAGCCGAACAGCAACGTGGTACCTCGATCTGGCAGTTCGGGGTCCTCCACAAACGACGCGCCGAAGAGCACCTCACCCCGCAACACCCGGGCGGCCGGCGCATCGTCTCCTTCAAGCGACTCCAGCGCGAGCTCGCGCAACAGGTCGAGCGTGGCTGCCGCGTCGCCGACTGTCCACAGCGCATCCTCGGGCACGCCGACGTCCTCGGCCCGGCTGGCCAACGTCTCAGCCGCACTGGACAGCGACGTTTGCAAGTCCTCCTCGAGGCCGGCGAGGTCACGCGCAGCCGACCGCCAGCGGCCCGAGCTGAGTCGACCAAGGCGCTGACAAGCCTCGGCGGCCGCCGAGACGTGCTGGAGAGCAGCCAGGTTGGCTGAGGCGACGATCGCGGCTTCAACCGCCTGGACGACGCGCCGGGGCGCGGCCATGACTCTGGCATACTACCGCCCGGCGGGATGAGCACTTGAGCCTGGCGGTCGAAGAGTCGAACCGACGACTGCTGCGGGCGCGCGACGCCATCGACCGCACGTACGCCGAAGAGCTCGACGTGCTCCGACTCGCCGAGATTGCCTGCATCTCTGAGGCCCACTTCATTCGCAGCTTTCGCGCGACCTTCGGCGAAACGCCGCACCGCTATCTTCAGCGCCGGCGCGTGGAGCGGGCCATGTTCCTGCTGCGCGAAACCGACCGCAGCGTGACCGACATCAGCCTCGACGTGGGCTTCACCAGCCTGGGCACCTTTAGCCGCACGTTTCGTGAGATCGTGGGGGTGTCACCGCGCGAATACCGCGCCGGGGCCGAGCCACGCGGCGGGGTGCCGACCTGCTTCGCGATGGCCTGGACGCGGCCCGCGACCGATTTGCCGAAACTGCCGGTCGGCGCGGGCTGGGCGCTCGCACAGCAGGCAGCAGTTTCGGAGAAGACCGGTTAACGATCCCAGCACTAGGATCCGGGGCATGTTGAAGAACATTTCGATCTCGCACGTGTGGGTACTTGACCAGGATCAGGCAGTCGACTTTTATGTCAACAAATTAGGGCTCGAGGTCCGCTCGGACCAGAACCTCGGCTTCATGCGCTGGCTCACCGTCGGTGTACCGGGCGACATGGGCCGCGAGATTCTGCTAGAGCTGCCGGCGCCGCCTTCGGTGGATACCCAGGCCGCGGGGCAGATTCGCGAGCTGGTCAGCAAAGGCGCAACTGGCTTTACGGTGGGCTTCACCACCGATAACTGTCAAAAGACGTACGAGGACCTGCTCAACAAAGGCGTCGAGATCACGCAGGAACCAGTTGACCGCGACTACGGCATCGACGTCGGCCTGCGGGACCCGTTTGGGAATCACATCCGCATCGTGCAGATGAAGTAGCCGTCAGATACCTAGAGTGCGAAGGTACTCGCGGCTAGCCCGCGCACTTTCGCCGGGCGCGAGCCAGGTTGAATCCTGCTCGACCATGAGCCAGCCAGCGTAGTCGATCTCGCCCAACACCGCGAGCAGGCCAGGGATGTCGAGGACACCGCGGCCAAGCTCGGTGAACACACGGCGGCGGATGCCTTCCTCGAAACCAAGGCGCTCGCGCCTCAATGCCTCGAGCGCGTCGCCGTCGACGTCTTTCAAATGGACGTACGCGATGCGCTGCGGGTGACTTCGAATGACCTCGATGGGGTCCATTCCGCCGTAGAGCGCGTGGCCGACGTCCCAGACGAGCTTCAACTCCTGCCCTGGAATGCGCAAGAGTACTTCCTCCAGGTCCGAGCGAGTTTCAACCCAGGTCCCGGCGTGGGCATGGAAGAGTGGCTGCAGGCCGAAGATTCGTGCGGTGTTTGCGGCTCGACGGACCCGGTCCGCGAGAAGGTCCCACTCGCGCGTGCTGAGCTGTGGGCCTTCGGCGGCGCGGCCGGCGCAGGCCTTCCGTTCGGGTGTGCCCTGGTCCGCGAGGTTCACAAACGTAGCGCCGACGTCTCGCAGAAGCTCGCAGATGGTCGCCACATGCGTGAGGTCGTCTTCGGCGCTGGCGGCGAGCAGGGGCAGGCCGCACCACCCCGACGTGAGCTCGAGCCCACAGGCGTGCAGCGCACTGCGCAAAACCACAGGATCTCTGGGAAAGCCGTCTCCAAGTTCGGTGGCCGAGTATCCGCAGGAGGCGATCTCGTCGAGCACGCTTTCGTAGGGCACCGTTGGAGCGAGTTCGCCGCGGAGATCTTCGTTGTTCCAGGTGATCGGCGCGAAGCCGAGACGAAATTTCACACAGGCGGGGGAGCAGTGGAGCCGCGCACGATGAGCTCGTTCGGCAGCAGCACGTTCGGCTGGGTACTGGCTTCAACCGGCGCCACGCCGTCTTCGATGACCCGCAACAGCAGGTCGGCGGCCTGTTCGCCCAACTGGCGGATCGGCTGGCCGACCGTCGTCAGCGGCGGATTGGCCAGCGCCGCGAAGGGAATGTTGTCGAAGCCGATGATCGAGACGTCATCTGGCACGCGGCGGCCGCTGGCGCGCGCCGCCTCGAGCGCGCCGAGAGCCATGAGGTCGTTCAGGACGAAGATGGCGGTGAGCTGTGGAGCGTGCTCCAGCAGCTCGGTGGTTGCCTGGTGGCCACCCTCGATCTGGTGATTGCCGTACATGCTCGGGACGGCGGTGCGATCCACGCCCATCCCCGTTTCGCGCAGCACGTCGAGGAAGCCGGCCTCGCGATCGGCCATGCCCTCGTCGAGCGGAAGGGCGCTGATGATGCCAATCTGGCGGTGGCCCAGTTCGAGGATGTGCTGCGCCGCCAGCCGGCCGCCCTGGCGATTGTCTGCGCAGACCGTGGGCACACTGGCCATCGGGCTGTGCACTAGCACCACCGCCAGACCTTCCTCCACCGCTCGCTGGATATGTGCCAGGATCGGACTCATCTCGTCGCCCAGGCAATAGATCGCGCCGGCCAACTGTTGCGAGCGCACGAGCTCCAGGTAGGACTCTTCCCGCTCCGGGTCGTATTCGCTGTTGCCGAGGACCAACGTGTAGCCGCGATCGCGGACCCGATCTTCGGCGCCCAACGCAAACGCCGGAAAGTAGGGATTGCGGATATCAGGGATGATCAGGCCAAGCGCGAAAGGTCGTCGCCAGACCAGGCTCTGAGCCACCCGATTGGGGCGATAGCCCAGCCGTTGAATGACGTCTTCGACGCGCTGGCGGGTCGCACCGCTGGTCGGGCGTTTTCCGGAGAGCACGTGCGAGACCGTGCTGATCGAGACGCTGGCCGCACGGGCGACGTCTCGGATCGTCACGGCATTCGGACGCGGGTCTTGATCTTCGCGGTCTCGGGCCACGGAAACTGGCCCGTAGAGTACACGTCTGACAGTCGCTTCAGCTATGCAACCACTGAGCGGGCTTCGTACGCGCGGTCCAGATCTCCCAGCCGTTCGAAGAGATCCGCCGCGTCGCGCGCCAGCGATTGCGCGCGTGGTGGATCGCCGCGGCGTTGCGCGACGCGAGCCTGGCCAAGTCGTGAGTGCGCCACGATGGCGCGAGCGCCCGCCGGAGCCGCCAGCGCTTCGGCGGCCTCAAACGCGTACTGGGCGTGCTCGAGCTCCCCGCATGAAAGCGCGATTTCGCCGAGGTCCTTCCGTACGTTGGCTTCGGTGACGGCATCGCGCAGATCCATGCCGAGTACGGCTTCATAGAGCTCACGCGCGGAGTCGAGGCGGCCGGAGAGGCGCAGGAGGTCCGCGCGGCTGGCGCGCACTATCGCCACATCGTCACCGTGTCCGTGCTCCGCCAGCAGTGCTTCGGCCTGCATGAGCAGGCGCTCGGCTTCGGCGTTGTTGCCGCGAGCGCGCGTGGCGCGGCCGAGCAACCGCAGCGCGTGCCCGCGGCCGCGCAGGTCACCCGCGTTGCCCAGGATTTCAACTGCCTCGCGGGCGCGTTGGGCGACTTCGGCGTAGCCACCACTGCCAAGCTCGTAGTGCAGTACGCCGAGGCGGTAGAGGTTCCAGCCTTCGGCGCGGGCATCGTCGAGGCGGCGGGCGGCCTCGATGGCGCGGTGGAACAGCACCAGTCCCTCCGACCAGGCGCCGCCGAGCGAAAACACGTTGCGCAGACCGTGCGCCAGCTGCAGGATGGCTCGATCGAAGACAGCGCCCGGTGGATCGGCCTCGCGCTCGCGCGCTTGGGCGCTGCTTGCTTCGAGAACCGCCATGATGTTCGGCAGCTCGCGTTCGAGGCGGCGAAACGAGCGCCAGTTGAACGCTGCGCCGCCCCATATTTCTGAGAGGCCGGCGTAGTGCTCGGCCAGGCGTGCGAGCGCGCAGCGTTGCAGCGTCGCGGGCAACGGCAAGTGCGCCATGACGAAGCTGCGCGTGACGGCGTGGAGCTCGTACTGGCGGGCCTCATCCGTTGGCGGACCACTGGCCTCCAGCAGCGAGGTCTCGAGCAGCTCGTCGAGGGCACCCTCGGCAGACTCTCCGCCGGCCGCGAGCAGGGTCGCCCGATACGCCGGTGCGACCAGCAGCGGCAGGGTGGCCAGGAGGTCGTGCGCGGGCGGTCGGAGACCGGCAATGGATGCGGCGAACATCTCGCCAAAAACCTCGCCCTCGGCGCGGGCGAGGCGTTGTCGAACGCGTTCGACGGTCTGTCCGCGGCGCAACTGGGCAACGGCCCAGCCGGCCAGGAGCGGGTAACGCGCCGCGGCCGTCAGGGGGTCCTCGGCGCCAGCCAGGGCGCGGCCCATCTCAGGGGCGCCCTGGCGTTCGGCCTCTGCCAGGACGAGCTCGCGCACGGCATCAGGGCCGAGCGGATCGGGCAGAAGGGCGCGGACTTCGCTCGGCAGGCGACGGCGACCAGTTACGAGCGCACGGCTGCGGCCCGGCAGGTCGGCCAGGAAGGCGAGGACGGCGGCGTCGCCGCGATCGACGTCGTCGACCAGGAGAAGGACAGCGCGTTTGCTCAGCAGATCGCGCACGGCCTGGCGGCGGTCTTCGAGGCCGCGTGCCAGCAGGCCCGGGTAATCCAGCGTGCGGGCGACCGCTTCCAGGACCATCGCCAGGCCGCTGCCGTCAGTGCAGGCGACCCACACGAACGCGTCGAACAGCGGCACGCTGTGATGTGTGTCGGCGGATACCGGTTGCCAGGCCCGGCCGGCGACCTCGCACGCGTCTGCCACGGCGTGCAGCAGTGCGGTCTTGCCCGAGCCGCCCGGGCCTTCGATGCCTACGATGGTGCCGCCCGGTTCGTCGAGCAGACGCAACAGCGTGGCAATCTCGCGCTCGCGGCCAATGAAGCGCTGGTACTCAGGGAGGGGTCGGTTACTCGGGACCGGACGGTCCTGGATTTCGGACCACAGGTGTTCCGCGAATGCCCCCATCGCGGTACGCCGGTAGCGATAGAACGTGGACTCGTTCGTAGACAGCTCCTGCCAGCGCCGCTTGGCGACCACGTGCTCGCTCAGCGTGGCGTGGAGCTTTTCATCCTCGTCGAGGTCGGCGCGGTTCAGCGGCAACTCGCTCAGCGTGGACGTGCGGAACCAGCGGTCAACGAGCACGGCCACCGCCTGACGTGCAGTTGGGCCCGCTTCGCGCAGCACACGACCAAGGCCGCCGCCCGCCGGAATTGGCGGTTCGGCGCCCGAGGCAAGCGCCGTGAGCAGCTCCCGCACGGTCTCGGCAAAGGCCATGTCCATCGATCTAGGGCGCAATTCTCTCACGCGAGGCGCTGCGCTGGTCCGTGCGCGTGAAAGCAATGTGGCAGCGCTGTGAGAGGCCTCTTACAACCGCAGGGGCGTATGGTTTCACTTAAGGAGTGAGGTGCTCACAGTGACGTCAGCAACCGCGAATCAGCCCCAATCGCAGACACAACCCAAGCCGGCGCCAGGCGCGGCCGGCTCGCTCAAGGATGTCATCGCCGCCCCGACGGCGATCTGCACCATAGACGGCCTTGCCGGCAAATTGATCTACCGCGGGTACTCGATTGAAGACCTGGCGGCCAACGCCTCGTTCGAGGAAGTCGTCTACCTGCTGTGGGAAGGCGAGCTGCCCAACAAGCAGCAGCTCGAGGCGTTCACCAAGCGGCTGTCCGAGAACCGCAACGTCGACCCGGTCATCATCGAGCACCTGCGCATGATTCCCAAGGATGCGCACCCGCTCGCGGCGCTGCGTAGCGGCGTGTCGATGCTGGCTCACAGCGACCCCGATTCGGAGTCGATGGACCCGGCCAAGACGCGGGCCAAAGCCGAGCGCCTGATCGGTCAGGTGCCGACGATCGTGACCGCCCGTGCACGATTGCGCGACGGCAATGAGCCGATCCCGCCCAGACCTGACCTACCAGCCGCGTCGAACTTCCTGTGGATGCTCTTCGGCAAGGAGCCGGACGACATCACCGCGCATGCCATGGACGTGGCCTTCACTCTGCACGCCGAGCACGAGTTCAACGCATCGTCGTTTGCCGCGCGCGTCGCGGCAGGCACGTACGTGGACCTGCACAGCTGCATGGTTGCTGCGTTGGCCACGTTGAAGGGCCCGCGACACGGCGGCGCCAACGAGGACGTGATCGAGATGATCGAGGAGGTCGGCTCGCCCGACCGTGCCGACGCGTGGGCGCGCGATCGTCTGCAGCGCTACCTGTCCGCCTCACGCGAAGAGCGTGCGCGGCCAGAGCTGCGCTTCCCAGGCATGGGTCACGCGGTCTACAAGACGTGGGATCCACGCGCGCGCATCCTTCAGAAGCTCGCCGCGTCGGTTGCCGATACGGTTGGTGAGGGGTGGATCGCGGACATCCAGGAGAAGGTCCGCACGGTGGCCGCCGAAGGCCTGGGGTTGAACCCCAACGTCGACTACTACTCGGCGGGGCTGTACCACTCGCTGCGGATTCCGACCGACATCTTTACCAGCATCTTCGCGACGGCACGGACGGCTGGCTACGTCGCACACATCGAAGAGCAGCTCAAGGGTGGGCGGTTGATCCGGCCGCGCGGTGAGTACACCGGACCCGCCGAGCGGCCGTTCGTCCCAATCGAGAAGCGCTAACTCGGCCAGTCCTGACCGCAGGTGGGGCACACGCGGCCCTGGGTCTCGGCGCCTTCGCCTACGGGCGGCGAGACCGTCGGCTCGAAGCCGCTGGGTGTGCCGCACTTGCGGCACTGGTCGGGCGGATCTTTGCCTCGCTCGGTGTCGCCGCAGACCTGGCAGACCCAGCTCAAGGCGATTTCGCGCACGAGGTCGGCGCGGCTGACAATGCCCACCAGTTTCTGGCCGCGCAGCACGGGAACGCGCTTGATACGGCGGTGCACCAGCAGGTAGCGCACCTCGTCGACGCTGGTGTCCTCCATGACGCTGATCACGTCGCGCGACATTGCGTCTTTGGCGATGTGGGCAGTGGGCTTGGCTATCAGGTCAAACTCGCTGATCACGCCGACGATATGGCCGGCGTCATCACAGACCGGTAGACCGCTGATGCGGTGACGATCCAGAACCTGGGCGACTTCGCGCGTAGTCGCGTCTTCGGTGACGCTGATTACGTTCGGCGTCATGATCTCGCCAACCTTCATGGCCACCCCTTGCGAGCAATACAAAAGCGTACACCTTCATGCCACTCAGGTTTCTGCGGTGAGCGCACGCACGCACCTGGAGGTATCCCTCACGGAGGCGGGTTCCCTGACGCAGGAGTGTTCCCTCACGGAGGTGTCGCATCACGGAGGTGTGCCTCACGGAGGTATGTCCCTCGAAGGTATGTCCCTCACGGAGTTCCAACCCACGGAGTGATGCCTGTACGCAGTAACGGGTTTCCACCAAGGTATGGACCTCGAAGGTTTCTCGTACCGAGTGCAACCCCACGGGACGGCAAACCCGCGGGAGTACAAACCACGAGGGCATGTTTGTCAGTGGCCGGGCGGCACCTTGCCTTATACTTGCGGCACGTAACCCTTGCGCGACTGATGCGGTTGGCCCGCATCCCCGCGCCGTCTTTTGATGGCCATGCCGTCACTCGTTGTCTATCTCACCCTGGCGATCCTGCTTGTGGCTGCGCTGCTGCTGGTCACCGGCCGTCTATCGCCGCGCTTTCCGAGTCCGGCCAAGGCCCGACCGTATGAGAGCGGTGTCTCCGAGCCGATCACCACGCAGACGCGGTGGCCGGTGCGCTTTGCGCTGTTGGGCATGTTGTTTCTGATCTTCGACGTGGAAGCCCTGTTCTTCTACCCGTGGGCGGTGGTCCTGCGCGACCTAGGCTGGAGCGGCATTCTGGCGATCCTGAGCTTCTTCGTCGTGCTGGGTGCGGGCTACATCTATGCCCGCCAGCGAGGAGCCCTGGAGTGGCGATAACCAGCCCAAGCGATAGCGACCAGAGGTCCGGCGCGCCCGGCTACATCCTGAGCCGGCTCGAGGACTGGGCGCGTGAGTCCTCGCTGTGGCCAGTGACTTTTGGCCTGGCGTGCTGTGCCATCGAGATGATGGCGATGAGCGCGTCGCGCTTCGACGTGGCCCGCTTCGGTTCCGAACTGTTCCGTGCCTCGCCCCGCCAAGCTGACCTGATGATTGTGGCCGGACGCGTCTCGCAGAAGATGGCGCCCGTCCTGCGCGAGGTGTACGACCAGATGCCCGAGCCCAAGTGGGTCATCGCCATGGGCGACTGCGCCTCGTGCAGTGGTGTCTTCAACAACTATGCGCTGATCCAGGGCGTCGACAAGATCGTGCCGGTGGATATCTACGTGCCGGGCTGTCCGCCGACGCCGGATGCGCTGCTGGATTCGATCATCAAGCTCAAAGAACGCATCGCCGCCAAGAGCAGCGGCCGACATGGCGCCCAGACCGCCCCGGGCGTGAGCATTCCGCGCAACGGCACGGCGCGCTAATGGTGCTGGACGGTGTCTTTGCCGCGGACGCGATCAGTCTGCCCGCCGACGGCATCACCACCGTAAGCGTTCCGCTGGCCGAGCTCTCCAACAAGATCTCTCGAGTCCGGGATGACCTTGGTTACTCGCGATTCGTCGACCTCACGGCGGTAGACCGCCTGCGGCGCCAAGATCGATTCGAGCTCGTCTATCTCTTCTATTCGCTGGATCGCCACGAGTGGCTGCGCGTCAAGAGTTGGACGGATGGTGAGGCACCGAGCATCACACCCAGCGTCCCGGCGGCGAACTGGTACGAGCGCGAACTGTTCGATCTGTTCGGCATCCAGTTCCACGGCCATCCAGGCCTGGCTCGCATCATGCTGCCAGACACCTGGCAGGGTCACCCGCTGCGCCGCACCGAACCCCTCGGCAGCGAACCGGTCGACTTCACCGTCACCCGCAAGGTCTATGGCCACGACTGAGACCGATCGCCGCGAGCTGCTGACCGTCAACATGGGTCCGCAGCACCCGTCCACGCACGGGGTGCTGCGCCTGGAGCTCACCCTCGACGGCGAGGTCGTCGTTCACTGCCGGCCGGTGATCGGGTACCTGCACACGGGCATCGAAAAGACGTTCGAAGCCAAGACGTACGTGCAGGGGGTGGTGCTGACCGATCGGATGGACTACCTGAATCCGCTCGGCAACAACCTGGCGTACGCCCTCTCGATCGAAAAGCTGATGGACTGCCCGATCCCTCCACGCGCGGTCGTGCTGCGGGTGATCCTGGCCGAGCTGACGCGGCTGGCCTCGCACCTGATGTTCGTGGGCTCGATGGCGATCGACCTCGGTGCGACGTCGCCATTCCTGTACTGCTGGCGCGAGCGCGAGAAGATCATGGACTTCTTCGAGGGCATCAGCGGCCAGCGCATGATGACCTCATTTATTCGGCCCGGCGGCGTTGCCCAAAACGTCGAACCCGCCATGCTCGACCGAATTTCCGAATTCATCGAGGTCATGCCGGGCTACATCGATGCTTATGAGGAATTACTCACGGGAAACCCGATCTTCAGGGAACGCACCGAGGGCATTGGACTGCTCCCCACCGATGACGCGTTGGCCTTAGGAGTCACGGGGCCAGCGCTGCGCGGCTCAGGGGTGGCTTTGGACATCCGCAAGTCGAACCCGTACTGCGGCTACGAGACGTACCAGTTCGAGGTGCCAACCGGCCGTGTCGGCGACTGTTTCGACCGCTACCTGGTGCGTGTGGCGGAGATGCGGGAGAGTGTGAAGATCTGTCGCCAGGCACTCGACCGAATGCCCGACGGCCCAGTTCACACGGAAGACCGCAAGGTCATGCCGCCGCCCAAAGAAGAGCTGGCCAAAAGCATGGAGGCGGTGATCCACCACTTCAAGCTGTGGACCGAAGGCATCCGGCCGCCAGTTGGCGAGGCGTACGTCGGCGTGGAATCACCGCGCGGCGAACTTGGCTTTTACGTGGTCAGCGACGGATCAGGTCGGCCCATACGCGTGCACGAGCGCGCTCCCTCTTTCGCCAACCTTCAAGCACTGCCAAAGATCATCGAAGGCGGACTTGTGGCTGACGTGGTGGCGTGCATCGCCAGCATGGACCCGATCATGGGAGAGGTCGACCGTTGAGTCTGTCGGGCCGGACTCGCGACGAAATTCAGGCGCTCGTCGCGCGTTTCCCCGAACGCCGCAGCGCGCTGCTGCCCGCACTGAAGGTGGCGCAGCGGGAACAGGGCTGGCTGCCGCCGGAAACTATTGCCGAGACCGCCGACGTGGTTGGCGTGCCGCACTCCGCCGCTTTGGAGATCGCGGAGTTCTACACGATGCTGCACACCGAGCCAGGTCCGACCACGCGCGTGGTGGTGTGCGCCCAACTACCGTGCGCGCTTCGCGGCGCAGAACAGCTCATCCGCGAACTACGTTCCGAACTCCACGACCGCGACACCATTGAGGTCGAGCGGACCAGTGAATGCTTTGGTGCCTGCCACAGAGCGCCCATGGCCCGAGTTGACGACCTCTACTACGAAAACCTCGATGGTGAAGGCCGCAAGGCTCTCATCGCGGAGCTAACACGTGGTTGAGTACCAGAGGGTGCTCCTACCCCATCCAGGTCGAACGGAACCTGTTGGGTTGGATGAGTACCGGTCTGAAGACGGCTACTCCGGTTGGAAGAAATCGCTGACCACGATGACCCCCGACCAGGTCATCGAAGAAGTTAAAGCAGCCGGCTTGCGAGGTCGCGGCGGGGCGGGCTTTCCAACCGGCAACAAGTGGAGCTTCATTCCCAAGGCACCGGGCGCCAAGTACGTCGCGGTCAACGCGGATGAATCGGAGCCCGGTACGTTCAAAGACCGCGAGCTCATGGAGGTCGAGCCGCATCGAGTGCTCGAGGGCATCGCGCTGTGCTGCTACGCGATCGGCGCGGAGACCGCGTTCATCTACATCCGCGGCGAATACGTCTGCGCAGCCGATCGACTGGAAGCTGCGATCGCCGAAGCCGAAGCCGCGGGCGTTCTCGGAGCAGGCTGTCTGGGGACCTCGATCAACGTGCGCATCATCGTCTTTCGAGGCGCCGGCGCCTACATCTGTGGTGAAGAGACAGCGCTGTTGGAGTCGCTGGAAGGACGTCGGCCGATGCCGCGCTCGCGCCCGCCGTTCCCAGCCGTTGAAGGACTGTACCGACGGCCAACTGTGATCAACAACGTCGAGACGCTGGCGAATGTGCCAGGCATCATCGACCGCGGGAGTGCCTGGTACAACGGCATTGGCAACCCACCGCGCAACACGGGTCCCAAGATCTTCTGCCTCTCGGGCCGTGTGAACCGGCCTGGCAACTACGAACTGCCGCTCGGCGCGGTGACCGTCCGCGAGTTGATCGACTCGTATGGTGGCGGCGTCATTGGGGGTAAGGCCGTCAAGGGCGTTCTCACAGCGGGCGTTTCGGCGCCGATTCTGACGGCCGACAAGCTCGATACGAAGCTCGACTACGACTCGGTCCAGGCCGCGGGCTCGATGCTCGGATCGGCCTCTTTGATCGTGCTGGATGAGGACACGTGCATCGTGCGGGCGGCGGCGTTGATGGAAGAGTTCTTCCGCCACGAGTCGTGCGGCAAGTGCACGCCTTGTCGCGAGGGGACGTCGTGGCTTTTGAAGATTCTCAAGCGCATCGAGGCAGGCCGAGGGGTGCCTGGCGACCTGGATTTGCTGCTGTCGCTTTCAGGCGAAATCTCAGGCAAGGTGCTGTGCGCACTGGGTGACTTCGCCACGTCGCCCGTCGTCGCGACCGTCAAACAGTACAGGGAGGAATACGAACAGCACATCAACGACGGAAGGTGCCCATACCCCGCATGGTGACTACCCCCGGGGTTGAGACGGTCAAGCTCACCATCGACGGCGTCGAAGTCGAAGCGCCCAAGGGCATGCTGCTGATTGAGGCCGCCAAGCTGGTCGGCTTCGAGATTCCAGTGTTCTGCTACGAAGAGCGGCTGAAGCCGGTCGGCGCCTGCCGCATGTGCCTGGTGCAGATTGAAAAACTGCCGCGGCTCCAGACCGCGTGCACCACTCCGGTGGCGGCTGACATGGTCGTCCACACGATCACCGACGACGTCAAAGGTGCCCAGAACGGCGTGCTGGAGCTGTTGCTGGCCAACCATCCGTTGGACTGTCCGATCTGCGACAAAGGCGGCGAATGCCCGCTGCAGGACAACACGTTCCGCCATGGCCCAGGCGCCTCGCGCTTTACCGAAGAAAAGCGCCACAAGGAGAAGGCGTACCCGTTGGGACCGCAGATCGTGCTCGATCGCGAGCGCTGCATCATGTGCTACCGCTGCGTCCGCTTTCACCAGGAGATCCCCGGCGACGAAGCGCTCGCCGCCGTGCAGCGCGGGGCTGATAGCGAGATCGCCACGCTGAACGGCGAGCCGTACACGTCGATCTACGCCGGCAACACCATCGAGTTGTGCCCCGTGGGCGCGCTCACCAGCCGCAGCTATCGCTTCAAAGCGCGGCCGTGGGACCTGGTGCGAACGCCCTCCATCTGCAGCGGCTGCGCGGTTGGCTGCAACATCGAGGTCCACAGTCGCAGCGAGACCGTGCTGCGCTTGTGGTCACGTCGCAACCGGGCGGTCGACGACGGCTGGTTGTGCGACCGTGGTCGATTCGAAACGCTGCCAACGCCGCCCGAATGCCGTCCGATGCGACCGATGGTGCGTCGCGGCGATGCCTTGGCTCCCGCCACCTGGGACGAGGCCCTGGCTCGAGCCGCCGAAACTCTCGGCAGCAGCGCAGGTGTGTTGGCCTCCCAACGGCTGTCGAACGAAGCGTTCTGGATTCTGCAGCGTCTCGGCCCTCGGCTACCCGGCGCGTTGTGGCCACCAGCTGGTGAAGCGTGGCCGGTTGACGGCAGGATCGAAAACCTGCAGCGCTGCAAGTCCATCGTCCTCATTGGATTGGACGCCTGGGAGGACCTCCCCGTTCTAGCGCTGTGGATCCGCCGCGCAGTTCTGGCGGGCGCGAAACTGACCGTTCTCGGGGACCGGAACGGTCTGTGGCGCAACACCGCAACATGGCTCAAGGGCGATCCGCTCGCGCACCTTTCAGACGTCCAAGCCGTTGAAGGACCAGTGGCCGTCCTGGTGCACCCGGCGTTGGTGGCAGGACACCGTTCGGACCTGGAGGCGTTCGCGACACGGCTCGGCGCCAACGGCGAAACAGGCCTGGTGGGTGCACCGCTGCTGGGCGCAAATGGGCGCGGTGCGCTGGAGCTCGCCCCCGAACTGGCAAGAGGTGACGTCGATCAAGTCCTTACCGCGAAAGGCATTCTGGCGATCGGCGACGAGGACTGGTCACAGCTGAAAGTCGGGTCCTTTGGGCGCTTGGTACTCGCCACGTCGGGGCCAGTCCCCGATAGCGAGCACATCGACGTTGTCCTGCCAATGGCGCATGCCTACGAACGGCAGGCCAGCCTGATCAACCTGGACGGTCGCATCCAGCACCAGGAAGGCGGCGCCGCGCCGCCAACCCAGGCGCGCACAGATTGGGGTCTGGCTGCCGAGATCGGCATCCGCCTGGGCATGTCCGTGCCAGGCAGTGACGACCTCGAGGCAATCCGCGGCCGCATGATCGATGAGCACCCGCATCTGAGTGAGATCGTGCGCGAGAAGGCGCTGATCGCGCGTGTTTGATGTCTTGATCGACGTCATTCGCTCGCTGGTGATCATCTTCGCCCTGCTGACCGGCATGGCGTACATGACCTGGTTTGAGAGACGCGTCATCAGTCGGCTGCAAGTGCGCATCGGACCGAACCGCGTCGGCCCAACGGGCCTCCTGCAACCCCTTGCGGATGCGCTCAAGCTGTTCTTCAAAGAGGATGTCCGGCCAGCCATGGCCGATCGGTTCCTCTATCCACTCGCGCCTGGTATCTCGCTGGTGGCCGCCCTCGCGGCGTTCGTCGTCATCCCGATCGGTCCCACCATCTCGATCGCCGGTAGGTCGATTGGGCTGGTCATCCAGGACATGCCGGTGGCGCTGCTGTATCTGATCGGCGCCAGCTCACTCGGCGTCTACGGCGTCGTGCTGGGCGGCTGGTCGTCTGGCTCGAAATACTCGCTGCTCGGGTCGTTGCGGGGTGGCGCACAGGTCGTCTCGTACGAGCTGGCTCTCGGACTGGCGCTGGTTGGCGTCGTGCTGGTCAGCGGCACGCTTTCAATCAACCAGATCGTCGACGAGCAGGCGCACTCGGTGCCCTTCGTCATCCTCCAGCCGCTGGGCTTCCTGCTGTACTTCACGGCGGCCATTGCCGAAACCAACCGCGCCCCATTCGATCTTCCCGAAGCCGAACAGGAGCTTGTGGCTGGCTATCACACGGAGTACAGCGGCTTTCGCTTCGCGCTGTACTACATCGCCGAGTATGTCAACGTGCTCACCGTTTCGGCGATCGCGGCAACGCTGTTTTTCGGTGGCTGGCTGGGTCCCTTCAATCTGCTGAACGGCCCGTGGTGGCTGCTCATCAAGATGACGGTCTTTGCGTTCATCTTTGTCTGGCTGCGCGCGACGTTGCCGCGCCTGCGGTACGACCAGCTGATGCGACTGTCCTGGGGGCTGCTGCTGCCGCTGGGCCTGCTGAACGTGCTGGTGACCGCGGTGCTGGTCGTCTTCTTCTCGGGAGGTCGATAAGAAAAAGCATGCTTGATGGAGCGCGTGGTCTCGCGCGCGGTTTCTGGACAGTGCTGCGTCACGCGGCACAGCCGCCGACCACGCTGCCGTATCCCGAGGTCAAGCGGACGTTACCCCCGGCATTCCGCGGGCGACACCGCCTGTACCGCCATGCTGATGGGCTGGAGCGGTGCATCGGCTGCGAATTGTGCGCGGCGGCTTGCCCGTCGAGTGCGATCTACGTTCAGGCGGCGGACAACGATCCCGCTGCGCCTGTCTCGACTGGCGAGCGATACGCGTCGATCTACGAGATCAACATGATCCGCTGCATCTTCTGCGGCTATTGCGAGGAAGCTTGCCCAGTTGATGCGATCAGGCTCGGTCCGGAGTACGAGCTCGCCGATTTTGCGCGGCCAGAGTTCGTCTACACCAAGCAGATGCTCCTGGATCCCGAGAAGTACGCGCCGCCACGCCAGTATCACGCGGATGTCGATGAGACGGATCCCGAGCTGCGCCGCCAGATCCCGACGGACGAGGATCTCGGCGAGGTCTACCGCACCCACCGGCCAATTGGTGCGCCCATCGAGTCGCCCCCCGAAGAGCGACATCATCCGCTGGCCTAATTGATGGACGGGCTGTTTATCCCGCTGCTGCCCGGGTGCATTGTGGCGATTGCGTCTGCGCTCGGAGTGGTTTCGGCCCGCCGGCCCGTGTACGCGGCGATCTTCCTGCTCGTGCATAGCCTGTCGCTGGCCGCGCTTTTCGGCGTACTGTCCGCGGCGATGGTCGCCGTTGGCCAGATCGTCATCTATTCGGGCGCCATCGTCGTGCTGTTCCTGTTCGTGGTCACGCTGCTACCTACGGGTGGCCGTGAGCTCGCACCGACTGGAGCCCGCCTGCCGGCTGGACTGGTGGCAGCCGCGGCCGTCCTGATTGCCCTTGCCGCCTCGCTGGCCGCAGGCGCAATTCCCGTGGTAACTCCCGGGGATCTTTCGGTGGTCGCGGTGGGACATGCGCTGTTCGGTTCGTTGCTCGTGGGCTTTGAGCTCACCGCTCCACTTCTGCTCGTGGCCATCATCGGGGCCGTGGTGATCTGGCGTCGTCACGAGCCGCGCACGCGCACAGCCGTACCTGCCAAGGCGACCGAGCCACGGACTCTGGTGATGCACCGATGAGCTCTGAGGTTCTCGTGCTAGGCACCAGCGCCGTGTTGTTTGCGATCGGCGGCGCGGGCGCGCTGATGCACCGCCACCCGGTGGCCCTGCTCATGGCCATCGAGGTCATGCTGAACGCGGCGAACCTGCTGATCGTGTTGGGCGCGCGCGTACATGGCGGAGCTGACGCCGAGGCCGCGGCCTTGGTCGTACTCGTACTGTCCGCCGCGGAAGCCGTCATTGGCCTCGCACTGGCATTGGCGTTGTTCCGCCGCCGTGCCATTCCAGACGTGGACGATGCCGTGGAGCTGCGCGGATGATGCCGCTTCTGGCGTGGGCCTGGGTTTTCACACTTCCCGGCCTCCTTCTGACGGGGCTCGGAGTCCCAACCGGTCAGCGCCGAGCGGGGTACGCCAGTCTCCTTGGACCGCCGGTACTCCTGGTGGTGGCGCTGATCGCGCTCGCGCAAGGCGGCTCCTACTCGGTCACGTTCGACGGGTGGCTCCCGTTTCTGCCAGATGGCGCCTACCGTGCGCTGGCGGATCCTCTTAGCGCGCTGCTTCTCGTCATTCTCGGCGCGGTTGCGACCGTCGTCTATGTCTATTCGCTCGGCTACATGGCCGACGACCCGGGCAAGCGCCGGTTCTTCGTCTATCTCGACCTGTTCGTGGCCGCCATGGGATTGCTGGTGCTCGCCGGGAACCTGGCCGTTCTGCTGATCGGTTGGACTGGCGTCGGTATTTCGAGCTTTTTGCTGATCTCGTTCTGGCGAGATCGACCGGGCACGCTCGGCGCAGGCTTGCAGGCGCTCGCCGCGAACGCAGTCGGCGATGGCGCGTTGCTGCTGGCCGCCTCGATCGTCCCAACAGGCTGCGGCGCGCTGGTAAACCTGGGCACCTCGCAGTGCACTGCCGGCTTTGGCGGCGCCGAGTTCCTGGCGCTTCTGCTATTCGTCGCGGCGGCGGCGAAGTCCGCGCAAGGTCCGCTGTACTTCTGGCTGCCCAACGCGATGGCTGGCCCGACGCCGATCAGCGCGCTGATCCACGCCGCCACGATGGTTGCCGCCGGCGTTTATCTGCTGGTGCGCACGCACGCGCTCCTGACTCTGGCGCCCCAGGTCAGCCTGTGGATTGCGGCGATCGGGGTGGCTACCGCGATCGGCGCCAGCGTGGCGAGCCTCTTCCAGGCCAACTTCAAAAAGGGCATCGCCTATTCGACGGTGGCGCAGCTCGGCTACATGTTTGCCGGTGTCGGGGTAGGCGTGCCGTTCGCCGGGCTGTTTCACCTGTTCACGCATGCTTCGTTCAAGGCGCTGTTGTTCCTGGCCGCAGGTGTTGTGATCCACGGCGCCGGCGGCCGCGAAGGCCTGGCCGACCTGCGCGGGCTGGGCCGCTTCTTCGCTTTCAGTCGGTGGGGTTTTCTCATCGGCTCGCTGGCTCTGATCGGTACGCCGCTGATTACCGCGGGTGGATTCAGCAAAGACGCGATCGTCGACGCCGCGATCAACAGCAGCACGCCGATCGTCGGCTGGCTTCTTCTGGCCGCCGTGATTCTCACGGGTGGCTACATCGGCCGCCTCTTCGCCATCGTGTACATGGCACCGGCGGTCGATCCTCACACTGTCCATCACGACCCTGGCGCGGAGCGCCCGATGAACTGGTCACTGGTACCGCTGATGGTCGGCTCGCTCGTCCTGGGTTGGGTTGGCATTCTGTGGCTGCCCTCGGTGCTGCCCGAAGCCATCGTCGGTCCCGTCGCCACCGTTCCGATCCTGAACATCACGGGAGCCCTGGCGTTTGTGCTCGGCGCCATCGGCTTTCTTGGCGTGGCGTGGTACGTCCTGCGGCCGCAGGCTGCGCTCGCTCGTGGCGAAACCTCCTATCGGCCGGACGGCTGGGTGCGCGCGATTGCCGTGGGAGGCTATGCCGTTTCAGATGCGTTTTCGCGCGTGCAATCGGGGCTCGTCGCAAGGTACGCCTTCGGCTCGCTCATCGGCGTCGCCGTCGTCCTGCTCGTTCGGGTGGTCGCGTTCAGATGACGCCGACGTACTGGGCTGTCGTGATCCTGGTATTCGGCGCGGTTGTGCTGCTGCTGGTGGTGTCGCTGCTCTCGACGCATCCGCGTGTGGTTGCCTACGCCGGCTTGCCATTCGCTGTAATTTCGGCGGGTTTCGGGCTGCAGACACCCCAGCCGCTGGCGTTGGCCATCGTCGCGCTCTGTGGAGTGTGCGCTATTGCGCTACTCCTCATCCCGGTCCTGGAGCCCGCGGTCCCGCAGCACGTAGCCGAAGCGGCGGCGCTGTTGCTACTGGGGACCGCTGGCGCGATCGGGCTGGCGCAGGCGACCGACCTGCTGCAGGCGGTCGTTGGTCTGGAAACGCTGGCATTGAGCGCGGTCATCCTGGTCGCGCTGGGCGCTGGCGATCGGTCGCTGGAGGCGGCGTTCAAGTACATCGTGCTCGGCGCGATTTCACTGGCGAGCCTGCTCTATGGGCTGGGCCTGGTCTACCTGGGCGGCGGCTCGCTGGCGTTTCCGACCGCGGCGCAGATTGCCGCGAGTCCGCTCGTGCTGGCGGGCATCGTGCTGGTTGGCCTGGGTATCGCCTTCGAGCTCGCGCTGGTACCGCTGCATTGGGGCGCCCTCGACGCCTATACCGCGGCTGCACCGGGGCTCGCCGGGTTTGTGATGAGCGCGAGCAAACTCGCGGCGGCGTTCGCGCTAGGTCGCATCGTGCTGGCCGCGGGGGCGTCGCTCGGTCAGGTCTTGATCTGGATCGGCTGCATCACGATCGTGTGGGGCACGTTTGGGGCGATCGCGCAGGCGAGAGATCTACGGCGCATGCTCGCCTACAGCGCGATCACGCATGCGGGCTTCATTGGGCTTGCGCTGGGATCTGGCCCTGCAGGCGCGGTGACGGCTGGCTTCTATGCCGCGGCGTACGCCAGTATGGCCATGCTCGTGTTCGCTGGTCTGGCAGGACCCTGGAGTGTGGACTTGCGCACGATTGGCCGCTGGCGCGCGCTGGCATTGGGCCTTGGCTTGTTCTCACTGGCTGGTATTCCGCCGACGCCAGGTTTTTGGGCCAAACTCGCCGTGCTGGTGGTGGCCTGGCAAGCCGCGGGCTGGCTGCCGACTCTGATCGCCGTCGCCGGTGGCGTGTTCAGCGTGCTGTACTACCTGCGGCCGCTGCCTGACCTGTTTGCCGCACTGCGGGCTGAGCCTTCGGTTGCCGTCGACTCGCGCCCGGTTCTTCTGCCAGGAGTGGTGCTGGCCACACTGGCCGTGGTGGTGATGAGCATCTTCCCAGGCATCGCCTGGTACCTGGTCCGCGGCGCCTGAGCGGCACGCCTATTGCGTTATGGCCAGCCTGAAGGACATGGCCATTCGCGCGGGACACGCCACCACTCGCTCTTCGCGCTACGTGCTAGGTCCGGGCGCGGACCTGCCCGTTGCGCGCATCGTAGCGTTGGCGCTGATCGTGCTGGCGATCGGCGCGATCTGGATGGCGATGAATGCCGCCAAGGCAGCGCCGTCGCCGGCTGCTGAAGAGATCGCCAACTTCAACCCGAAGTCGCTTCTGGCAGACAACACTCCGCATTTCCTGCCCACGCCGGTGGCAGCGATT
>Ga0213876_10000460_pt1 | contig 32585 bp, 29 predicted proteins | sample BarmaccomBMRX_R9_FD_160113 | JGI IMG/M metagenome (GOLD analysis project Ga0213876, IMG submission 160113) | Root-associated microbial communities from Barbacenia macrantha in rupestrian grasslands, the National Park of Serra do Cipo, Brazil - RX_R9 | ecosystem: Host-associated > Plants > Roots... | reverse complement strand
GCCGGACGGCGACCAGGTAGGCGGCGCCGAGATCCCTGGGAAGAGTCGCGAACAGCTCCTCCAGGGATCGGAAGGAGACGGCACATACCCCGACCCCGACGATCGCCGAGGGCTCCGACTCGCGCTCTTTCTTGCGACCGCGCGCAGGCGCCGAAACCTTGCCTTCCTTGTCCGCCACGATTCCGCCTTCGATTGATGGCTGCACTCTAGGCGTTTGCACAACGCGGCAGAAGGAAATTCGCGCCTCGCCTCGTCATTGCTGGAAGCGGCGCGACGCGGCAATCCAGTGTCTGAGGCTTGGACAGGGTGGTGTCGCCTGGGTGGTGGCGCTGGACCCTAAATCTCCTGCTCCCGCCTGGAGCGGCCCATGCGCAACGACAGGACGGCCGCCTCCCTGAGCGTCGCCGCGTAGCGGGAATATTCCTCGGCGCGGGACTCGTAGAGCTCCGCGACCGCGGATCGGCCGCTCCGGCGGGCATCCTCGGCCATGCGCGTGACGAGCGTGACCCGCTCCTCCATCATGCGCATCGCGATCCGCACCGCGGCGTCTATCTCCTCGGTGTGGGAGGCGAGCGCCTCGGCGGTGTAGGCGTGGCCGATCTGACAGCGGTAGCGGAGCGGACGCGCCTCGTTCATTTCGGAAAGGACGCCGTGGCAATCGGGACAGCTGAGCGCGCTCGGCTGCGAGACGGAGGCCAGCCTGTGGGCGCCGAGCCGCGCGCCCATCGCGATCTCGACCTCGAGGATCAGATCGTCCGTGGCCGGCTCGCCGGCGCCCGCGTCGGTCGCCGCAATTTCGGTCAGGAGCGGAGCGAGCCCGTCCGCCGCGGCGACGTGGTCCGGAATGACCGCCTCCATGGCGAACGTGGGCATCTGGTCCGCTTCGGCGTCCAGCGGGTGCTGCACGACCGCCGTCCCGCCGCACGCCTTGATCGCGGCAAGCCCCGAGGCGCCGTCATTGAGCATGCCGCTGAGGATCACCCCCACCGCGCGGGGTCCGTAGGTGAGGGCCGCGGAGCGGAACAGCGGGTCGACCGCCGGCCGCGCCATGTTCTCGCGCGGGCCGTCGGCGAGACGGACGACGCCGTTGAGCACCATCAGGTGGCGGTCAGGCGCGGCGACATAGGCCCGCCCTCGCTCGACCGGCTGACCGTCCACGGCCTCCGCGACCGGGAAGGCGGCGACCCTGTCGAGCGCGTCGGCCAGATAGCCCGACGAATGGGCCGGCATATGGGTGGAGACGAACAGGCTCGCCGGCAGATCGGCCGGCAAGTCGGTGAACAGGCGCCGCAGGACGCCGCTGCTCCCGGCCGAGCCGCCGATGACGATGATGTCCTTCTTCGCCATGATGCGCGCTCCGACCCTGCAGGCTGAACAAGGGCGGGACCGGTCTGTTCCGACCCGGTCACCCTTACTTGATCCATGTGAATACAGACACGGGTAGGCTCTGCCGCACCAGTGCTGATGACAATTTCGTTTGGACCTTGCTTGTCGCTGCGGAGCTGGGCAGGTTGAACTACGCTCCCTGCGCGGCGCCTTGCATGGCATGGGGGACGAGCGCGAGCAGCTGGTTCGGGTCGTAGGGCTTCTGAAAATGCGGGACTTGGCTGAACCGCTCCGGCAGGTGCGACGAGCTGTAACCGCTGGCGATCAGGAAGGGGATTCCGGCGTCGCTCAAGCGGTCGGCGATCGGGAAAGCCATTTCGCCGCGCAGGTTTATGTCGAGAATGGCGCAGTCGATCGTGCCCTCCGCGAGGAGCCGCTCGGCCTGCGCCAGGGTCCCCGCGGGCCCCGCGACGTCGGCACCCTCGCTCCGCAGCGTCTGCACGAGATCGTCGGCGAGATAATATTCGTCCTCGACGACGAGGATCCGCTTTCCGGTCAATGGTCTGGTCGTCTGAACGTCGTTCATGCGGTGCTTGGCCCCCAAAGACGGACTGGTTCGTTCCTTCGCCGCGAACAATAACATAGGTCAGCAACGGATGCGACCGGTCACGCTATCCCTCCGCCAGGGCAGGCTGCGAAAGTGAACCCGCTGAAGACCAAGCTCGAGGCGTTCACCCGTCTCTCGGAAGCCGACCGCTCCGCGATCGACCGCGCCGTCGGCCGCAACGTCCGCACCTTCGCGGCGCGGCGCGACATGGCGCGCGAGGGCGAGCGGCCCCGTGCCGTCTATGTTATGCTCGAAGGCTGGGCGTGCCGCTACAAGACCCTGCCGGACGGGCGCCGTCAGATCGTCGCCTTCTTCGTGCCCGGCGACCTCTGCGACCTCAACATCTTCATCCTCAAGGAGATGGACCACAATGTCGGCGCCATCACCGCGGTGAGGGCGGCCGAGCTCGGCCGCCACGAGGTCGAGCGGATGACTGAGGAGCATCCGCGGATCACCCGGGCTTTGTGGTGGAACGAGCTGGTCACCGTCGCCGTGCAGCGCGACTGGACGCTGAACGTCGGCCAGCGCAGCGCCTACGAGCGAATCTCCCACCTCGTCTGCGAGATGTTCCTTCGGCTCCGCACCGTCGGGCTGACCCAGGGCGACAGCTGCGACTTTCCCATCACCCAGACCGACATCGGCGACGCTACCGGCCTGACCTCCGTCCATGTCAACCGGACGCTCAAGGAGCTGCGGGGCGACGGGCTGATCGAGCTCAAGGGCCGCCGCCTGACGATCCTCGACTTCGCCGGCCTACGCCGCGCGGCCATGTTCAACGACAATTACCTCCACCTCGATCATGAGGGGCGGCATCTGGACGCCAATGGCTGAGGACCGCCCGCCCCAGCCCGAGGGCGCCCGCGTCGAGCGGCTGGCCCGGGCGCTGCGGGAGAGCGAGGAGCGGCTGCGACTGATCGTCGAGAATGCCCGCGATTATGCCATCTTCATCATCGACCCGGACGGCCGGGTGATCGACTGGCGGGAAGGGGCCGAGGCGGTGTTCGGCTATGCCGCCGCCGAGATCGTGGGCGAGGACGGCGACATCCTCTACACGCCCGAGGACCGCGTCGAATCCGTGCCGGAGAAGGAGCGCGCGATCGCCCGCGCCGAGGGCAAGGCACCAGACGTCCGCTGGCACACGCGCAAGAGCGGCGGACGGGTCTTCATCGAAGGCGTCGCCACGGCGCTCCACGGCGCCGACGGAGCGCTGACCGGCTATCTCAAGATCGGGCAGGACGTGACCGGGCGCCACGCCGGCGAGGAGCGCCAGAAGACCCTCATCGCGGAGCTCCAGCACCGGGTGCGAAACACGCTCGCGGTGGTGCGCTCGATGGTCCGCCGGACCGCCGAGAACAGCGACGACCTCCAGGAGATGGTCGACCATCTGCAGGGCCGGATCGACGCCTTTGCCCGCGTCCAGGCGGTCGTGACGCGCGACCTCGATGGCGGCGTCGACCTCACCGCCTTGATCGAGGACGAGATGCTCGCCCATGCCACCCGCGAAGGCAAAAGGCTGACGATCGAGGGTCCGGACCTTTATCTGCTCGCCAAGCCCGCGGAAGCGATGAGCCTCGCCATCCATGAGCTCGCCACCAACTCGGTGAAGTATGGAGCGCTCGCGACCTGCGGCGGCACCGTGCTGATAAGCTGGACGCGGTCGGGCGAGGACGGCCGGGAAGCGCTCGATTTCGCATGGACCGAGCGAGGCCGCGACCGGGCCCTCGTCGCCGCCGAGCGCTCCGGCTTCGGCTTCGAGCTCCTCCAGCGCACCCTTCCTTATGAGCTCGACGCGGAGACGGAGATCCACTTCGAACGCGAAGGCCTCCGTTTCACGCTGCGGATGCCCTTGGCCGGCAAAACGGCGCCGCCGCGGTATTGAGCGGAATGAGATTACCGGACGCCGGGCAAGCGACCGCGTCTTTTATGTGCAGGGCACAAGTTCGTTTCTGTCACGATGAAGTCGACCCGCGACGCACCATCGGTCTCGAACCTCTCGGGCGTCCCTCGGCTGCTTCCCGCACCCATCCACAATAAGCTGTCGTTCTGCATACGGCCACTTCGAGATGCTCGCTTGCAGGACGTGGCGCCCCAGCAGGGACGTGCTTTGCCCGTAGCGGCCATTACGATTCACAAGAGCCGACGAAATCTGTAGGGTCGAGTGTAGGGCCATTCTTGTCGCTGTGTAGAAAAGCGCAGAATTCTGCCGTTCTTGTTTGACACTGGTGACCCCTGCGGGAGGGGCCACTTTGGCCGGTTATTGCTTCTAAATCAGTAGCTTTACTGCACACCGGCGATCTTGGAAAATTGGTCCTTGTACTAGACATTTGTACCAGCGGCCGCAAGGGCCGAGGCATGCCAGAAACCTCAAGGCCCAGGCTCCGATCGCAGGCGTGCGAAGGCTACACGGCTGATTCTCAAAGAGCACGTGCTACGGCACGACCCATCCCCGCGCGGCCGCTTCGGCTCTCGTGGCAGTCTCCGGCGCCCGACCCCAGCCCCAGCCGCCCCGCTTCGCCTGCTCGACGCCAATGCGGTTGACGCCCCAATGGACATGGCTCCGCCCCGGCTGACCCGGCCAGGACCGAATCGTGCCGACGCCATCTCCAGCTTTCACATGACTGCCAACCTGAAGGTTACTCGCGATATGCCCAAGAACATGCTCCGTGCCGCTGGCCGTACGTATGACGAGATAGGCTTCCTCCACATCCGCCACGGAGGTGTGATTCACGACCACGTTCCCCTTCCTCGTCGACCTCCCGGTCGAGCTCGAGAAACCGGCTCCGCCATCTGGCTTGGTGTCGAGCCTGCTCAGCCTTGGCTCGAGCGGGGTCCGACGTTCCGAGCGAGATCTTGATCTCCCGCTTGCCCACCCTGGCGCGCAGCCGCTCGGGCACTGCCATGCGGAACCACAGATTCTTGGAGAGCGGATGGGTGCTTGGACCCGGAAGCCTGTGACCCATTTTGTACCAGCCCTTTGTACCAGCGGCGGCAACTAAGGTACTGATTCCGGGCAACATTTCGAAAAGACGTATCTTTTCAGCGCCTTGGTGACCCCTACGGGACTCGAACCCGTGTTTTCGCCGTGAGAGGGCGACGTCCTGGACCGCTAGACGAAGGGGCCTTCGCGCGAAGGTGTGGCGCATATGGGGGAGGGCGCGCGGCTGTCAAGCTGGCGTTCACCGCCGGTGCCGGATAGCGAGGCGCGCATGTGCAACGACTATCGCAGCCGCGTCGAGCTCGGGACGATCGGCCAGGAGTTCAACGACCTGCGCATCCCGCTGCGCTTCCCCGACGGGCTGCCCAATCTCGAGCCGCGCGACGACATCCGCATCACCGACCGGGCGCCCATCGTCCGCTGGAACGGGGATGCGGCGGAGCTCGTCCAGCGCCGCTGGTCGTGGCCGGGGCAGGGCGGCAAGCCCGTCTACAATTTCCGCGGCGACGGGCGCGAGTTCCGCTCAGGCCGCTGCCTGATCGTCGCCGACGGCTTCTACGAATTCACCACGCCGGTCGAGCCGCGCGCGGACAAGCGCAAGGACAAGTGGCTGTTCACCGTCGCCGGCGAGCGCTGGTTCTGCATCGCCGGCCTGTGGCGGACGACGGCGGAGGTAGGCGAGGCGTTCACCATGCTGACGACGCCTCCCGGCGCGGACGTGGCGCCCTATCACAACCGGCAGATCGCCATCGTTCCCAGGACCCACTGGGCCGCCTGGCTCGGCCACGAAGTCCCCGCGGCCGATCTCCTCGCGCCTTGTCCGGCGGGCACGCTTCGCGTCGAGAAGGCCGGTTGACCCGGCGCGGGGATGGGGCGAGGAACGGGCGGTGAAGAGCCTGTTCCCCCACAGCGCGACGACGGGCGACGTCACCGTCCGCGTCGCCGTCAGCTTCCTGCCGGAGCAGTCCGAGCCGGCGCGGGGCCGCTGGTTCTGGGCCTATCACGTCCGCATCGAGAATGGCGGCCGCGACGCGGTGCAGCTGATGGCGCGCGAATGGACGATCGCCGACGGCCGGGGCGGGCGCAGCGAAGTGAAGGGGGAGGGAGTGGTCGGCGAGCAGCCGGTGATCGAGCCGGGCGGCGCCTTCGATTACGTCTCCGGCTGCCCGCTGCCGACGCCGACCGGTTTCATGGAGGGGCGCTACCTGATGGTCGGCGAGCGGGGCGACAGCTTCGCCGCCGAGATTCCGCGCTTCCCGCTGGTCGCGCCGGCCGTCACGAGCTGAACAGCCAAGGAGCCAGTCATGCGTAACCCCGTCCCCCTCCTCGCCGCCGCGGGCGCGGCTTTGCTGGCGGCCTCCGCCCTCGGCCAGGGCACGGCGCGCCGGACCATGACCTGCCCGGTCGGTGGGGAGAGCTTCGATTATGTCGTGCCGGTCGGGGTGCCGCCGCTCGGCGAGCGGCCCGACGGCAAGCCCTACGGCACGCCGGCGCCGACGCCGCTCCCCGAATGCCCGTCGAACGGCCTCGTCCTCTACAAGGATTATACGCCCGCCGAGGTCGAGAAGCTGACGCCGCTGGTCGGCTCCGACGACTATCAGGCGCTGCGCAAGGCGGACACGGCTTATTACCGCGCCTATTGGCTGATGAAGAAGATGGAGGTGCCGGCGCAGCTCCAGCTGCTCGCGCTGCTCCAGGCGGGCTGGGAGGCGGATGGCAGGCCGGAGCTGCGCGCCCGCTACCTCGCGGAGTTCGCGGACGCCTCGGCCAAGGTCGAGCGGCGGCCGAACGAGCTGCGCTGGATCGGCATGGAAGCGCGCGCCGTCAACGCGCTGCGCGAGCTCGGCAGGTTCGACGAGGCGAAGGCGCGGCTCGAGGGGATCCCGTTCAAGTCGCTCGACGTGCCGGTGCCGGAGGGGGAGGCCGCCACCGAAAAGGCGGTGAGCGACGCGCGGCTACGCCGGGCCTGGCTCGGTTTCCTGACCGCCATGGGGCCCGCGATCGCCCGCAAGGATGCGAGCCTCGAGCCGTTCGACCTCCTGCCGCGCAGCGTCGCGCTCGGCCGCTGCCTCGATGCCGGCGCGGCGCTTCCGGATCCGCAGAAGGCCTTCTGCGAGAGCGAGAAGGCGGAGCTCGACAAGCTCCGCGAGGCGCGGGCCCGGGCCGAGGAGGAGATGAAGGCTCTCGCCAAGTCGCGCGAGCAGAGCGGGCGGTAGCGGCCGCCTCAGTGCGGCTGCGGCGGCGGGCCGGGCGCGGCCGCGGGAGCGTCGCTCGTCAGGTCGAGATATTCGATCTGCACATTGGGCGAGCGCTGGCGCAGATGGCTGCCGGTGGTGTCGCGCATCCACCGCGCCGTGTAGGTGTAGCGCTCGATCCGGTAGCTGCCGCCGGGATCGTCGGAAGGCGTGTAGATGCGGCCGGCGATCTGGCGCAGCAGAGGCTTGGCCCAGTCGAGGCTGCCGTGGCTGCGCAGCACCTCGGCATCGCTCACCTTTCCCTGCGGCGTGACCCAGAAGCCGATGTCGACCCAGCGGTCGGTGAAGTTGTTGCCCGCCATCATTCGCACCGCCGACATGCTCTGCCCGCCGGCGTCGTCGCCGGTGGCGAGGCCGTGCGCCAGATCCAGCGCCGGCGCATAGATCAGCACCGGCCTGCGGCTGTGCAGTCCGCGCATCACCTCGACCAGCGCGTCCGAGCTGGCGGGGTCGCCATGCTTGCGATCGAGCCGGGCGAGCAGGATCAGCGCCGAGAGGCGGCCGACATTGCCGGCGGGGCTGGTATCGGCGGCGATCTTGCGCAGCTCGCGCTGGGCGACCGCGGTGTCGCCGCCGAGCTCGTAGGTATAGGCGGAGCGGACCCGCGCGATGCCGGCCAGATCGGGCCGCCCGGCGGCCGCGGCGCGCGCGGCGACGCTGCCGTAGAGCTCGCGGGCGCGGATCAGCCGCCCCATCGAGGCATACATGTCGGCCCATTCGACGTCCGCCATCAGCACCTTCGCGTCCGACTTGCCGAAGGCGTCGTCGAGCACGCCGCGCATGATGCCGGTCGAGAGCTCATAGTCGGCGCCTTCACCGAGATGCGCGGCGATGCGGCCGTTGGCCCGATAGAGGTCCGAAACCGGCAGCGGATAGTCCTTCCGGAAGCGGTGGTTGCGGCCGATCGAGGCCTTGGTGACGCCGCGCGCGTCGCGGTAGCGCCCGGCGACGAACAGGTTCTCGGCATGGGCGAGGGTGGCGCGGATGTCCTCGTCGGGCGGGCAGTGGCGGGCGAGGCAGTCCCTCAGCGCCTTCTCCGTCTCGGACAGGCGCGTGCCGGTGACGACGATCGTCTCGCCGCCTGCGCCGGCCGCCGGAGGCGGCGGGGCGGCCGTGGGCGGCGCGACCAGGAGGAGGAGCAGGAGCGGCGTCATGCCGGCCGTCACCGCGCCGGCACGGGCGCCGCCGCGCCGCCGCCGGTGCCGGACGGCGGCGCGGCCGCGGCCGGGTCGGCGGTGAGGTCGAGGAACTCGACCCGCACGTTGGGCGAGCGCGTGCGCTGGTGGGTGCCGCTGAGGTCGGTCATGAAGCGCGAGGTCAAGGTGTAGCGCTCGACGCGGTAGCTGCCGTCCGGATCCTCGCTCGGCGTGTAGAGGCGGCCGGCGATCGAGCGCAGCAGCGGCTTGGTCCAGTCCCGCGTGCCCTCCCCGCGCAGGATCTCGGGCTCGCCGACCTTGCCGTCGGGCGTCACCCAGAAGCCGACGTCGACCCAATGCTTCTCGAAATAGGCATTGCCCGCCATCATCCGCGTCGTCGGAGTCTTGGGCTCGTTGACGGTGGTCTCGGCATTGTCGCCTTCGGGAGCGTCGCCGCCGATGTCGAGCCGGGGCGAGAAGAGCAGCACCGGCCGCTTGGCGTGGATCGTGCGCAGCTCGGCGAACAGCGCCGCGGACGCCCTGCCGGTCTTGCCCTCGTTGCGGTCGAGGCGGGCGAGGAGGACGAGCGACGACAGGCGGCCGATGCGGGCCTCGGGCGCCGGATCGGCGGCGATCTTCTCGAGCGCCTTGCGGGCGACGGGGATCGCACCGTCCATTGCATAGGTCCAGGCGCTCCGCACCCGCGCGATGTCGGCGATGGCCGGCAGGCCGGCGGCGCGGGCGCGCTTCTCGGTCGCGTCGTAGGTCGTGCGCGCCTGGTTGAACTGGCCGAGCTTGGCGAACATGTCGCCCACCTCGACATCGGCCTTGATCGCGCGCGGGTCGTCCTTGCCGAAGGCGCTGCCGATGATGCCCTTCATCAAGGCGGTCGAAAGCTGGAAATCGGCCGCTTCGCCGAGATGCTCGGCGATGCGGGCGTTGCCGCGATAGAGGTCGGAGACGTCGACCGGATAGTCCTTGCGGTAGCGGTTGTTGCGGCCGATCGACGCCTTGGTCACGTCGCGCGCGTCGCGATAGCGGCCGGCGACGAACAAATTCTCGGCATGGGCGAGGCTGGCGCGGATGTCCTCATTGGGCGGGCAATGGCGGGCGATGCACTCCCTGAGCGCCTTCTCCGTGTCGGCGAGGCGCGTGCCGGTGACGACGATCGTCTCGCTGCGCGGCGCGGGTGCGGTTGCGGCCGGAGCGGACGGCGCGGCGGCCGCCGCCGCGAGGAGCAGGAATGGGACCACGCGCTCTTCCTCCTTGAAGATTCTCGGCGAAGCTACTGTGCGCCAAGGCTTTTGTCACCCGGGGAAGAACCGGTCGGCGGATTAGCGGATGAGCGACAGCAGCCGGCCCATCAGCGCCGCCAGCTGCGCCTGGTCGACGGGGGCCGCCGGGTCGTTCCACGCGCCCGCCGCCGCCGCCCAGCTGCCGTCCTTGCGCCGCACCAGGAAGGCCATCGCCATCACCCCCGGCTCCGACCCGCCCTTGTAGCCGACATAGGCGTAATCGCGCGCGGCGGCGGGCAGGCCGGGTTCGATGGCGAGGATATCGAGCGCCGTCCGGTCGCCGCTGCGCCGGATCCAGTCGAGGGTGCGGACGAGGTCGGCGGGCGAGGCGAACCACTCCACCGCCTCGATCGCCAGCGGCTTGCCCATGAAGCGGTTGAGATCGAGGCCGGCGACGTCGCCGCCGGCCAGATCGGCGAGGAGCCGGCGCCGCCCCGCTTCGTCGGCCGTCCGCCACTGCGCCAGCCGCGACGGGTCGCCGGCCTTGAGGAGGAAGGCCTCGCGGGTGGCGAGGAGAGGGCGGTTGCGGGCGGCGGCGCGGACGCCGAGCTCCGGCAGCAGCCGCTCGACCTTCTCCCGCCCCAGCGTCGCCAGCAAGCTATCGGCGGCGCTGTTGTCGCTGCGCGAGATCATCAGGGCGGCGAGGGTGTGCAGGGTCAGCGGCGCGCCCCGCGGCCAGGTCTGGAGGATCCCGGAGGGAAGCGAGCGGGTACCGAGCAGGACCACGTCGCTCCAGCGCCGCTCGCCGGCGCGGATCTCGCGCACCAGCTCGGCGAGGATGAACAGCTTGAAGTCGGACCCGATGGCGAACGGCTCCTCGGCCCTCTCGCCGAAGACGAGGACCGGCGCGCCGACGCCGAGCCGGGCGGCCGCCGCGCCGGCCCGGCCGGGAAGCGACCGGAATGCCGGCGGGAGGTCGCCGAGGGTACCGGCCTTCGCCTCGGCGTTCCCGATGAGCAGGCCGGTGATCCGGTAGGGCGCCGCCGGCTCGATCGCCATGTCCGCCCGCGCCGTCGCCTTGGGAAAGTCGATGACGAGCGTAGCGCCCGCCTCGCCCTTGGGCTCGATCGCCGCGATGCCGGTGGGCGCGCCATAGGCCTGGCGGAGCTGCTCGCCGATGGCCTTCACCTGCGCGGCGGGCACGGCGGCGAGGAAGGAGGGGGCGAACAAAGCCTCCGGCGGCTCCTCGGCGCGGAGCACGCGCACCAGCTGCTCGGCGCGCTGCTGGAGCTGCGGCGAAGGCTCGGCCGCCGCCGCCGCCGGAACGGCGAGCCCGACCAGCACCAAGAATCCCAGCCACCAGCCCCGCATCGCCTTCCCCCCAAGCTGCAAGCGGGGAGACTATGCGTCGATCTCTTCCTCGTCCACTTCGGCGGCGCGGCTCTGGATGAAGGCGAAGCGATGCTCGGGGTTGCGGCCCATCAGCCGGTCGACGAGGTCGCGCACCTTGTGCTGCTGCTGATATTCCTCCGGCAGCGTCACCCGGATGAGCGAGCGCGTCTTCGGGTCCATCGTCGTCTCTCTGAGCTGCAGCGGGTTCATCTCGCCCAATCCCTTGAACCGGCTGACCTCGACCTTCTTGCCCTTGAACAGGCTGGCCTCCAGCTCGCCGCGGTGGACGTCGTCGCGGGCGTAGGCGACCGTGCCCCCGGCGGAGAGGCGGTAGAGCGGCGGCTGTGCCAGGTAGACCATACCCTGCTCGACGATCTTCGGCATCTCCTGGAAGAAGAAGGTCATCAAGAGGGTGGCGATGTGGGCCCCGTCGACGTCGGCGTCGGTCATGATGACGATGCGGTCGTAGCGGAGCTGCGCCGGGTCGCAACGCTCGCGCGTGCCGCAGCCCAGCGCCAGGACCAGGTCGGCGATCTCCTGGTTCGCGCGGATCTTGTCGGCCGATGCGGAAGCGACGTTCAATATCTTGCCGCGGATCGGCAGGATCGCCTGGGTCTTGCGGTCGCGCGCCTGCTTGGCGGAGCCGCCGGCGCTGTCGCCCTCGACGATGAACAATTCGGTGCCGGCTGGGTCGTCGTTCGAGCAATCGGTGAGCTTGCCGGGGAGGCGCAGCTTGCGCGGGCTCGTCGCGGTCTTGCGCTTCACCTCGCGCTCCGCCTTCCGCTTCAGCCTGTCGTCCATCCGGTCGAGCACGAAGGCGAGGAGCGAGCGGCCGCGCTCCATATTGTCGGCGAGGAAGTGGTCGAAATGGTCGCGCACCGCGACTTCGACCAGCCGCGCCGCGTCGGGGCTGGTCAGCCGGTCCTTGGTCTGACTCTGGAATTGCGGGTCGCGGATAAAGACCGAAAGCATGATCTCCGCCCCGCCGACCGCGTCTTCCGCCTGGATGTCCTTCGCCTTCTTCTGGCCGACCAGCTCGCCGAAGGCGCGCAGCCCCCGGGTCAGTGCCGCGCGCATCCCCTGCTCGTGGGTGCCGCCATCCGGCGTCGGGATGGTGTTGCAATAATAAGACGAGCCCTCCTCGCTCCACAGCGGCCAGGCGACCGCCCACTCCACCATGCCCTGCCCGTCGGGGAAATCCTGCCGCCCGCGGAAGAAGTCGGTGGTGGCGCAGGCGCGGTCGGCGATCTGCTCCTTCAGATGGTCGCCGAGGCCGCCGGGAAACTGGAAGGTCGCTTCCGCCGGAATCTGGTCCGCAAGCAGCGAGGGGTCGCATTTCCAGCGTATCTCGACGCCGGCGAAGAGATAGGCCTTGGAGCGGGCGAGGCGGTAGAGCCGCGCCGGCTTGAATTTCGCGTCTGCGCCGAAGATTTCCGCATCGGGGACGAAGGAGACGCTGGTGCCGCGGCGGTTCGGAGTCGGCCCGAGCGCCTGGAGCGGCGACGTGGGCTCGCCGCGCGAGAAGGTCTGGCGATAGAGCTCGCGGTTGCGGGCGACCTCGACCACGGTCTCGACCGAGAGCGCGTTGACGACGCTGACGCCGACGCCGTGGAGGCCGCCCGACGTCGCATAGGCCTTGTTCGAGAACTTGCCGCCGGAGTGGAGCTTGGTGAGGATCACCTCGAGCGCGTGCTTGCCCGGATATTTGGGATGCTCGTCGATCGGCATGCCGCGGCCGTTGTCGACGATGGTGAGCCGGTTGCCCTTCTCCAGCGTCACCTCGATGCGGGTGGCGAAACCCGCCACCGCCTCGTCCATCGCGTTGTCGAGCACTTCGGCGGCGAGGTGGTGGAGCGCCCGCTCGTCGATGCCGCCAATATACATGCCCGGCCGCCGCCGCACCGGCTCGAGGCCTTCGAGCACCTCGATGGCGGCGGCATCGTAATCGCTGGAGGGACCGGCGGTGGACGCGAACAGGTCTGACATGGCGAATCTATAGGCGGCGAAGAGTCGTGCTGCCAAGCGGTGAGGGGTGGCGGCGGCCCGCTCGTGGGGGGGTGGGGCCGCCGCCGGCCGGCGGGACCAGAGAAACCGCCGGCTGCCATTCTTGGCTGTCCGCCTTGTGCATGGCTTCGCGCGACGTGGAAATACCGTGCCACTACGGTATGGGGAGGGGGCAGGGCCTCCGCCGAGCGGCATCTGACCCGCCCGACCGGATTTCAGTGTCTCGAGAGCAGGAGCAAGCCGAGCGGCCCTCAGTCCCTGAACAGCCCGCCCGTCGACCGCGGTGCATCGCCGTGGATGCGGTCAAGATAAGCGGAAGCAAGCTCGTAGTGGACGCGGACCGCGGCCTGATGCGATGCCTGCTGGGCCAGCGCGACTTCGGTCTCGGCGCGCCGTTGGTAGTAATCGACTTCTTCGTGGGACATGATCGGAAGGGGAGGCTCGTGACGTTGTTCTGTGTGCACAAAACGGCCAACGGGTCCGGCGCGTTCCGTTAAAAGCCGTTAACTCAGATCAATACGCCGCCGGAACCTCCCGCCGCGCCGTCAGCGGATGCGGGGACCGCCGAAGGGGAGGGGCGGCGGCGGGCGCCGGTCGCGGCGCGGGATCTGCGCCTGGTAGGCGACGCCGCAATGCTCGACGCAATAAGGGAAGCCCGGGTTCGCCTGCGCGCCGCAGAAATGGAAATCCGGCTCGCCGGGATGGCCGATCGGCCATTTGCAGATCTTCTCGTTGAGATCGAGCAGGCTGGTCTTGTCGGCGATGTCGGGGCTGGGCTTGGCCGGGACGAGCCGGCGCGGCGGCGCCGGCGGGATCGGCGCCTGCTGCTCGCCGGGGGCCTGGCGGACGAAGCCGCCGGGGCCGATCGAGCGCACCTGCGGCTGCGGCGGCTGCTGCGGCGCCGGGGCGGTCGGCTGGGCCGACGCCGTTTCCGGGGCCGCTTCGGGGGCCGCCGCGGGACGGGACGGCTCGGCCGGCGCGGGTGCCGGCGCCTCCCACGGCGCCGTCTCGGCTTCCGCGGCGGGGCCGCCCTCGCTGCCGTCCTCGTTCGGCTTGACCGGCGACGGCCGCGACTGGAGGCCGAGCCGGTGCGCCTTGCCGATCACCGCGTTGCGCGAGACGCCGCCCAGCTCCTCGGCGATCTGGCTCGCCGTCATGCCCTGCATCCACAGCCCCTTCAGCCGTTCGATCCTCTCGTCAGTCCAGGACATGCGCATCTTTCCTTCGCGGCTTGCCGCTCCGGACGAACGTCACTAGCGACGGCGCCATGAACGAGCAGCCTTCAAGCTGGGTCCGGGCCGATCCCGGCGTCCCGACGATCCGGAACGTCAACTGGTACGGCCTCAGGACCCTCTATGTGAAGGAGGTGAGGCGTTTCTTCAAGGTGCAGCTGCAGACGGTGTGGGCGCCGGCCATCACGACCTTGCTGTTCCTCGTCATCTTCACGGTGGCGCTGGGCCGCGCCGGCCGCACCGTCGACATCGGCGCCGCCCGCATCCCCTTCGCCGACTTCATCGCCCCCGGCCTCATCGTCATGGCGATGCTCCAGAACGCCTTCGCCAATGCGAGCTTCTCGCTGCTGGTCGGCAAGATCCAGGGCAATATCGTCGACTATCTGATGCCGCCGCTCTCGACCGGCGAGCTGATCGCGGCCCTGGCCGGCGCGGCGGTGACGCGGGCGGTCCTCGTCGGCTTCGCGGTCTGGCTGGCGATGCTGCTCTGGCCAGGCGTCCATGTGACGCCGCGCCATTTCGGCGCCATTGCCTGGTTCGGCGTGCTCGGCGCGGCGATGCTCGCCTTCTTCGGCCTCCTGACCTCGGTCTGGGCCGAGAAGTTCGACCATGCCGCGGCGGTCACCAACTTCGTCGTCGCGCCGCTCTCGCTCCTCTCGGGCACCTTCTACTCGATCCACAACCTCGCCCCAGCCTTCCAGGCCGTGAGCCAGGCCAACCCCTTCTTCTACGTCATCTCCGGCTTCCGTTACGGCTTCCTCGGCGTCGCCGATTCCGCCGTCGGGGTCGGCGCCGCCTTGCTTCTCGCGATCGACGTCGCCCTCGGCATCGCCTGCTACGCCCTGCTCAAGCGCGGCTGGAAGCTGAAGAGCTGATTTACACGCGCCCCCCGCGGGCTTAGCCTCGGGGCATTGGCCGAGGAGGTTCGCGATGATGAAGATCCGCCCGCCGTTCGTCCTGCTGTTCGCTCTTGCCGCGCCCGCCGCCGCGCAGCGGCTGCCGGCGCCGCTGCCGCCGATGAGCACCCCGCCGCCCGCCTACGGGCAGGACATGATCAGCAGCGGCATCGGCGAGCGCACCGCGCAACTGCGGACGGCGGTCGGCGACGCCTTTCAGCGCGGTCTCATCGGTCGGGACCAGGCGGAGCGGCTGTCGCTGCCGCTGGCGCGCATGGAGCAGCAGCTCCAGTTCCACACGCCGCGCAGCTATCGCGAGCGGGTGCGCCTGCGCCAGCGGCTCGATGCCATCCAGGCCGAGCTCGACCGCTACCTCGCCCACGGCTGACGGTGCGGTGTTGACGCGCCGGAGGCGCGGTCTCTAGAGGCGACGGAGTGGCCGCAGCGCCGCGTTCCCGTCGCCCAGGAGCTTCGTCATGGCCATCACGCCGCTCATGCCCGTCTATCCGCGCTCGCCGGTGCGGCCGGTGCGCGGCGAGGGCGTCTGGCTGTACGGCGAGGACGGCACCCGATATCTCGATTTCGCGAGCGGCATCGCCGTCAATTTGCTCGGCCACGGTCACCCGCATTTGACCAGGGCGATCCAGGACCAGGCGGCGACTTTGATGCACGTCTCCAACCTCTACGGCTCGCCGCAGGGGGAGGCGTTCGCGCAGCGGCTGGTCGAGAACAGCTTCGCCGACACCGTCTTCTTCACCAATTCGGGCGCCGAGGCGGTCGAGTGCGCGATCAAGACCGCCCGCCGCTACCACCACCATCACGGCCGGCCGGAGAAGAACGTCCTCATCACCTTCGGGAACGCCTTCCACGGGCGGACGATGGCGACGATCAGCGCGACCGACCAGCCCAAGCTCCGCGACGGCTTCGCGCCGCTGCTGCCGGGGTTCGTCGTCGTCGATTTCGACGACCTCGCCGCCGCCGAGGCCGCGGTCGACGAGCATACCGCCGGCTTCCTCGTGGAGCCGGTCCAGGGCGAGGGGGGCATCCGGCCGGCCTCGACCGAGTTCCTCCAGGGCCTGCGCCGGATCGCCGACGAGAAGGACCTGATGCTGGTGTTCGACGAGGTCCAGTGCGGCGTCGCCCGCACCGGCAAGCTCTACGCCTACGAGCATTACGGCATCGCGCCCGACATCCTCGCCTCCGCCAAGGGCATCGGCGGCGGTTTCCCGATGGGCGCCTGCCTCGCCACCGAAAAGGCGGCGGCGGGCATGGTGATCGGCACCCACGGCTCGACCTACGGCGGCAATCCGCTCGCCATGGCGGCGGGGCAGGCGGTGTTCGACGTGATCCTTGAACCAGGTTTCATGGACCACGTCGCCCGCATGGGCGAGCGGCTGCGCGGCGCGCTCGAGCAGATGATCCCGAACCACGACCATCTGTTCGAGAGCGTGCGCGGGCTCGGCCTCATGCTCGGCGTCAGGATGAAGGCCGACAGCCGCGCCTTCGTCACCTATCTGCGCGACCACGGCCTGTTGACCGTCGCCGCCGGCGACAACGTGATGCGCGTCCTCCCGCCGCTGATCGTCGAGGAGGCGCACGTCACCGAGTTCGTCGAGCGCCTCAGCGAGGCGGCGCGGCAATATGAGGTGGCGGCGGCGGCGTAAAGCTCCTCCCCGGAACGGGGAGGGGGACCAGCGCAGCTGGTGGAGGGGGCCCGCCGCTCCGCCGCACGTGAATCGGGGCCCCCTCCACCACGCCCTGCGGGCGCGGTCCCCCTCCCCGTTCCGGGGAGGAACTTGAACCGTCCCGACGCGTCGCCACATCGCTGCCATGTCCTCTTCCCAGATCTTCGAAGCCGAGACCGCCGCCAATCTCGACGAGGCGCTCGGCTTCACCCTGCCGGCGCGCAACGCCCGGGGGCGGATCGTCCGCATGGGGCCGCTGCTGGACCACATCCTCTCGGCGCACGATTATCCGGCGCCGATCGCGCGCATCCTCTCCGAGGCGCTGGTCCTCGCCGCCTTGCTCGGGTCGCTGCTCAAGGAAGCCGAGGGCCAGCTTACCCTCCAGGCGCAGACCGAGCGCGGCATCGTCGACCTGTTCGTCTGCGACTACAAAGCGGGCGAGCTGCGCGGCTACGTCCGCTTCGACGCCGGCCGCCTCAGCGCCCTTCCGACCCACCGCGACCTCGCCGCCTTGTTCGGCAAGGGCTATCTCGCGATCACCTTCGACCACCCGCTCGCCGAGGAGCGCTACCAGGGCATCGTGCCGCTCGAGGGCGCCTCCCTCGCCGAGGCGGCGGAAAGCTATTTCTCCCAGTCCGAGCAGCTGCCGAGCGTCGTCCGGCTCGCCGTCGACGATACCGGCCACGTCGCCGGCGGCATCCTCGTCCAGCACCTGCCCGAAGGCGAGGAGGGACGCGACCGGCTCCATACCCGGCTCGACGATCCGGATTGGGAGCATGTGCGCATCCTCGCCGAGACGATCCGCGGCAACGAGCTCACCGACCGCGCGCTGCCGCTCGACGCGGCGTTGTGGCGGCTGTTCCACGAGGAGGAGGTGCGGGTGCTGCAGACCGTCTCCCTCGCCAAGGGCTGCCGCTGCAATTTCGAATATATCAAGGGCGTGATCGGCCGATTCCCCGCCGACGAGCGCGCCGGCATGGTCGACGAGGACGGCTTCATCAGCGTCGACTGCGAGTTCTGCTCGCGGGTTTTTCCGATCTCATTGAGCGACTTCGGCGAATAGGAAGCGGCCCGGCGCGGCCCGGCCGCGGCCGTCTCGATTTTGTCGCCATCGATGCGCTATACTCTCCTCATGTGGAGGTGGGGGACGAGGCCAGGCGCGCTCGCGCTTGTCGTTGCCGCGGTGCCGGTGCTGGCCTTGGCCGGCGGCCGCGCCGCCGACGCGCTCGCCAAGCTCGAGCACGGACGCTGGCTGGTCCGCAGCGCGAGCCAGGCCTCGCTCGAGCGCGCCGTCTGTCTCGGCGATCCCGCCTTGCTCTTCCAGATCGAACACGGCGCCGCCGGCTGCCGGCAGCAGCTGGTCGAAGCCGATGCGCGGGGCGCGACGGTGGAATATGTCTGCTCCGGCCGCGGCTTCGGCCACACCAGCATCCGCATCGAGACGTCGAAGGCGGCGACGATCGAGACCCAGGGCTTCGTCGACGGACGGCCCTTCTCGTACCGCGCCACGGCGCGCAAGCTTTCGGAATGTTGACCGGGAAGGCCGGCGGGCCGCGTTAAGTCCCTGTTTACCCTGACCTTGCTATACGGAGACCGTGTCGGCTTCTGCAGGCACGCTTTCCTCCCTAGCAGGCTTCACAGCCTCAACTGGGCCGCTCCTCACCGGGCGGCCCGTTCTTTTCGACGGGCTTGCCGTCGCCGGGAGGGGCGACTAGCTGCGCCGCCATGCCCGCCGCCCCGCCCAACGCCGTCGTCCTGCTCTCCGGCGGCCTCGACTCGATGGTGGCGGCGGCGCTCGCCCGCGAGGAGGGTTTCGCGGTGCTCGCGCTCACCGTCGATTATGGCCAGCGCCATCGCATCGAGCTCGAGGCCGCGGCGCGGGTCGCCGCCGCCGTCGGCGTCGCGCGGCACGTCGTCCTTCCGCTCGATCTGCGCGCCTTCGGCGGCTCCGCCCTCACCGCCGACATTGCCGTGCCGAAAGAGGGCGTCGGCGACGATGTCCCGGTCACCTACGTCCCCGCGCGCAACACGATCCTGCTCGCTTTGGCGCTCGGCTGGGCCGAGGCGGCGGGCGCGCGCGACCTGTTCATCGGCGTCAACGCGCTCGATTATTCCGGCTATCCCGACTGCCGGCCGGAATTCATCGCCGCGTTCGAGCGCCTGGCCGCGATGGCGACCAAGGCCGGCGCCGCCGGCGCGCCGTTTCGCATCCGCGCGCCGCTCCAGCATATGACCAAGGCCGATATCGCCCGCGAGGCGGCGCGGCTCGGCCTCGACGCCGGCCTCAGCTGGACCTGCTACGACCCGGCGCCGGGGGGGCTTCATTGCGGCCGCTGCGACGCCTGCCGGCTGCGCGGCCGGGGGTTCGAGGAGGCCGGGCTGCCGGATCCGACGCGCTACGCGGCGCGGCCATGAGCTACGCCGTCAAGGAGATCTTCCTGACCCTCCAGGGCGAGGGAATGCAGGCGGGACGCCGCGCGGTGTTCCTCCGCTTCGCCGGCTGCAACCTCTGGTCCGGCCGCGAGGCCGATCGCGCGACCGCCCAATGCCGCTTCTGCGACACCGACTTCGTCGGCACCGACGGCGTGAATGGCGGCCGCTACGACGCCGACGCGCTCGCCCGCGAGGTGGCCGAGCTGTGGGGCGAGGCCGAGCGGCCGCTGGTCGTCGTCACCGGCGGCGAGCCGATGCTCCAGCTCGACGCCGTGCTGGTCGACGCCCTCCATGCCCGCGGCTTCGAGGTGGCGATGGAGAGCAACGGCACCCTTCCGGCCGCCCCTGGCCTCGACTGGATCTGCGTCAGCCCGAAGGCCGGCACCGAGGTCGTCCAGCGCGCCGGCGACGAGCTCAAGCTCGTCTGGCCGCAGCAGGGGATCGATCCCGAGACCCTCACCGGCTGGGATTTTCGCCACTTCCTGCTGCAGCCGCTGGACGGCCCCGACCGCGACGCGGCGACCGGCGCCGCGATCGCCTACGTCATGGCCCACCCGCGCTGGAAGCTCAGCCTCCAGACGCACAAGCTCCTCGGCCTGCCCTAGCCGCGGCGCTTCTTGCGCTTGTCGGACGTCGTCGTTCCGGTGCCGCCGCATTGGACGAGCAGCTCGTCGCTCCCGTTCCAGCATTGCTCGGCGAGGTTGGGGAGCGGCGCCAGCTGGACCAGATAGGGGTTGTAGACGAGCGGCCGGTCGGCGGCGGGGGCGAGGCTGCTCCGCAGCTCGCGCATATGGGCGACGGCGAACGGGACGAGCTGCCCCTTCGGTACGCGCAGGCCGCTCTTGAGGTCGGCGGTGGCGACCTGGCAGAAGCCGTAGACGCTCGTCGTCGAGAAGCCGTTGTACGTGCGCGTCGAATATTGGTCGAACAGGGCCGCGCCTTTCGGGCCGTTGGTGCGCAGGAAATATTTGCCCAGCACCTGGTACGCGGCGGCGAGCTCGCCCGCATGGTGGGCGATGAAACCGTTATAATTGGGCGCGGCGCGCATATAGTCGTTGGGCGCCGGGGCGCCGTGGACCGGGGCCGCCGGCTGACACTGGAGCGCGGCGACGTTCATCGCCGCGCGCAGGTTCCACAACAGGTTCGCGCGCTGCTCGGCCGGCGTGGCGCCGGGAAGCGGCTCGCCGACGATCGGATCGGAGGGCTCGACCGGACCGGTCCTGATCTCGGGGTTGTAGAAGAAGAGCTGGCCGGCGGCGGGCGCCGGCGCGACGGCGGCGAGCGCCGCGGCGGCCGCGGTGACCATGACAGAGTTGCGCATCCTCATACCCTCGCTCTTTTCCGGCGTCGCCGCAGCCTAGCGCGCCGCAGCCGCGGCTCCCAGAGGGGAGGGCGCGCGTTCGTCGCGGCCGGAACACGGCCCGCCAGTCGCTTAAGCCGCTCCCCGGCATAAGAAAAGGCCGCCCGGATCGCCGGACGGCCTTTCTTCGAACCTGGCGTCGCCGCCGGCTTTACATGCCGGTGGTGTTGCCCGTGCCCGCGCCGGTCGTGGTGTTGCCGGTGCCGGTCGTGTTGGTCGTGGTGGTCGTCGTCGTGTTGGTCGTCGTCGCCGCCGCGCCGATGTTCGCGCCGGCGGCGCCGTTCATCGCGGCGTCCGGGGCGGCGATGTCGTTGCCCATCAGCGCGTCGTCGGTCGCATAGTTCGACGTGTTGTTGGTCGTGGTGTCGCTGCTGCCGCCGCACGCGGCGACGAGCAGGGCCGCGCCAGCGACCATGGAGCCGGTGAGGACGGTCTTGAAGAGGTCACGCATTTAGAAACTCCCTAGATTGACGATTTGGCGGGGTGGCCCCTTTTTCTGTCCAAATCGGTTGCGCACACTAAACGAAGAAGGATCGGGCTCTCAAGCCTTCCCCGCTCCTCCCTCGAGAGCGGCGAGGAAATCGTCAAAGCCCGCTGCCAGTGCCAGATCGAAACGTTCCTGCCGTGCAGACACTCCCATCTCGTCGAGGCTGGTCACCGGAAGGTCGGCAATACCGCACGGCACTATGCCTGAAAAGTGGGAAAGTTCCGGCTCCAGGTTCAGCGAAAAGCCGTGAAACGTGACCCACCGCCGCACCCTGACGCCGATCGCTCCGACCTTCGCCTCGCCGCGCGGTCCGCGCGTCCAGATGCCGATCCGGTCCGGCACGGCATAGGCGTCGACCCCGAGCCGTGCCAGCGTCGCGATCACCCAGGCCTCGAGCGCATGGACGAAATGACGCACGTCCCTGCCCCTCCGCTCGAGGTCGAGCAGCACGTAGCCGACCCGCTGCCCCGGCCCGTGATAGGTGTAGCGCCCGCCCCGCCCGGCGGCGTAGACGGGGAAGCCCTGGGGATTGAACAGCTCGGCGGGATCGGCGCTGGTGCCCGCGGTGAACAGCGGCGGGTGCTCGAGCAGCCACACCAGCTCCTGCGCCGTTCCCGCCCGGATCGCCGCCGCCCGCGCCTCCATCGCGGCGAGCGTCTCGGGATAGGGGCTGAGCCCCGGGGACACGCGCCATTCGACGTCCGGAGAGCGGCGGGATGCGGGCGTGGGCGGTTCCATCGCCGCTCTCTCAGCCGAGGCGGCATGGCGGCGTCAAGCCGGCCGGCGGGCAGGGACGCGTCCGACCGGCCGCGATTTCCCGAAGCAGACGCACGGCGGCCGGTAATCATCTCAAACAAGCGATCATAATAAATCTGCGGTCATAATTGACTTGGCGACGACTCAAGCGCAGCCTGCCTCAAGCATTCGGAAGGGGGGCTTTCGATGCGGGCAAGAAAGGCGGTCGCTGCCTGGCTGGCGGCGACGATATTGTGCGCTTCACCAGCGGCGCCGGCGAGCGAGACCCGGACCTATCGCTATGACGCGCTCGGCCGGCTGGTCGGGACGGCGAGCAGCACGGGCGCCACCACCGGCATCGGCTACGACCCCGCCGGCAATCGCCAGAGCTACGTCGTCACCGGGGCCGGCCTCGCGGGCGCTGGGGGAGGCGGCGGCGGCGGATCCGGCGGCGGGGGCGGCGGCGGTGCGACGCCGACGGTGGCCGACGGCTCGTTCGAGCTGCCGTGGCAGGACGGCGGGTACCAGTACGATCCGAGCGCGGCGGGGGCGCGCTTCACCGGCTATTCCGGCGTCGCCGCCAACGGCAGCGCCTGGGGCTTCGCGGCGGCGCCCGACGGTTCGCAGGTCGGCTTCCTCCAGGGCGGCTCGACCACCGAGGCGGCGACGATCACGCTGGCGGTGACCGGCCTCACCCCCGGCGCCTCCTACCGCATCGTCTTCTCCCACGCCCGCCGGCCCGTCACCGGCACGATGTGGTTCAACGTCTGGTTCGACGGCACCGACGTCGCCGACGTCATGTCGACCTCGACCGACTTCACGCCTGTGACGAGCGCCGCCTTCACCGCCACCGCGACGACCGGCACCATCGCCTTCACCGGCGTCGTCACCGCCAACCCGATCAGCGCCGCCATCGACAAAGTCACCGTGGTGCCGGCGTCGTGAGGGGGCCGCTCCTCGCTGTCGCGGCCCTCGCCGCGGCGCTGGTCCACGCGGCCGCGGGGGCGCAAAAGGTGCTCGCGCCGCCGCCGGAGAGGATGATCGTGTCGCCCGGCGGCGTCGACATGCGCACGGGACGCTATGCCTACAGCCAGACCGATCTCTCGATCGGCGGCGAGGCGGGGCTGGCGCTGACCCGGACGATGAACCAGCAGGTGGTCCGGCACAGCAATCCATTCGGCAGCTTCTCGCACAATTTCGACCTCATGCTGACCATCAAGAGCGTCAGCATCGACGAAGGGATCATGACCGATTGGCCCGGCGCACCGGACACGCAGGCGGAGGTGGCGTTCGGCGGCCTTTCTGCGACCTTCCAGTCGCTGGGCTTTGGCGGCAGCGCCGGCTACGACCTCACCTCGCGCGCCGGCTATGCGCGGCTGACCTACACGTCGCCGGACAACAAGCGCGAGAATCCCGCCGCAATCTACACCTTCCAGACCGCCGACGGAACCAAGGCGGTGTTCCGGCCGATCGGCAGCAACGACTGCTCGGCGCAGGCGCGCTGCGCCTATGTCGCGCAGCTCACCCGCCCCGACGGCACCGTGCTGAGCTTCGAATATGACAGCCTCGGCACCGGCAATTCGGCGCGGCTGAGGAGCGTCACCAGCACGCGCGGCTATGCGCTCCTCCTCGAATATGCCGGCGTCTACGTGGCCAGGGCCTGCGTCCTCAATCTGACGACGATGACGAAGCCGGCCGGGAACGCGTGCCCCGCCGGCGTCGCCACCGCGACCTACACCTATGACGGCGGCGGCGCGGCGACGCGCCTGCGCAGCGTCACCGACCCCAGCCAGGCGACCTGGACCTTCGTCAACGGCCAGGGCAGCATCGGCTTCGTCAAGCCGGGCCAGTCGGCGCCGTGGCTCACCAACGCGTTCGGCAACCAGCCGGTCAACGACGACGGTCTCACCGCCGAAGTGGTGGGCGCGCAGACCTTCGCGGACGGCCAGAGCTATGTCTACAGCTACACCCTGTCGCCGGACGTGCCGAACCACGTGCCCGCCCTCGCCGGCGGCAGCTTCACCGACGCCCAGAACCACACGACCCGCGTCGTCTACGACTTCCCGATCAAGCCCGGCACCGGGCCGGGGGATCCGTGCCAACACGCGCCGTGCAGCCCCACCAACGTCAATTCCGACGGCAGCACGACGATCGTCTACCAGGTGACGCCGGGGCCCGTCGCGGTCACCGATCCCCTGGGGCGCACGGTGCAGTTCGACTATTGCGACCCCTATGCGGCGGAGCATTATGATTCCGCCTTCCGCAATCGCTGCGCGGTCACGTCCGCGGCGGTCTCTGCGACCGAGCCGGACGGCATCAAGACCTCGTACAGCTGGGATTACCAGAGCCGCAACCTGCTCGCCACGAGGCAGGTCGCGATCGCCATCGCGGGCCAGCCGACGCCGGCGGACATCACGCGCTCGGCGACATACGATTGCCGGCCGGCGACGATCTTCTCTTGCGGCAAGCCGCTCACCGTCACCGACGCGCGCGCCAACACCGCGCGCTACACCTGGTCGCCGGACCATGGCGGCCTGCTGACCGAGACGATGCCGGCGGTGAACGGCGTCACGCCCCAGGTGCGCCACACCTACGTCCAGCGCACCGCCTGGATCGCGAACGGCGCCGGCGGCTGGGTCGCCGCCGGTCCGCCGCTGTGGGTGCCGGCGAGCAGTTCGCTCTGCAAGACCGGCAACCCGGCCCCGTCGGGCACCGGCTGCGCCGACGGCCCCGCCGACGAGGTGGTGACGCGCTATGAATACGGCCCGGATTCCGGCCCGAACAACCTGCTGCCGCTCGGCACGCTGGTCGATCCGGGCGGCCTCAACCTTCGCACCTGCTTCGCCTACGACGCACAGGGCGACAAGATCGCCGAGACGCGGCCCCGTGCGCTCCTGGCGAGCTGCCCGGCGCAGGGGCCGGCGGGCCCCGCCCCCTTCACCACCTTTTACCGCTACGACGCTGCGCACCGGCCGACCGGCACGATCGCGCCCGATCCCGACGGGGCGGGGCCGCTCCATCATCCGGCGGTGCGCAACAGCTACGACCCGGCCGGGCGGCTGACGCGGGTCGAGAAAGGCGAGCTGCTGGAGCGGCAGAGCGAGGCGGTGGCGCCGGCGGCATGGCCGAACTTCACGGTGAAGGAGCGCACCGATTATGGCTATGACGCGCTCGACCGCAAGGTGGCGGAGGTCGGCGTCGACCCGGCGACCCAGCAGGCGGTGACGCTGACCCAGATGAGCTACGACAATGTCGGCCGGCTCGAATGCACGGCGGTCCGCATGAACGCGGCGGCGTTCCCCTGGACCTTGGGCGCCTGCAGCCTCGGGCCGGAAGGAAGCCAGGGTCCCGACCGGATCACGCGCAACTGGTACAACGCCGCCGGCCAGCTGCTCAAGGTGCAGAAGGCGGTGGGGACGCCGCTCGAGCAGGATTACGTCACGTACGAATATACGTCCGACGGCAAGCAGAAGGCGGTGATCGACGCGAACGGCAATCGCGCCGAGCTCACCTGGGACGGCCACGACCGCCAGTGGCAGTGGATCTTCCCGTCGCCGACGCCGCCCGCGCCCGGCCAGCCGAAGATCGCGAACGCCGCGGACTATGAGCAATATGGCTACGACCCCAATGGCAACCGCACCTCCTTGCGGAAGCGCGACGGCGCGGTCATCGCCTACGCGTACGACGCGCTCGACCGGGTGACGCAGAAGGTCGTGCCCGCCTCGGCGACCGGCGCGCCGGGCTACAGCGTCTTCACCGGCTACGACAATCGCGGCCTCGAGCTCTATGCCCGCTTCGGCTCCGACACGGGACCGGGAATCGCGAACGGCTACGACGCCGCCGGCCGCCTCGCCGCGACGACCACGACGATGGATGGGAGCGCGCGCACGCTCACCTACACCTACGATGGCGACGGCGGCCGCGAGCGGATCGACACCAACTTCGGCTACGGCGCCTACTACGCGTTCGACGGCGACGACCGCATGGCCTCGCTGTCCGACGGCAGCGGCAGCGAGGTGCGGTTCGCCTACGACCAGGCCGGGCGCCGGGCGGGGCTCGACCAGGGACCGAATGCTGCGACCAGCACCGCGACCTACGGCTACGATGCCCTTGGGCGGCTGACGAGCCTCGGCCACGACCTCGCCGGCGCGACCTACGACCTGAGCTACGGCTTCGGCTACAATCCCGCGAGCCAGATCTTATCGCAGAGCGCCACGAACGACCTCTACCGCTTGACGACGGCGTATAACGTCAGCCGCAGCTACCCCGCCAATGGCCTGAACCAATACACCCAGGTCGGCCCCACGGGCGCGCAGGCGACGCTCGGCTACGACGCCAACGGCAACCTCACCGCTACGCCCGACGGCAACGGCGGCACGCTGGCCTATGTCTCCGACGCGGGGCGTTCGGAGGGGCGACGCTCGCGGCGGCGGTACGCGGCGGCGCGACGATCGCGGGTCCGCCGAGCCCTGCCCCACACCCCTGCCTTGCCGGTGGCGGCGGGGAGGGTTTAGGGCGGGGCATGGACATCTACCTGCCCATCGCCGGCCTGTCGGTGAACGCCCTGGTGATCGTCTTCCTTGGCGGGGTGGTCGGGCTGCTGACCGGGATGATCGGGGTCGGCGGCGGCTTCCTCACCACGCCGATCCTCATCTTCTACGGCATCCCGCCGGCCGTCGCGGTGGCCTCGGCGACGACCCAGATCACCGGCACCAGCGTGTCCGGCGTTCTCGCCCACCGCCGCCGCCGGGGGGTCGACTATCGGATGGGCGCGGTGATCATCGCCGGCGGCCTCGTCGGCGCGGCGGTCGGCGGCCTGCTCTTCCGGCTGCTCCAGAAGACCGGGCAGATCGATACGGTGATCAACCTGCTCTACGTCCTCCTCCTCGGCTCGATCGGGGTGCTGATGGCGAAGGAGGCGGCGACGGCGCTCGACATCATCCGCCCGCGCGGCGGCACCGCGGCCAGGAAGCCGAAGCGGCACAACCCGCTCATCGCCTCGCTGCCGCTGCGCTGGCGCTTCTACGCCTCGGGCCTCTACATCTCGCCGCTCGCACCGCTGCTGCTCGGCTTCGTCGGCGGCATGCTGACCGTGCTGCTCGGCGTCGGCGGGGGCTTCATCATGGTGCCGGCGATGATCTACCTCCTCGGCATGTCCGCGCAGGTCGTGGTGGGGACGTCGCTGCTCCAGATCCTGTTCGTGACGGCGGCGACGACGCTGATCCACGCCACCACCACCAAGTCGGTCGACGTCGTGCTCGCCGGGCTGCTGCTGCTCGGCTCGGTGATCGGCGCCCAGTTCGGCGCCCGCTTCGCGCAGAAGGCGAAGCCCGAGCTGCTGCGCATGTTCCTCGCCATCGTCATCCTCGCCGTCGCGCTCAGGATGGCGATCGGCCTCGGCTGGCGGCCCGAGGAGATCTATACGGTGCAGCTGCTGTGAAGGCGGGCGGCGGCCGCGTCCTCCTGCTGCTGCTCCTGGCGCCGGCGACGCTGGGCGCGTCCAAGCCGCGGCTGGTGCCGGACGTGTCGCAGAGCCGGATCGAGATACGCTACCAGTTCACCGGCGTCGAATTGCTGCTGTTCGGCGCCATCCTCTATCCCGGGGGCCGCGCGCCGGCGGAGCAGGCCGACATCGCCGTGGTGGTGAAGGGGCCCGTCCAGCCGCTCGTCGTGCGCGAGAAGCAGAAGGTCGCCGGCATCTGGATGAACGTCGAGAGCGCGCGCTTCCGCTCGGCCCCCTCCTTCTACGCCGTCGCCTCGTCGCGGCCGCTGGCGAAGCTGGTCGACGACCGCGCCGCCGCCATCTACGAGCTCGGCCTCAGGAACCTCCAGTTGTCGCCCGGGCCCGGCTCGACGCCGGAGGTGCAGCGCCGCTTCGAAAGCGGGCTGGTCGAGCTGATGCAGCGGCGCGGCCTCTACGTCGAGGATCCCAAGGGCGTCGTGATCACCGACGGCGTCCTCTACCGCGGCCGCATCCGCATCCCGGCGCAGGTGCCGGTCGGCAACTACACGGCCGAGACTTTCCTCATCAAGGACGGGCGGGTGCTCGCCGGCGCGACGCGCGACATCCGCATCGAGAAGCTCGGCTTCGAGCGCTGGGTCGCGCAGGCCGCGAACCGCTGGTCGCTCGCTTATGGAATCGTCGCGGTGAGCCTGTCGCTGCTGCTCGGCTGGGCCGCGGCGGCGGTGTTCCGGCGGCGGTAGCCGGGCCACGGATACGCGCAGGCGCCTCCCTCCCGGAAATCGGGGAGGGGGGCCGCGCGCCTGACCGAAACCCTTGCAAACCCGTTGTTTACCGCTTGCCGTTATGCCGCTGTGCCGAAGATCAACTGGAGACGGCGCGACGCCATGACCGATATGATAAATTTCCGGACGCTCCAGGTCACCGGGGAGGCGGAGGAACTGGCGCCGACGATCCGCCCGGTGCTCGTCAGGGCGACGCGTCACGCGCCGCTCGGCCGGGTGGTCGACATCGGCGGCGGCGGCGCCAGGATCGAGCTCGAGCTCGGACGGCTGAACGAGATCGCCAAGGACCCCGATCCCAGCATCTCCCTTTCCGGCCAGGTCGGCGGACACGTCAAGCTCGAGCTCGGCAGCCGCTGGCTGCTCGCCAACGTGCGCACTCTGAAGCTCCACGACGGGGAAGGCAGCGTCGTCGTCGCCGAGATCGACTTCCTCGGCGAGGGCGAGGAGCACGAGCAGAGCGGCCGGCTCGTCAACTTCCGCCGCGGCATCACCGGCTATCCGGTGCCCGGCGCCCGCGTCTTCCCCGTCTCCGGCGACGACATGAAGCAGATGTTCGCCGCCGACGAGCGCGCCCATATCGAGATCGGCACCGTCTACCCGACCAAGGATGTGCGCGGGGCACTCTATGTCGATGCCCTGCTCGGCAAGCATTTCGCCCTGCTCGGCTCGACCGGCACCGGCAAATCGACGTCGGCGGCGATGATCATGCACCGCATCTGCGACCTGTCGCCCGAGGGGCACATCGTCATGATCGACCCGCACGGCGAATATTCGGCGGCGTTCAAGGGCGTGGGCGAGCTGTTCAACGTCGAGAACCTCGCCATGCCCTATTGGCTGATGAACTTCGAGGAGCATTGCGAGGTGTTCATCACCTCGTCGGGCTCCGAGCGCCAGCGCGACATGGACATCCTCGCCAAGTGCCTCTTGCAGGCGCGCGCCAAGAACCGCGCCGCCGAAGGCATGACCAAGCTCACCGTCGATTCGCCCATCCCCTATGCGCTGTCGGACCTCACCAGCGCGATCAACAACGAAATGGGCCTCCTGAACAAGGCGACCGACACTGCGCCCTACATGCGGCTCAAGACCAAGATCGACGAGCTGAAGGCCGACCCGCGCTACCATTTCATGTTCTCGGGCATGCTGATTGGCGACAGCATGACCAGCTTCATCGCCAAGATCTTCCGCCTTCCGGCCAAGGGCAAGCCGATCTCGATCGTCGACGTGTCGGGCGTGCCGTCGGACATCGTTTCGGTGGTGGTGGCGGTGCTGTCGCGCCTCGTCTTCGATTATGCGATCTGGTCGCGCAACGAGGTGCCGCGGCCGGTGCTGCTGGTCTGCGAGGAGGCGCACCGCTACGTCCCCGCCGACAAGACCGGCGGCGGCCAGGCGGTGCGCAAGATCCTCGAGCGGATCGCCAAGGAAGGCCGCAAATACGGCGTCGCCCTGGGCCTCATCACCCAGCGTCCGTCGGACCTCGCCGAGGGCGTGCTCTCGCAATGCGGCACGATCATCGCGATGCGCCTCAACAACGAGCGCGACCAGGCCTTCGTCAAGTCGGCGATGCCGGAAGGCGCGCGCGGCTTCCTCGACGTCATCCCGGCGCTCCGCAACCGCGAGTGCATCGTCTGCGGCGAGGGCGTGTCGATCCCGATCCGCGTCGCCTTCGACGACCTCGAGATCGGCCGCCGCCCGGCCTCGTCCGACCCGCTCTTCTCCGAGCTGTGGCGGCAGAGCGGCGAGGAGGAAGCGATGGTCGCCCGCGTCGTCAAGCGCTGGCGCAGCCAGGGCAGATAACTCGTCGTCCCGGCGAACGCCGGGACCTCAATGCGGAAGAGGCGCCGCGATCCTTCTCCATGAGATCCCGGCTTTCGCCGGGATGACGGAACTGCGCCGAATCCGACGCCCACGCGTTTATCGAGGTCATTGCACCGGCGGGGCGGAGGCCCGATCTAGGGATCATGAGCGCTTTCGCCCGGGCCGCCCTGACCGCCACCCTCGGGCCGACGAACACGGGCAAGACCCATCTCGCCGTCGAGCGCATGGCCGCCCATTCCTCGGGGATGATCGGCTTCCCGCTCCGCCTGCTCGCCCGTGAGGTCTACGACCGGGTGGTGAAGATGAAGGGCGCGGGGCGGGTCGCGCTGCTCACCGGCGAGGAGAAGATCGTCCCGAAGGATGCGCGCTGGTTCTGCTGCACCGCCGAGAGCATGCCGATGGAGCGGGACTTCGCGTTCGTCGGCCTCGACGAGGCGCAGCTTGGGGCGGACCTGGAGCGGGGACACGTCTTCACCGACCGGATGCTGCACGCCCGGGGGCGGGAGGAAACGATGATCCTCGGCTCGGAGACGCTGGCGCCGATGGTGCGGGCGTTGCTGCCCAAGGCGGAGATCATCGGCCGCCCGCGCTTCTCGACCCTCACCTATGCCGGCCCGTCGAAGCTGTCGCGGCTGCCGCCGCGCTCGGCGATCGTCGCCTTCTCGGCCGAGCAGGTCTATGCCGTCGCCGAGATGCTGCGGCGGATGCGCGGCGGCGCGGCGGTGGTGATGGGGGCATTGAGCCCGCGCACGCGCAACGCGCAGGTCGCGATGTACCAGGCGGGCGAGGTCGATTATCTCGTCGCCACCGACGCGGTCGGCATGGGCCTCAACATGGACGTCACCCATGTCGCCTTCGCCGGCCTGGCGAAGTTCGACGGCCACCGGCGACGGCGGCTGACGCCCGCCGAGATGGCGCAGATCGCCGGCCGTGCCGGGCGCCACCAAAAGGACGGCACGTTCGGGGTGCTGACGCTGGAAGGGGAGTTCGCCGCCGAATTCCGGCCCGAGGAAGTGGAGGCGATCGAGGAGCACCGCTTCGCCCCGCTCGACCATCTCTACTGGCGCGAGGGCGATCCCGATTTCCGCAGCGTCGAGGCGCTGGTCCGCTCGCTCGAGCGCAGGCCCGACCGCGCCGGCCTGCGCGCCGCGCCCGAGGCGATCGACCTCGCCGTGCTGAAGCGGCTCGCCGAGGATCCGGACGTGCAGGCGCGGGCGAAAGGCCAAGAAGCGGTGCGGCGGCTGTGGGCGGCGTGCGGTCTGCCGGATTTCCGCAAGACGGGGGCCGAGCACCATGCGCGCCTCGTGGCCCGGCTCTACCTGCACCTGACCGAAGGCGACGGGCGCATTCCGGGGGCCTGGTACGCCTCGCAACTGACGCAGCTCGACAATGTCCAGGGCGACATCGACACGCTCGCCGACCGCCTCGCGGGCGTCCGGACCTGGTCCTACATCGCCCATCGCGCCGACTGGCTGGCCGCGCCGGAGGAGATGGCGGAGCGGGCGGGGGCCGTCGAGGAGAAGCTTTCCGACGCGCTGCACGAGCGGCTGACCCAGCGCTTCGTCGACCGGCGCACGTCGGTGCTGCTGCGCGACATCGGCCGCAAGGGCGCGGGCGAGTTTCCGGTGATCGTCGACGAGCAGGGCGAGGTCACGGTGGGCTCGTTCGCGATCGGCCGGATGGAGGGCTTCGCCTTCGAAGTCGATCCCACCGCGCGGCATGCCGACAGGAAGATGCTGCTCGCCACGGCGGAGCGGCGCCTCGGCGGCGAATATGAGAAGCGCGCCGGCGCGCTCGTCGCCGACACGGACGAGCATTTCAGCCTGCGCACGGAGACGGACCGACCGGTCGCGATCCTCTGGCGGGGCCACGAAGTGGCGCGGCTCGGGCCCGGCAAGAACTTGCTGAGCCCGCGCGTCCTCGTCGACCGCCGGCTCGACCGCGTGTCCGAGCGCGGCCGGGCCGCCGTCGTCGAGCGGCTCGATGCGTGGTTGCGCGGCCAGGTCGAGAAGAGCCTGGCGCCGCTGCGGCGCGCCGGCGCCGCCGCGCAAGACCCCGCCTCGCCGCCGGCGGTGCGGGCGATCCTCGCCTTGCTCGTCGACGAGGGCGGAATCGCGCCGCGCGAGGCGGTGGCCAAGGCGCTCGCCGCCGTCGGCCGCGACCAGCGGCGGCTGATCACGCGGCTCGGCGTGCGGATCGGCGCGCTCGATCTGTTCATGCCCGACGTGCTGAAGCCGGAGGCGCGGCGGTGGCGGACCGCGCTCCGGGCCGCGGCGGCGGGTGCGGCGATGCCGGCGCTGCCGCCGGAATCGGTCGCCGTGCTCCCGACGCCCGCGGGCGACGGAAGGGGCCTGCTGCAGCGCCTCGGCTTCCGCGCGTTCGGCCCGCAGATGCTGCGGGTCGACATGGCCGAACGGCTCGCCCGCCACGCCCACGAGGCACGCGCGGCGGAGGGGCGGCCGGTGGTCGACGAGGCGCTCGCGACGTCGCTGGGGCTGCAGCCGCAGGCGGTGGCGAAGCTGATGCGCGACCTCGGCTTCCGCGCCGACGAGGAAGGCGGCGCGTGGGTCTGGCGCGGCCCGAACCGACCGCGCCGCCGCGAGACCCGCCGCGCCGAGCCGGGCCATGCCTTCGCGGCGCTGGCGAGGCTGCGGCGTGGCTGAGAGCCTGCGGCTCGACAAGTTTCTCTGGTTCGCGCGGATCGTGAAGACGCGCGGCCAGGCGCAGGCGCTCGCCGAGGACGGCCGGCTGCGCATCGACGGCCGCGTCGTCGACCGCGCCCACGCGCCCGTTAGGGTCGGCGACG
>Ga0213876_10000459_pt1 | contig 32662 bp, 25 predicted proteins | sample BarmaccomBMRX_R9_FD_160113 | JGI IMG/M metagenome (GOLD analysis project Ga0213876, IMG submission 160113) | Root-associated microbial communities from Barbacenia macrantha in rupestrian grasslands, the National Park of Serra do Cipo, Brazil - RX_R9 | ecosystem: Host-associated > Plants > Roots... | reverse complement strand
TTCGGGTTGTGCTTCGCCAGGACCTTCGTGATCGCCGCCGTCAGGGTCGTCTTCCCGTGATCCACGTGCCCGATGGTGCCGATGTTGACGTGCGGCTTCGACCGGTCAAACTTCTCCTTCGCCATGTCCCTCTTGCCTCTTCCTTAGGTTGAGTTCTGCGGTTTAGCTTTAAGCCCGAGATGGGATTTGAACCCATGACCTCCTCCTTACCAAGGAGGCGCTCTACCCCTGAGCTACTCGGGCGCGAAAACGCCCGAACGGTTAACTTTGGAGCGGGAGACGAGGCTCGAACTCGCGACCCTCAGCTTGGAAGGCTGATGCTCTACCAACTGAGCTACTCCCGCCCGGGAAGCAAGATGTTAGATGTCAGATGCTAGATGTTAGTTAAAGCCTCACGCCATAACTAACATCTAGCATCTGACATCTGACATCTGCCCGAACTGGTGCAGGGGGTAGGATTCGAACCTACGTAGGGTGTGAACCCGCCGGGTTTACAGCCCGGTGCCATTAACCACTCGACCACCCCTGCGAATGTCAACACCCGGCAAGCCGGTGGAGGGATTTGAACCCCCGGCCCGCGGTTTACAAAACCGCTGCTCTACCCCTGAGCTACACCGGCGTATCACGGTAGAGAATCCGCGCCTTCCGGCAAAACGTGAATACTAGCAACGCCTTCGGGAAAAGGCAAGCCGCCGCAGCGGCCTGCCGCCGGAGGGTGCCGGCGGGCCGGTGAACAAACTTGTTGACGCTCCCGCGCGCCAGCCGCTAGGATGGAAAGTGCCCGCAAAGGCGGCTCCCCTGCCGGGGCTCACGGCCGCCCCCGCGCCTCTTCAAACACGCCCCGCCCGCTGTCCCGAAGAACTCCGAGCGAGTCACGGCCTGCGGATTGTCGGACACCTTTGATGCCACAAACACACAAGGAGATTACCCGTGCGTAGCTGCGACCCGTTCCCCGTCCACAAACTTTTTATGCTTCTGCTGTTGCTGGTATTTTGCGCCTTTGCACAGGCCGCGGCAAGCGCGCAGACGGGCGGCCGGCGCGGCCCGACGCAGAACCCGCAAGGCCCCCTCGATAAAACGACCCTCGTCGCCCCGGAGGAGCGCCGCCCCGCGCCGGCCGCGCGCGCCAGCGAGTCCGCGTGCGGCGGCTTCATCGAGCAGACGCCGCAGCAGGCGGCCGGCCAGATCGTCGGCGCCGAGCAGGAGAGGGAGCGCCGCAACTTCGCCGAGGGCGCCTTCGTCTACATCGACGCGGGCGCGCAGGCGGGCGTGCGCGTCGGGCAGGAGTTCACGGTCGTCCGCCCCCGCGGGCAGTTCCGCTCGAAGTTCTCGCGCAAGGCCGGCCCGCTCGGCGTCTACACGCAGGAGGTCGGGCGGCTGCGCGTCGTGCGCGTGCGCGACCGCGTCTCGGTGGCCGAGGTGTCTGTGGCGTGCAGCGACCTTCTGGTCGGCGACCTGCTCCGCCCGGCGCAGGAGCGCCCCGCCCTTCCGGCGCGCGCCGAGACGGCGCTCGACCGCTTCGCCGAGCCGACGGGCAAGGCGAACGGCCGCCTCGTGCTCGCGCGCGACGGCCGCGAGATGCTCTCGCGCGACGACGTGGTCTTCGTCGATCTGGGCGCCGAGGACGGCGTGAAGGTCGGCGACTACCTGACGGTCTTCCGCCCCGAGGGGCACGGCACGGCGGTGCATTGGGGCGACGAGATCGCGGTCAACGCGCGCCGCGATTATGAGAGCGACAAGTACCACGGCGGCCGCTTCTCCAACCAGGCGCAGCGCTTGAAGAAGGTGGACGGGTCGGAGTCCGGCAAGACCGTCAAGACCCCTGCGATCAGGCGTACGCGCCCGGCCGTCCCGCGCAAGGTCGTCGGCGAGTTGGTCGTCCTCCGCGTCGAAGGGCGCACGGCGACCGCCGTCATCACGCGCGTCGCGCAGGAGATACACACCGGCGACGCGGTCGAAGTTCAGTAGCGCACCGCGGGCAGGAAATTAAGCACAGAGGCACAGCTTGAGGCGATAAGTCTTCAAGCTGTGCCTCTGCGTCTCTGTAGTTAATTCTTTTAGCGATTTGGCGTGCGCGCCGCCTGCGGGAGGGCGGCGCTCGCCCGCGCGCGTTCGGCGTTGGAGCGCCCGACGGCGTCGCGGTAGAAGGCGTGGAAGTATTCGTACATCGACAGGCAGGCCAGCAGCACCACGACCCAGAGCATCGCGCGGCCCAGCGTGTAGAGGAGCACCTGCCAGTCCGTCCCCGTCACGACGCCTCCGCCGAAGAGGTGGCGCAGCGCCTCGCGCAGCTCGGGCACCGTCCAGAACTGTATCGCCGGGAAGGCGTGGCCGAAGTTCGCCACCGGCGGCTCGCCCGCCGTGCTCGAAGCGATGAGCAGCGCGACGGCCAAGACCTGCGCCACCATCTTGAACTTCCCCATCCTTGAGGCCGAGATGACGACGCCGTCGGCCGCCGCCACGCTCCGCAAGCCCGAGACGGCGAACTCGCGCCCGACGATGATGCAGACGGCCCAGGCCGGCGCCAGGCGGTTCTCGACGAGCGAGATGAGCGCGGCGCTGATGAGCAGCTTGTCGGCGATGGGGTCGAGCAGGATGCCGAAGCGCGAAATCTGCTGACGGCTGCGCGCGATGCGCCCGTCGAGGAAGTCCGTGAAGGAGGCGCCGAGGAAGAGCGCGACGCCGAGCACGTGGCGCTGGACGCCGAACCAGTTCTCCGAGAACGGCGTGAGCAGCACGACGACCAGCAGCGGCACGACGAAGATGCGCGACAAAGTCAGTGCGTTCGGAAGATTAAGCACTTCACTCCCCTGCCTTCTCTCGTCCCGTCGGTCGCCGGCTGAAAACGTTGGCGTCTCTATGCCGCGAAGTTTAGGAGCCGCGCGCGAGGGGTGTCAAGACAGGCCGTGGCGAATGATGAGAGTGACGCGGAACATCTCCCTCACTGCTTCTGCCCGCCGCGGGCGGGCGCGGGCCTCTTCGGCTTCGGCCGCTTCTCGGGCTTCGCCGCGTCTTCGAGGCACTTCGCCGCCAGGGAGAGGATTGCCAGCGCGCGCAGGTGCTTGTCTTCGAGCCCGAGCGCGGCGAGGAGCGCCGCCTCGAAGTCGCGCCCGCCGAACTCGCGCAGCACCGTCTCCAGGTTGAAGCCGGGCGAGGTGTACGCGTTGAAGAAGTTGAACCTCCGCCCGTCGATGGCGCGCGTGATGAAGGGGCGCATCGGGTCGATGTCGGGCACGCGGTTGATGGCCGCGACCGCCTCGGACAGCACCTGCGTGACGCGCGGAGGGTCGAGTTGCAGGTAGAGGTGCGCGAGCCTGACGAGCGCCCTCACCTTCTCCTCCGACTCCGGCGCGCCCTGCGCGGACTTGTAGACCGACTCGGCGACGGCGAGCGCGAGCGGCGCCGCGCCCGACTGCTTCAACTCGGCCGCCGCCAGCTCGCCGGCGAGCCCGGCGCGCTGTTCGAGCGAACCGACCTTCTCGGCGAACCGCGCGGCCTCTTCCGGCCGGCCCTCCTTCGACGCCCCGAGCGACTTCTCGAAATACGCGGTGTCCAGGAACTGCCGGCGCGCCCCCTCGTCCTTCAATTTGTCCGCCGCCGTCTCCAACTGCTCCGGGCTCACCCGGCCGAGCAGGCCGAAGCCCCCCATGACGATTGCCCGGTCGTGCGCCTCCGGGTCTTTGATACGCTCGGCGTTCGCCAGCACGCTGTCGAAGGCGGTCGAAGGGTCAAGCGCGGGCGTCGGCTCGGCGCGGGGCGCGGGGCGCGCGCCCTCCTCCGCGCGCCTGAGTCCGTTCCCGCTGAGCATCGCGCCGGCCGTCTGCTTGAGCGGCGCGGCGAGCGCGGCGAAGCTCTTGTCCGCAGGCCCGTAGAGATACTCAAGCGAGACGAGTGTCCCGTAGATCAGCTCCGCGTCGGAGGGGGGCTGTTGGTAAGAGTCGGCCGAAGGCGGCGGCTGGCCCGCGGCCGCCTCGAGTCGCTGCGCGGCGAGTTGCAGGAAGGCGCTGACGAAACTCCTCTGCAAGTCCGGGCGGGGCGCGAAATCCTGCGGCGGCCCGCCGGCGCTGTTGTAGCCCGGGCGCAGCCCGAGGTTCTGCGCCAGCCCGAACGGGTAGGCGGAGAGTTGGAGCAGCGAGGCGAGGTCGGCCGTCGAGTAGGCGCGCAGCGCGTCCGCGTAGAACGCATCGGCGGCGGCGCGGTCGGTGCGCGCCACGCCGTAGATGAAGCCCGACAGGAAGCGAGAGGACGGGTGGCGCAGGGACTCGCGCGCGACCGTGAGGGCGAGCCCGGGGTCGTCCGCCTCAAGCGAACGCGCCATCGCCAGCAGGCCCTCCGCCGGGTTGTCGCCCCAGTTCCCCGACTTCTTGCCCGTGGCGGCGCGCTGCCGCGTCTCTTCGGCCGCGCGCACGCTCAGCTTCTGCGCCCAGGCCGGGTCGCGGCGCGCGACGGCGCGGATGACCACGACGCGCGGGTCGGGCAGCATGTACGTCAGCCCCGGCATGGTCGCGTCGGCGCGCGAAGACTTGCGCACGAGGGTCTCCTGCCCGTGCTCCCTGTAGTGCGACGAGGCGACCTCGAACGCTTCGGCGAAGAGCGCGCGTGCCTGCGCCTCGTCGGAGGGCCAGAGCAGGTCTGCGGCGCGCGCCATCACGTCGGCGCGCTTCGCGCCGCTGGCGAAAGCCTTCGCCTCGGCCAACTGCTCTCTGACGAGTTGCAGCGCGCGCTCCGTGTCGCAGGCGGGGGCGGGCCTTTCGGCGGGGGCGTTTTGCTGTGCCCGCGCGGCGGGAAGATGTGCAGCGAGCGAGAGGACGATCAGGACTGCGGTCAGCGTGCGGCGCGAGGCAGGCATCGAAGTTTCTCCTCCTGAAGGGTTGCCGAGACGGTCAAGGGAAGGCGTGGCGGACGTTTCCGCGCGCCTTTTCAAACGCGTCGGCGGGCGTTGCGTTCCGCAAAGTCCGGCCGCGGCCTCCGACTCGGGCGGGTCGCTTGCCCGCCCCCGGAGAGTCGTTTACAATCGTCGTTTCCGCACCGCTCGGGATTCTCCACTGTAGTGCGCGCGGATGATTTCAGGCAATGGCAATTGACCGCATCACGGTGCGCGGCGCGCGCCAGCACAACCTGAAGGACATCAGCGTCGTGATCCCGCGCGACAGCCTGACGGTCATCACCGGCCTCTCGGGCTCCGGCAAAAGCTCGCTCGCCTTCGACACGATCTACGCCGAGGGACAGCGCCGCTACGTCGAGTCGCTCTCCGCCTACGCCCGGCAGTTCTTAGACCAGCTCGAACGGCCGGACGTGGACTCGGTTGACGGGCTCTCGCCCGCCATCTCCATCGAGCAGAAGACGGTCTCGCGCAGCCCGCGCTCGACGGTCGGCACGGTGACGGAGGTCTACGACTACCTCCGCCTCCTCTTCTCCTCCGTCGGCCAGCCGCACTGCCACATCTGCGGCGCGCCCATCACGCGCCAGTCGGTCGAGCAGATCGTCCACAGCGTGCTTTCGCTCCCCGAGGGCGAGCGCGTGATGGTGCTCGCGCCGGTGGTGCGCGGCCGCAAGGGCGAGTTCAAGAAGGAGCTGGAGAAGCTTCAGAAGGACGGTTTCCTGCGCGCGCGGGTTGACGGCGAGCTGGTCTCGCTCGACGAAGAGATCAAGCTCGACAAGCGGCGCAACCACACCATCGAGGCCGTCGTTGACCGCCTGCTCATCAAATCCGGCATCGGCGAGCGCCTGAGCGAGTCCGTCCGCACGGCCTTAAAACTGACCGGCGGCGCCGTCCTCATCTCCGTCGTGGACGGCGAGGAGAAGCTCTACTCGGAGCGGATGGCCTGCGTCAACTGCGGCATCAACGTCCCGCCTTTGGAGCCGCGCTCCTTCTCCTTCAACTCGGTCTACGGCGCGTGCAAGCGCTGCCACGGCCTCGGGACGGTCTTGGAGATCGACCCGGCCAAGATCGTCACCGACGCCACCGAGCGCGCCGACAAACTCTTCGTCGCGTTGGCCGCCGCCGACAAGCAGGGCGCGGCTTATTTGAAGGCCGCGCTCGTCGCCGTCGCCGAACACTTCAAGGCCGACGTGCAAGTGCCTTTCGCCGAACTCCCGCGGCAGGTGCAGGACGCCTTCTTCCAAGGGGTCGAGGGGCAGATAACTTTCCGGCAGGGACTCTACAAGTACGAGAGCGACTGGAAGGGGGCCGTCCGTCATCTCTCGGAGCGCATGCACAACGCCCCGAGCGAGCGCGTGCGTGAGGCGCTGGAAGAGTTGGTCTCGCCGGTCGAATGCCCCGACTGTCAGGGCCAGCGCTTGCAGCCCGAGTCGCTCGCCGTCCGCGTCGGCAACCGCGGCATCGCCGAGTACACCGCGCTCCCGATTGAAGAATCGGTCGCCGCCTTCGACGCTTTAAAACTGAACGAGCGCGAGGAGCAGATCGCCGGCCTCGTGCTGCGCGAGATACGCAACCGCCTCCGCTTCCTCGACAAGGTGGGCTTAGGCTACCTCACGCTCGACCGCGCCTCGGCCACGCTCTCCGGCGGCGAGGGGCAGCGCATCCGCCTCGCCACGCAGATCGGCTCGCAGTTGAGGGGCGTGCTCTACGTTTTAGACGAGCCCTCCATCGGACTGCACCCGCGCGACAACCAGAAGCTGCTGGAAACGCTCTCGGCCTTGCGCGACCTCGGCAACACCGTCCTCGTCGTCGAGCACGACGAGGAGACCATTCGCCGCGCCGACTACGTCGTAGACCTCGGCCCCGCCGCGGGCGCGCACGGCGGCGAGGTCGTCGCCGCGGGCACGCCCGAAGAGGTCGCCTGCAACCCCGCCTCCGTCACCGGCCAGTACATCTGCGGCAAGCTCGCCATCGAGGTGCCGCGCCGGCGCCGCGCTCCCAACGGCAAGGCCGTCACCGTCCGCGGCGCGCGCGCCAACAATCTCAAGTCTATCGACGCCACCTTCCCGCTCGGCCTTTTGACGGTCGTCACCGGCGTCTCGGGCTCGGGCAAGTCAACGCTGGTTGACGACATTCTTTATCGAGCGCTCGCGCGCCACCTCTACGGCTCGCTCGAAGAGCCGGGCGAGTATGATTCGATTGAAGGGCTCGAACACGTAGACAAGTGCATCGAGATTGACCAGTCGCCCATCGGCCGCACGCCGCGCTCGAACCCCGCGACCTACACGGGGCTGTTTACGCCCATCCGCGAGCTGTACGCGATGCTGCCCGAGTCGCGCGAGCGCGGCTACAAGCCCGGACGCTTCTCCTTCAACGTCAAGGGCGGCCGCTGCGAGGCGTGCGAGGGCGACGGCATGAAGCGCATCGAGATGAACTTCCTGCCCGACGTGTACGTCCTCTGCGACGTGTGCCGCGGCGCGCGCTACAACCGCGAGACGATGGCGGTCAAGTACAAGGGCAAGTCCATCGCAGACCTCCTCGACACGACGATTGAGGAGGCGATGCCGCTGCTCGAAAACATCCCGCAGATTAAACAGAAGCTCCAGACGCTGCTGGACGTCGGGCTCGGCTACATCAAGCTCGGCCAGTCGGCGACGACCCTCTCGGGCGGCGAGGCGCAGCGCATCAAGCTCGCCCGCGAGTTGTCGAAGCGCGCCACCGGAAGAACCATCTACATCCTCGACGAGCCGACCACCGGGCTCCACTTCGCCGACGTGCACAAGCTGCTCGACGTGTTGCAGCGCCTCGTCTCCCTCGGCAACACCGTCATCGTCATCGAGCACAACCTCGACGTCATCAAGTCGGCCGACCACATCGTAGACCTCGGCCCCGAGGGCGGCGTCGGCGGCGGTCGCGTCGTCGCCTGCGGCACCCCCGAAGAGGTCGCCAAAGTCAGAAAGTCCCACACCGGCCAGGCCCTCCGCCCCGTCCTCAACGGCCACGCCTCCAACGGCAACGGCCACGCTACGCCCAAGCCCATCGCCCGCGGCAAGCGCAAGGACGCGGCTTAGGGAGTACAGAATTTGAGATTTCAAATTTGAAATCTCAAATTGCTTTATCCTAGCTTTCAAGGAGCGACGACGCCCCGTGTCTATCTACGAAGACATACAGCCGCTCGGGCTCGAAGGCGTGAGCACGTACCCTCTGGCGTCGCGGCCGAGCAAGGTCACGGTGGAGGACTTCGCGCGGCCGTTCGTCGAAGACGCTTCCCTGCGCGATTTCCTCGCGTCACTGCCGAACATCCTCGCCGTGCAGTCCATCCGCGAGGTCGCCGCGCGGATGCGGCGTGCGCGCGAGTTGGGGAAGCCGGTCGTCTGGGGCATCGGCGGGCACGTCGTCAAGACGGGACTGGCGCCGCTCATCATCGACCTCATGCGCCGCGGGTTCGTCACGGGGATCGCCGCCAACGGCTCGGTGCTCGTTCACGACGCGGAGGTGGCGTTGGTCGGCTCGACCTCGGAGGACGTGGACGCTACCCTCGGCGCGGGCGCTTTCGGCGCGGCCGACGAGACGGGAAGGCTTTTGAACGAGGCCGCGCGGCGCGCGGCGAAGGACGGCGTTGGCCTGGGCGAAGCGCTCGGGCGTCTGCTCGTCGAGTCGGAGCCGAAGCACGCGGGGCTTTCCCTGCTCTGCGCGGCTTACGGCTCCCGCGTCCCCTTCACCGCGCACGTCGCCATCGGGACGGACATCGCGCACTTCCACCCGCAGGCCGACGGCGCGGCGTTGGGCGCGGCGACGCACACGGACTTCCGTCTGCTCTCGGAACTCGTGCGGCGCATGAGCGGCGGCGGCGTCTACCTCAACGTCGGCTCGGCCGTCATCCTGCCCGAAGTCTTCCTCAAGTGCGTCACGCTCGTCCGTAACCTCGGCCACCCACTCGAAGAGTTCACGACGGCCAACTTCGACTTCATACAGTCCTACCGCCCGCTCACCAACGTCGTCCGGCGCCCCACGAGCGGCGGCGCCGGCCGGGGCTTCTCCGTCACCGGCCACCACGAGCTGACCATCCCGCTCCTCGCCGCCGAACTCCTCTGCGGCGGCTCGGAGAAGTGAACACGTCGGGTCTGGCTCACTCCTGAAAAACCACCTGTTGACACTCCCTCTCGGAGAGACATATACTTTCGGGGAATTGAAATCCGTTTTCAATTTCATTCTCGAAGCTCTTTAACTCCCAACCCCTATCGCACACGCGAAAGGAACCGCCATGCAACGTCCCTTGTCCCCGACCCGCCTGCCCCGGCTCTTACTTCTCCTGCTGCTCGTCTGCCCCGCGCTTGCATACGCGGACTCCGCCGCACAGCTCTCTCTGCGCGGGAGGGTGCTCGACCCGAACGGGGCGGCGGTGGCCGGCGCCTACGTCACGGCGGAGGCCAGGGGCCGCGCGGCCGTCTACTCCGCGACGACCGACCAGAACGGCGAGTTCATTCTGGCCGTCGTGCCGGGCGAGTACGTCGTGAAGGTAACGGCCGGAGGCTTCTCCGAGGCTTCGCAGACGGTGAGTGTGAATCAGGACGGCGGCACCTCGTTAGAGGTGAGGTTGCAGGTCGCGGGGGTGGACGGCAGCGTGACGGTCTACGGCGCGGGCGGCGGCTACCAGACGGAGGTCATCGGCAGCGCCACCAGGACGCTGACGATGCTGCGCGACGTGCCGCAGTCCGTCGCCGTCGTTACGAAAGAGCAGGTGCGCGACCAGCAGATGCAATCAATCGCCGACGTGGTGCGCTACACGCCCGGCCTCTCCGTCCATCAGGGCGAGAACAACCGCGACCAGGTCATCATCCGCGGCCAGAGCACCAGCGCCGACTTCTTCCTCAACGGCGTCCGCGACGACGTGCAGTACTACCGAGACCTCTACAACCTCGAACGCCTGGAAACATTGAAAGGCCCCAACGCCCTCATCTTCGGCCGCGGCGGGGGAGGCGGAGTCATCAACCGCGTGACCAAGGAGGCCGACTTCTCCCGCACGCGCGAGATAACCCTGACCGGCGGCTCCTTCCGCAACCGGCGAGTCGCCGGCGACTTTGCACAGCCCCTTGGTGAGAAGGCGGCCTTCCGACTCAACGGCGTCTACGAGAACTCGGGCAGCTTCCGCCGGTTCGTCAACCTGAACCGCACGGCCTTCAACCCGACCTTCACGTTCACCCCCGGCGCGCAGACGAAGTTCACGCTCGGCTACGAGTTCGCCCGCGACCGCCGCACCGCCGACCGCGGCGTCACCTCCTTCCGGGGCAGGCCGGCGGACGTTCCCTTCGAGACCTTCTACGGCAACCCCGAAGACAGCCGCGTGCGCTCGAACGTCAATCTCCTTTCGGGCACGTTCGACCAGCAGGTCGGCCGTCTGAGCATTCACAACCGGACGACCTACGGCGACTACGAACGCGGCTACCAGAACTACGTGCCGGGCGCGACGAACGCGGCGGGGACGCTGGTCACGCTCACCGCCTACAACAACGCCACCCGCCGCAAGAACCTCTTCAGCCAGACCGACCTGACCCTCGCCGCCTCGACCGGGCGCGTCCGGCACACGCTCCTCGGCGGCTTCGAGCTGGGCCGCCAGCTCACCGACAACCTACGCAACACCGGCTTCTTCAACAACACGAGCACCTCCGTCCAGGTGCCCTTCGACAACCCGACTGTCTACACGCCGGTCACCTTCCGGCCGAGCGGAACGGACGCGAACAACCACGTCAAGACCAACCTCGCCGCCGGGTACGTGCAGGATCAGTTGGAGCTGTCGCGCTACGTCCAGTTGGTGTTGGGCCTGCGCTACGACTACTTCGATCTGCGCTTCCGAAACAGACGCAACGGCGAGCGTCTGCGGCGCATCGACAACCTCGTCTCACCGCGCGTCGGGTTGGTCGTCAAGCCCTCCGCCGAACTCTCGCTCTACGGCAGCTACAGCGTCTCGCACCTGCCCAGCTCGGGCGACCAGTTCTCTTCCCTGACCAACGTCACGCAGCAGGTCAAGCCCGAGAAGTTCAGCAACTACGAGGTCGGCGTCAAGTGGGACGCGCGCCGTTATCTTTCTTTCACCTCGGCGCTCTACCGCCTGAACCGCACGAACACGAGGTCAATCGACCCCAACAACCCGGCGGCCATCATCCAGACCGGCAGCCAGCGCACCGACGGCTTCGAGGCATCCTTGAGCGGCGCCGTCACGAAGGATTGGAGCGTCGCGGGCGGCTACTCCTACCAGGACGCCTTCATCACGAGCGCGACCGCGGCGGCACTCGCCGGCCGCCGGGTCGGGCAGGTGCCGCGCCACACGCTGTCGCTCTGGAACAAGTACCAGCTCAACCGCCGGCTCGCCGCGGGGCTCGGCGTCGTCTCCCGCTCGGACTCGTTCGTCGCGGTCGATAACACCGTCGTCCTGCCGGGCTACACCAGGCTCGACGCCGCCGTCTTCTACTCCTTCAGCGAAAGCTGGCGGCTCCAGGGCAACGTCGAGAACCTCTCCGACCGTCGCTACTTCGCCAACGCCGACAGCAACACCAACATCTCGCCCGGCTCCCCGCGCGCCCTGCGCGTCGGCCTCACCGCGAGGTTCTGAGGAACCCGTAAACGGTAAACCGTAAACCGTGACAAGAAGAGAACAGCTTTTCTCTTGTCACGGTTTACGGTTTACCGTTTACGGCTCTTGTTGGGTTATAATCCGCCGCTCCCAAAGAGATAAAATATCATCAGGGGTATCAAGGAGAAGTGATGGACGAGAAGAGAGTTGACCACTACCGCACGGTGCTGCTCGAACAACTGCGGCAGCAGACCGAGGCGGCGCGCGGGAACCAATCGGACGCGCTTGAGTTCGCCGCGAACGACGACGGCGTCAAGGACGTGGCCGACCAGTCGGTCAAGGACGTGAGCCAGGAGATCGAGTACCGCCTGAGCGAGCGCGCCTCGCAGGCCGTCGCCGACATCGACCAGGCGCTGCTGCGCATCGACGAGGGCAGCTACGGCGTCTGTGCCCGCTGCGGCAAGGAGATTCCCGAGCGCCGCCTCGACGCCCTCCCCACCGCCCGCTACGACGCCGAATGCCAGACCCTCATCGAGCGCTCTTCGGGAGAGGACGAGCACGCAACGCTTTAAAAAGCGCGTAAACCGTAAACCGTGAACCGTGACAAGAAGGACTTGCTCCCTCTTGTCACGGTTCACGGTTTACGGTTTACGGTTTTAAGCTTTCGGGTGCGCCTTGTCGTAGACCTCGATGAGCTTCTCCATGGAGACGTGCGTGTAAATCTGCGTGGTCGAGAGGCGCGCGTGGCCGAGGAGTTCCTGTATGTCGCGGAGGTCGGCGCCGCTGTCGAGGAGGTGCGTGGCGAAGGAGTGGCGCAGCGAGTGCGGGCTGATGTCGTGGATGCCCGCGCAGATTTTGATGTACTTGTCCACCATGCGGCCGACCGAGCGCGTCGTGATGCGCGTGCCTTGGTAGTTGAGGAAGACGGCCGCCTCGTCGCGCTCCGCGAGGGGCGCGTTGTTGAGGAAGCCGGGGCGCACCTCGGTCAGGTACCGCATCAGGGCGTGGAGCGCCGGCTCGCCGAAGGGCACGACGCGCTCCTTGCGCCGCTTGCCCTTGACCCTGATCGTCCTCCCCCGAAAATCGACGTCGCGCAGGTCGAGCTTGACCAGCTCGGAGACGCGCACGCCCGTCCCGTAGAGCATTTCGAGGATGGCGCGGTCGCGCTTGCCGAGGTCTGTGTTGGCGTCCGGCGTCTCGATGAAGCGGACGGCGTCTTCGACCGAGAGGTGGTTCGGGAGCTTCTTCTCAAGCCGCGGCGTCGAGACGAGCTTCGCGGGGTTCGCCTCGACCGCGCCCTCGCGGATGAGGAACTGGAAGAAGGTTCTGAGCGCCGCGAGCTTCCGCGCGATTGAACTCTTCTTCTTCTGCGCGTCGTGCAGCTCCGAGAGCCACTCGCGGATGGTGATGTGGTCGATCTCTTTCACGTCCAGCTCGCGCCGCTCGCCCGTCGCGGGGTCGGCCGGCGCGAGGTGTTCGAGGAACTGGCCGAGGTCGATGGCGTAGTTCCTGAGCGTGTGCTCGCTCACGTTGCGCTCGTAGCGCAGGTGTTCGAGGAACTGCGTCAGTAGTTGCTCCATGCGTGTGAATGGTAAATGGGAAACGTCGAGCCGTAAACAGCTATTTTCGTCGCGCGGCGGCCCGCGCAAAAATTTCTGTTGACGGCGCGCGGAGTCGTGTATATCATTCGTCCGCCTCCGAACAAATCCCTCTGCTCCCGACTCCTCCGACAGTCCCCGCGGCCATCCCCGTCGTCGTGCCCGTCCCCTTCTAAACCCCGAAGCGCCCCGTCACCTCGCACAACGTCTACCCTTGTCTTGCCCTGTCCTCGTTAACGACCCCTGCGCCCGTGGTCACCCCAATGACCTCATGTCTGCCTGCCGAACCAGGGAGGATACTTGTATGAATCGCCTGAAGACCTCAATGATCGCGCTCGTCGTGCTGCTGTTCCTGGCCGCGACCACCGCGAACCGCGTCGCCAACAGCCAGGCGGGGAAGCCCGCCACGGGACAGGCCAACGTGGCGACGAATGCCGACGACGTGCAGCGGCAGTGTCCCATCGACGCCGAAGTCCAGAACTGCACCTTCTGCGTCGATCCGACCGAGGCCCCGACCGGACTCGACGACAAGACCAACGACTTCGTCGATCAGGGCCAGCACGACAAGGATCGCGAGACCTTCGAGGTGCGCGACAAGATTCTGCCCGACGCCACGCAGGGCGGCGGGCTCGGGCCGGTCTACAACGCGCAGGCGTGCGCCGAGTGCCACCAGAACCCCGTGACCGGGGCCGTCAGCCAGATCACGGAGCTGCGGGCCGGCCACCTCGTCTACCCGTGCTCGCCCACCGTTGACTGCGCGCCCAGCTTCGTGGACGCGCCCGGCGGCTCGCTCATCAACGACCGCGCCATCGACCCGCGCATCCAGGAGCGCGTGCCGCCCGTCCACTCCATCGGCCTCGACGAGGAGGAGGACGTGCGCACCACGCGCATCTCGCTCAACACGATGGGCGACGGCTTCGTCGAGGCCATCTCGAACACGACGCTCCTCAAGATCGCCGCCAGCCAGCCCTACGACACGGTGAGCGGTGGGCTCGTCCACGGGCAGACCATTAACATTCCCATCGAAGAAGCCTCGCCCGACAGCCGCGTCCGCTGCCGCGTCGGCCGCTTCGGCCACAAGGATCAGCACGCGAGCCTGCTCTCCTTCTCCGGCGACGCCTACCTCAACGAGATCGGCATCACCAACCGCCTCTTCCTGATGGAGAACACCTCGCTCGGCCGCTTCGTCGGCTTCGGCTCGGGGTTCGACCCGCTGCCCGACAACACGCCCTGCAACGACGACCCGTCCATCACCTGCGGCGAGGACAAGGAGAATGACATCGACGCCTTCACGCGGTTCATGCGCGCCACCCGCGCGCCTTCGCGCGACAAGGAGCTGGCCGAGTCGGGCAAGGCGAAGGAGGGCGAGGAGCTGTTCAAGAAGGTCGGCTGTGACGTCTGCCACCGCTCGGAGATCGTGACGGCGCTGCCGGGGACGCTCATCAACGCGGGGACGTTCAAGGTGCCGGACGCGCTCGGCAACAAGATCATCCGCCCGTTCGGCGACTTCCTTTTGCACGACATCGGCACGGGCGACGGCATCGTGCAGAACGGCGGGCAGTCCACGCGGCTCAAGGTGCGCACCGCGCCGCTCTGGGGCGTGCGCACCCACACGCGGCTGATGCACGACGGCCTGTCGCTCACCTTCCTGGAGGCGATCCTGCGCCACAAGGGCGAGGCCGAGATCGTCCGCCAGAACTTCGAAAGCCTCTCGCAGGGCGAGCAGACGGAGATCATCATCTTCCTCGAATCGCTCTGAGGAAGTAGACAGTAGATGGAAAGGCGGCGCGCCCAGCCTGAAGGCTGAGGTGCGCCGCCTTTTTTCTTTTCTACTGTCTACTGCCTACGTCCCCTTCGGCGCGTAGTAGCCTTTGCGGGTGCGGACGCGGAGGCCGGGGCGGGTCTTGACGTTGAGGGTGAAGCGGCGGAAGCGGCCGTCGCGGATGTCGCCCGAGGGGTAGTAGCTGAGGACGTACTGCTGCGAGAGGTCGGTGGCGATCTGCTTGAAGGCCGCGTTCAGCTCGTCGTGCGTGTGCGGGACGTAGACGGCGCCGCCGGTCTGCGCGGCGAACTCTTCGAGGCGGTGCTGGCCGGCCGGGTCGTGGAGGTTGAGGCTGTCGCTGTTGCCCGTCTCGACGGCGTAGACCTGGCAGTCGTCGGCGATGAGCTGCGCCATCGTCTCGTCGAAGCCGAGGTCGCTCACCGTGTCCGTGCCGTCGGAGATGATGACGATGACCTTGCGCGTCCGCTGCGGCTTGAGGTAGTCGGCCGCCTTGTAGACCGTGTCGAAGAGCGCCGTGGCGGCGGCGTCGGGCCGCTGGAAGTTCCTGATGGTGCGGACGAGCGCCTTCACGTCGTTCGTCAAAGGCTGCGAAAGCTCCGGCTCGGTCGAGATGGAGAAGACGGCGGCGCGGTCTACGGGGCGGATGACCGATTCGAGGAAGCGGATGCCGGCCTGCCGCTCGAACTCGCGCGAGGCCACCTGGCTGGAGCTGTTGTCGAAGAGGAGCGCGAGGCTGACCGGCGTCTCCGCGCGCGCCACGTCGCCGATGGGCTGGGCCTGTCCGTCAACGAGCAGCTCGAAGTCTTCGGCCTTCAGGTCGGCGACGGCGCGCCCCTGCGCGTCCACGACCGAGGCGGGCAGGGGGACGAGGTTCGAGCTGATGTGGACGACCTCTTCGCCCTCGTCCTCGTCGGGCGTGGCGGCGGTCTTCGGCGTCTTCGACGCGGCCTCGGGCGGGCGGATGCCGGTTCCCTGCTTGTGGCCTTTGGTCTTGGGGTCGGAGGGCGAGGGCGGCTCGGCGATGGGGCCTTCGAGGACTCTGGCGGGCGTCGGCGTCGGCGTCGCCGTGGCGACGGTCGCGGCCTTCTTGCCCTGCGTCTCGGGCGCGGGCGGACTGCTGCGGCGGCCCGACTGCGCGCGCAGGGCGGGCGACGAAGAGGCGCAGAGCGCCAGCGCGCAGACGCACGCCGCGAGCGCGCCCCTCAAGCGCGTCGAGACGAGGGCGCCCCGGCGCGCGCTCAAAGCGTCGCGGCCAGCGGCTCCCTCTCCCCGCCCCGAATCTGTTCCAGCCACCTGTCCCATTCTTCGAGTGCCAGCTCGACCTGCCGCGCGTGGCGGTCGCGCTTCTTCTTAAACCTGCGCCGCTCCTCTTCAACGAGCGGTACGAGCAGCGCGAACGTGATGTTCACCGGCTGGTAGTTCTTCGCGTCCGCGCCCGAGACGTAGCGCGCCAGCGCGCCCGTGGCCGCCCTCGGCGGGGCTTCGAGCGGCGCCTCGCCCCTTGCCACCCGCGCCGCGTTCCTCCCCGCCAGCCAGCCCGTGGCGACCGACTCGACGTACCCTTCGACGCCGCTGATCTGCCCGGCGAAGAAGACCCGCGGGCGCTCGCGCATCTGTAAGGTCGGCGCGAGCACGCGGGGCGCGTTGATGTACGTGTTGCGATGAATCTGGCCGTACTGCAAAAACTCGGCACGTTCGAGGCCGGGTATGAGACGGAGCACGCGCGCCTGTTCGCCGTAACGTAGATGATTCTGGAAGCCGACGAGGTTGTAGGCGTCGGCCAGCAAATTCTCCTGCCGGAGTTGCACGGCCGCGTAAGGCTCCCGCCCCGTCCGCGGGTCTCTCAGACCCACCGGCTTCATCGGCCCGTAGCGCAAAGTATCGACTCCGCGCCGTGCCAGCTCTTCAATCGGCAGGCACGCCTCGAACCAGCGCGTCTCCTCGAAGCGCTGGAGCGGCACGCTCTGCGCCCCGACCAGAGCCTCGTAGAAACGCGCGTACTCCTCCTCGTTCATCGGGCAGTTGAGGTAGTCGTCCCCGCCCTTCCCGTAGCGCGCCGCGCGGAAGGCGACGCTCGTGTCAACCGACTCCGCCGCGACGATGGGCGAGATGGCGTCGTAGAAGTAGAGCCCCGTCCCCGCCGTCAGTCGCGCGATCTCCTCGGCCAGAGCGTCCGAGCAGAGCGGCCCGGCCGCGATGACGGTCACGGCCTCCTCGTCAACTTCGGTCGCCTCCTCCCGAACCACCTCGATGTTCGGGTGCGACTCGATGCGCTGTGTAATCTCTTCGGCGAACCGCTGCCGGTCAACGGCGAGCGCCGCCCCCGCCGGCACCTTCGTCCGCATCGCCACGTCGAGCACGACCGAGCCCCCGCGGCGCAGCTCCTCCTTCAGAAGGTACGGCGCCGTCCCCGGCTCGTCCGACTTCAGGGAGTTGGAACAAACGATCTCCGCCAGCCTGTCCGTCCGGTGCGCGGGCGTCTGCCTCACGGGCCGCATCTCGTAGAGCCTTACCCGCGCGCCCTCCCGCGCCGCCTGCCACGCGGCCTCCACCCCCGCGAACCCGCCGCCGATGACCGCCACGTCCTTCATGCGCCGATTGTAACGGCTGAGAAAATTTTTAACCACAGAGGCACGGAGGCACGGCTTTGAAGTCATGTGCTTCAAAGCCGTGCCTCCGTGCCTCTGTGGTTAAAAGCTTTGCTTTCTACTTCAGGGCTGCGGAGGGTTCTCGCCCTCCTTCTTCTTCGGCTCGTCGAGCTTGTGCTCGCCGGCCTTCGTGCTGAAGCGTTTGAAGTCGGAGAACTCGTCCGTCTGGTTGATGCTCAAGCCCTTGAGGAGCATGACGCGGGCCGAGGCGTTGACCTGCGAGTAGCGCGGCAGCCAGATGCCGTCTTCGAGCCGCGTCTGCTCGAAGAGGAAGGCCGAGCCCTGCTTGACCGAGGCGAGCAGGCCGCCGCCGATGCCGAACGAATCGACCAGCCGCGCTTCGAGCCGCATCACCTGCCTGTCCGCCGGGTCAACCCAGGCGACGCCGCTCAGCTTCGAGACGAGCGACTCGCCGCGGTTCGCGGGCTTGAAGCCGGGGCGCGGCCGGAAGTCGAAGACGATCACGTCGCGCCCGCGGAAGCTCTCGCGGCGCGGGCTGACGAACTCGCACGCGCGGAGGAAGGCCGAAATCCCGACGTCGCCTTCGTCCTCGTCACCTTCATCCTGCGCGCCGGACTTGGCGGCCTGCTTGCGCCGCTTCTCGCGCCGCTCGGCCTTCTCCCGCTCCTGCTTCTCCGTGCGCTTGGGCGCCTCGCGCTCGGCCTTCTCCAACTCCTCCGCGACGCGCTTCAGCTCCTTGGCCTCGCGCTCCGGCGAGAGCGGCACGCCGTTCTCGCTGACGAGCTTGTGCACCCAGCCGTAGCCGACGAAGGGGTAGACCTCGTAGACCGTGACCTTTTCCTTCTTCAACTGCCCCTTGTCGTCCAGCTCGCGCTCCGTGACCTTGCGCGTGAAGGTGTAGTCGTTGATGCGCTTGTCGGTCTCGTCCTGGTTCTTCGAGAGGTCGCGCAAAAGCGCCGGGATGTCGAGCGTCGCGTCGGCGGGCGGCTCGAAGAGCGACTCGGCGAGCCCCGTGTTGTAGCTCGCGGACTTCAGAGTGAGCGTGAGCGCGGGCTCGCCCTCGCGCTCGATCTCGACGCGGTGCGGCTCCAACTTTAGAGGGCTCCCCTCGCGCGCGCGCCAGTCCGAGTAGCGCACGCGCGTTTTGCGCGCCTCGTCGGACGATTGCAAGAGGAGCTTGCTCTGCGCGTCGAACCAGTAGCGCAGGCGCGCCCCCGCGCGCGTCGTGAACTCGACCGAGTAGGCCGGCGCGCCCGCGACCTCCTCGCGCCCGACGGTGCGCGCCAGCACCTTCTGCCTCTTGTAGTCCGCGAAGTAGGCGGACTCCAACATCGCCTGGAGGCGCGCGGCGAAAGCCTCGCGGTCGGTGAGCGTGCTCAGGCGCCCGTCGCGCGCGCGCAGCCAGGCGGTGCGCGGGTTGGCCGCCGCGTCCCACTCGCCGTCCGGGAGGAGGAAGTCGGTGCGGAGCGCGCCCGTCGTCTTCAACTGCGTGCGTGCCGTGCCCGCCTCTCTGCCTTCGCGCGTCACGGCCCACTCGTAGGTCACGTCGCGCAGGGCGGGCACGCGCCCCTTCCCGCCCACGGCCTTGAGGTACTCGCCGACGATCTTGTCGGGCGCCGGCAGCTTCGCGCCCTGCGCGCGCGCCGCAAAGGAGAGGCCGTTGAACAGAAGCAAGAGCAGAAGGGTTTTCGTCCCGACGGTCTTCAAGCTCGGCCGGGGCGAAGACGCGTGCGTGCGCGTTAGGTGAGTTGTCATCATCATGGGTTCTAAGACGCGGGGAGACGTGAGACCGTTGACTTTAGAATAGACCGCTTGAGGAATAAAAAAGCCCGGAGGGACTGACGCCGGGCATCGCCCTCGTCCGTCCTTCCGGGCTTCTTACGGCCGCCGGCCGCTCTTTGTTTCAGAGGCGGCAGACCTTCCCGATTGAACCTCCGCCGCTTCTCAGCTCCTCAAGAGGGCTGCTCCTGTCCGGGATTGTCGTAGCCGGGCGGGTGCGGCACCTCCGCCTCCATCGCCTTCGCCGACTCCTCCTCCGCACGCAGCTCGGCCTCCCCCTCACCCGCCGACCCCGACTCGCGCGCCGCGCCGCCCTCCGACTTCTCGTCCGTCTCTTCCATCCTCATTCACCCCTTTGCAAAATCAAGTCAGGAGGCCGGCCTCAACGCCGGGCGCCGCCCTTCTTCGCTCCGCCCTTCTTCGCTCCGCCCTTCTTAGCCGCGCTCTTCTTAGCCGCACCCTTTTTAGCCGCGGCCTTCTTCGCTCCGACCCCGGCACCGCCCTTACCACTAGCCTTCCCGGCTGCGCCTTTAGGGGCGCCCTTCTTCGACGCGCCGCCTTTCGTGGCCGAGCCCTTCGCGCCGCCCTTCTTCGAAGCGCCCTTGGCCGAGCCCTTGGCCGAGCCGCCGGCCTTCGCCGCCCCCTTCTTCGCGGACGCTTGCGCCGCCCCCTTCGCGGCTTTCTTCGCGGCCGGCGCGGGCTTCTTCGCGGCCTTTCCGGCAGACTTGGCCGCGCCCTTCTGTGCGCCGCCGCCCTGCTTCGCCCGGCGCCGCTCGACTATCTCGTGCGCGCGCTCCTCGACCTGCCGGATGCGCTCGGCCACGTTCTCGGGCAGACCCGGCTCGGCCGCCCCGCGCAAGCCCTCCACCGGCGCGTCCTCCGGCCCCTGGTGCGCCTGCTCCTCGTACTCGCCCTTGCTCTGCCCGTACTCGTACTCGTTCAACGAACCGCCGCCGATCTTGTACTGATCCTGCACTTCCGCTCGATCCTTTGGCATCGCTCCTCCTCGCTGATTCTCGCCGGGCGCCCCGCTTGACATCCCCCGCGGCCGCTCCGTATATTTTCACTTCCAACGGGCCACCTTAGCTCAGTTGGTAGAGCAGTCGATTCGTAATCGACAGGTCTGGAGTTCGAGTCTCCAAGGTGGCTCCACAATTTTTAGTTGCCGTATAGCTGTCACCCAGTTATACGGCAATTTCATTTGCGCCTCAATCTTCGACCAGCCGCTTCCGCTGAAAAGCTATTGACGCCCCGGCCGTTTTGCAATACAACCCGGGGCGCAGACGCTCTAACAGCTTCCTGAGCAGCCACGGAGTGACGCGCACATGGCAAAGAGTAAAGGCTTCGTCCAGGAGTTCCGCGACTTCATCGCGCGCGGCAACGTCATCGACCTCGCCGTCGGCGTCATCATCGGCGCCGCCTTCAACAAGATCGTGACCTCGCTCGTCGAGGGCATCCTGATGCCCTTCATCGGCCTCATCACCGGCCGCATCGACTTCGCGGGCATGTTCTACGTCCTCGACAAGTCCAACGGCATCCCCGTCTCGCTCGCCGAGGCGAAGGCGAAGGCCATCCCCGTCGTCGCCTACGGCCAGTTCATCAACGACCTCATCAGCTTCCTCATCGTCGCCTTCGTCATCTTCCTCATCGTCAAACGCGTCAACCGCCTCTGGAGCGACGAGCCGGCCGAGTCCGAAGAGCCGACGACCAAGAACTGCCCCTTCTGCGTCTCCGCCATCCCCGTCAAGGCCACACGCTGCCCGCAGTGCACGAGCGAGCTGCAAACGGCCTGAACGCTCCCCGTAGAAAAAGGGAAGGAGGACGACAGCATCACTGTCACCCTCCTTCCCTCGTGCAACTTTTTCGCGCGCTCAGACGGCCGGGCGGAGCAGGCCGCGGAAGATGCCCTGGACGGCGACCTTCGAGGCGTGCAGGCGGATGGGCGCGTGCTGCGCGTTGGCGGGGCGCAGCTCGACATCCGTGCCGAAGCGGTAGAGGCGTTTGAGCGTGGCGCGCGCGCCCTCGACGAGCGCCACGACGATCTCGCCGTCGCGCGCCTCCGTCCGGTTCTCGATAAGCGCGATGTCGCCGTCGCAGATGTGCTCGTCGATCATCGAGTCGCCCGCCACCCGCAGGGCATAGACGCGACCGGGCCGCACGCGCCCGAGGAGGAAGCGCGGCACCGTGATGGTCTCGCGGTCTTCGTCCACGTCGAGCGGCGCGCCCGCCGCGATGCGCCCGAGCAGGGGCACCTCGCAGGTCGCGTCAACGTCCACCTCCGCGGGCTGCACCGTGAGGCCGAAGGCGCCGTCGTTGCGGTGGCGCGAGATGAGCCCGCGCCGCTCCAGGGCCTCGATGTGCTTGGCGATGGTCGCCTTCGAAGAGACGCCGAAGTGGCGCGCGATCTGCGCGTAGGAGGGCTCGTAACCGTGGCGCTCGATGAAGCGCGTGATGTATTCGAGGATCTCCCTCTGGCGCTGCGTCCGGGGTTGCATCGGTAAACAGACTCCTTGCCGTGTGAGCGTCCGGTCTCTTTGGAAGGGGGGTTCTTACTCGCTCTTACGGGGCTGCGGCGATTGTATGGGTCGTTGACTGAGGCGTCAAGGAATATGTTGGAAGTCGTCGCCCCTTCATACGTCCACGCGAGCCCGACCTATAAACCTGTTGCATTCCAGGGCGCGCGGCGTTAATCTGCGTCCCGCGCCCCGTCCCGTCGGGACGGCCCGCGAAGCTTATCTCCCGCCACACGTATGAAGTGCCCGAGGGAGCCAAACCGTCAACCCCGCCCAGGGGTGACGGACTCCCACTTCCCCGCCAGAAATACTGCAACCCCGCTTAAGGAAGAAACCGAGATGACTTTACCCGACGAACGCCCGGAGCGGCCGGGCGGCTTTTCGGCCCCGGCCGACGAGCGACCCGCGCCCGCCCTGCTCACGTTGATCGAGGAGCAGGGAGCGGACGGCAGCCTGCACAGCTCGGAGGTCTACGAGCTTTACCAGCGCGCCGACGAACTCCTGAGAGAGAGGGAGGACGCGGAGACCTTGGCGCGCCTCAGGACCTGCGCGCGCGTCGTCATGCGCAGGCTCGCGGGGCCAGAGGTCGGAAGCGAGGGCTTCAACATGTACGAGGCCGTCCAGGACTTCGAGGCGCGGCTCATCGAACGGGCGCTCGAAAAGGCCTGCGGGAGCGTCACGAAGGCCGCGCGCCTCCTCGGGCTCACGCACCAGACGCTCGGCACGATTCTCAACACGCGCCACAAGAGCCTCGCGGCCAAGCGGACGCCCGTGCGCAGGCGCCTGCGCAGCATCTTCAGAAAGCCGCCCGCCAAGTCCAGACACTGAGCTTACTTTCAACCCCTCCGAAGGCGGCCGAGCCCACGAACGCCCCCTGAGCCCGCCTCCGAATGCTTTAAAAGTTGCAGCCCCTCATAACCTCAACAAATCAGCACGGGGCAATATCACAGCCCCGGATTATTTTATTGATTTGAACAGGGCCAGAGGCTAATCTCGCCACGCTGCGCCCGAACGTCGGCCGAAGCCGAAGCGAGACGCGTGCGGTGCCGCCTCACCGTACGAGAGCCCACGCAGCACTTACGAGCCAACTCAATTTTTCGAACGGTTGAAGCGAAGGGCAGAGACCCCTGTCCGGAGGCCGGGACTGCGTCCGTCCGCCCCCGCCGCCTCCGACAAGCACCAAGGCGGACGAACGTTCTGCCGACCTTGAAAACTCTCGTGTGAGGGTTTGACGGAGGCGAGCCGCGCATGAATCTCTCTTTCCCCACGCAGACGGCCGCCGCAGCCGAGGGGCGCGGCGCGCGCCGTTACTCGATCCTCTACGCAGAGCAGGCGCCGCTCGTGGCCGACGCCGTGCGGGAGACTCTGGAGGCCGAAGGGTGGCGCGTGGAGGTCTGCGCGCGCGGGGACGAGGCGCTCAGGCGCCTACAGAACGGCGGGCGCTTCGACCTTTTAATTCTCGACTTCCGCCTGCCGGGGCTCGACGGGCTGGAGCTTACGCGGCGCGCACGCGCCCTGCCGCGCGCCCTGCGGGCGCCGATCATCATGTTCACCGACAGCGAGGTCGAGCGCGACGCGCGTCGCGCGGGCGTAGACGCCTATTTGAGAAAGCCGCGCGGCGTCTACAGCCTCGCGCGCACCGCCGCCGGGCTGCTCGCGCGCGGGTGAGCAGAGGGGTTCGGCCGGCGGTCTGTACGTTTAAAGATTAAGTAGGGGCGCGATGCGTCGGGCAGCCGCACCGCCCCTGTACGGCACGTCTGCTGAAAGGGCACGGCGGACTGTGCCGCGTGGCCGGCGCAAGCTCACCCGCGCGCCGGCCCTCCCATCGAACGAGCCCCGACGTCGAAGGCCGCCGGCGAGTCGCTAACACTCGCCGGCGGCCTTCTCTGTCCGTTGCCCGTCCTTCATTTCACCGAGTAGCGCGCGAGGGTGTTGGGGAAGGTGATGAGGCCGGGCAGCACGTCGGCCATGTTGACCTTGTTCGTGCCCGTGAGGATTTGCCGCGCCTTGAGGCCGTAGAGCGCCTCGTTGAGGTTGTTGTCGGGGTTGATGACCGCGCCCTTCAGCTCAAGGCCGACGAAGAGTCCCTTGCCGCGCGAGTAGGAGAGGATGCCCGCGTCGAGCGTGACGTTAGTCGAGGCGGCGGCGGTGCGCCCGACGGGGCCGGCCGCCGCGCTGGCCTCGCCGCCTATTTCGAGCTTGTCTTCGAGCAGCCCCTTCAGAGCGTCTTCGTTCATGAAGAGGAGGATGAGGTCTGTCCTGGACGCGCCGATCTGCGGGCCGATGCTGGCGCCGGCCAGCTTGAAGAAGGCGGGCGCGCTCCAGCCGCCGGTGACGCGGCGGCTGATGATGCCGCTGCCGCCGCGCCCGCCGACGACAAAGCCGGCCTTGAGCATGCCGGGGAAGACGGCGACGGCCTCGGCGCGGTCGAGCAGCTCGCGCGGAATCGAGCGGTCGGCCGCGCCCATCATCTCCTCGAAGGCGTTCGAGGCCGACGCGGCCTTCTTCGCGGCCTCCTTCTGCTGCTTCGGGCTGGCGTTCGGGGTCGGCCGCGTGGCGACGCGCTGCCGCTCCTGCTGCCCGGCGCGGCTCTTCGCGGGGAACGTCGCGGCCGAGACCGCGACCGCGCCCAGAATCGCCGCAAGGGTCAAACGGGTCGAAAGCTTCATGCAAATCTCCTCTTTGAAATGATGAGTGATGAATGATGAATGATGAATTAAAGACCGCAGTCAATTCATCATTCATCACTCATCACTCATCATTCCTCTTCAATTGGGGAGCCGGACGGAGTAGCGTGCGAGCGCGAGGGGGAGCGCGCGCACCTGCGTGGGGACGGGCGTGTCCGCCTGCCCCCGGATCAGCTCGGAAGCCTTCTTGCCGTAGAAGGCTTCGTTGAGGTCGTTGTCGGGCGTGATGGCGACGCCCTTGAGCGAGACGCCGAGGAAGGCGCCCTTGCTCCGCGAGTAGGTCACGATTCCGGCGCTCAGGCGCGGGTTGGTCGAGGCGCCGGCCGCGCGGCCGACGGGGCCGGCGGTCGCCTCGGCCTCGCCGCCGATCTCGAACTTATCCTCCATCAAACCCTTCAACGCCTCCGCGTTCATAAAGAGCAGCACGTAGTCGGTCTTCGCGCCGCCGACCTGCGCGCCGATGCTCCCGCCCGCCAGGTTGTAGAAGGCGGGCGCGCCCCACTGCCTCTTCAGGGTGCGGCGGCTGATGACGCAGGCACCTTTGCGGCCGCCGACGATGAAGGCCGCCTTGAGGACGCCGGGGCAGACGGCGACGGCCTCGGCGCTCTCAAGGAGGTCGCGCGGAATCTCCTTCTCGGGCACAGACATAATCCTGCGCAGGACTTCGGCCGCCTCCTTCGAGTGGCGCGAGGCGTCGGCCGCGCGCTTGGGCGCCGGCGCCGCGCGACGCTGCGCCGACGCCACCGCGGACAGACAGAGGAATGCGGACGCCGACAGTGCGAACGCCGTGACTCTTTGCAAAGGTCTCATAAACCCTCCCCTCCTCCACTCGCTCCGACCCGTTTGATGCCCGGGTAGAGTGTATACGAGGTCTGCAAAAAACGCGGAGCGACGAACTGAAGGCATCAGGCTCTCAGCACATCGTTCCGCGTTCAGACTTCGGCGTTCCCAACGTCAGTTCGACTCAGGGTTCCTGGAAGCGTCGAGGTAGGCTTCGACGGTGCGGTAGATTTCGTCGTCCATGAAGACGTTGATGCGGTGGAAGGAGCGGGTCAGCTCCTCGGGCGGGCGCGGGGGGAGCGCGCCGCGGTAGAACTCGATGAACTCGACGAGGGTGACGCGCAAAAGCGTCAGCTCGCGCACGACCTCTTTCAGCTCGTAGCCCTGGCGCCAGCGCTGGCGGCCGTGCTCGCGCCCCTCTGTGAGCATGTGGCCGTGGCCGTTGCCGAGCGCCTCGTGCAGCTCCTCGACGATCTGCGGGATGTGATCGACGAGTTGCAGGTAGGAGAGGCGCTCGTCGGAGTTGATGCGGCGGTCGGCCGTCACCTTCTCCGTCCAGGTGCGGACGATGGTCTCCTGCCCGTTCTTGAGCAGCCGGCGAATCTCATCTGTCATCTCGGGGGAAACCCTCCGGGTCACGTCGGAAGTGGCGCACGCGGCGGCCGTTTGGGAGATGGGCCTGAAGCGGCGCGGTTCGCGCGCGTGAGTATAAGTCAAGCGGCGCGCGGCGGGCAACAGATTTGACCGGCGGGTGCCGGAGGTGAGACGATGCAGCCTCCCTGAACCCCCTGAACGCAATGATGATTCGCGAGGTGAGAACCTTTATGGAAGACTCGAAGGGCAAATTCGTGACGCAGGACGAGACGGGCGAGCTGCCGCCCATCGACGAGGTCGAGGGGCGCGTCGAGGCCGAGATGAAGCGCATCGAGGGCTCGGCGCGCGAGGCGGTCGCGCAGGGCACGCAGAACCCCGAGCGCGAGCGCGAAGGGCGCGAGCTGCGCGAAGAGGGCGAGCGCGAACTCGACGAGCAGCGCGGACAGTGAGGGTTTAAGGCACGGCCGCCTCTGGGAGGGGGCAGGGGTCGTCACTCAACCTTGAGTGACGACCCCTGCCCCCTTCTCTTCGCGCCGAAAAGAACTGTGTTTCGGCCGGCCGCTTTGTTACAATCCCCGCCATGAAATCCCCCGTCACACGCCTTCTGTCGCTGCTCCTCGTCACGTTGTTCGCATTCTCCCCGGCCTTCGCCACCTGCGGCGGGGGCGGGGGCGGGGGCGGGGGCGGCATGTCCTCCGGCAGCTCTTCGAGCACGCAGGTCTACTACGTGCCGTGGAAAGTCCGCGAGGCGAAAGACCCGGCGCCCGCGGGGCTCGTCCTCTACTGGTTCCCCCTGAGCAACGACGAGTTGAAGAAGTCGAGTCTGCGCGAGTCGCGGACGCTCTCGCTCTATGCCTCGCAGTGCGTCTCGATGGAGCTGGCCGACTTCCGCACGCCCGCGGGGCAGAAGCTGGTCGGCGACTCGAAGCCGCCCGTCGCCGTGCTCGCCACGCCCGAGGGCGCACCCGTCGGCAAGGCCGAGAACGCGGGCGGCATCCTCAAAGTCGCGCAGGTGGAGAAGCTGGTCGAGTCAGAGGTCAAGCAGCGCGAGAGCGCGCTCGACGCGAAGCTGAAGGAGGCGCGGGAGAAGTCGAAGGCCGGCGACACGGCGGCCGCCGTCGAGCTGCTCCGCCCCGTGCTCGAACAGAAGTGCATGTTCCCGGGCAAGGCGAAGGACGCGGCGAAGGAGTTGAAGAAGCTCGGCGCGAAAGATGTCGCCGGCGCGACGGACGCCCCGCTCCCCGTCTTTGACCCCGTCAAGAGCGCGCGCATCGAGCGCGTGATGCACGAAGGCTTAAGCGCCGAGGTGGCCGCGCGCTACCCGGAGGCCGAGAGGCTCTATAGTTTGGCGCACCGCCTCGACCCGGCCGACCCCACGCCGCTGCGCTACCTGGGCGAGCTGTACCGGCATCACACGGGCGAGTGGGGCAAGGCGTACGCGGTTTTCAACGCCATCCTCAACATGCCCGCCGACCCGCTCTCGCGCGCCGTCGCGCAGCACGGGCTGGGGAAGATGACCATCCACAACGGCGACTTCAAGAAGGGGCTGCGGCTGATGGAGACTTCGGTCAGGACGTACCCGCTGGCGCTGACCTACCGCAACCTGGCCGTCTACTGGAACTCCGAGGGCGACCGCGTGAAGACCGAGCGGTACGTCGAGCAGGCTTTGGCATACGACCCGGAAGACCCTTACAACCTGATCTTCGCCGCGGCCTTCATGGCGGGTAGCGGGCGCGGCGAGGAGGCTTTGAAGATCGCGCGCGAGAACGAAGGGCTGCTCTCCGCCTCGTACAACCTCGCCGCCGTCTACGCGCAGTTGGGTGAGCGCGAGAAGGCGCTCGCGCTGCTCAGGCGCCACTTCTTCGAGTTCGAGCGCTACCGCGCGGTGCGCGCCAAGGAGATGATGGAGGCGCGCGTCGATGCCGTCTTCTCCTCTTTGCGTGAGGACGTGGACTTCGCCGCCCTCACCCGCGGCGCCGACGGCAAACTCCCCCTCCCCTCCGGCGGCGCCGGCGCGCGCACGGGGATGGAGGAGAAGTAGGCAGCAGGCAGATGGCAGTAGGCAGTTAAGGCAAGAAGCCTCTCACGAATCTGCCTGAACGAATCGGGGGCGGCGAGTCGCTAAGCTCGCCGCCCCCGATTCATTTGGCTGCGTTCGCAACCGGCTAACTGCCTACTGCCATCTGCCTACTGCCTACTTTCTTCAGTCCCCCGTCTTCTCGTTCGCCTTGTCGATGGCGGTGCGGATCATGTCGGGGATGCGGTCGCTGAAGCCGCGGAACTTGGTGACGATGCGGCCGCCGGGGGCGATGACGAAGGTCTGCGGGATGCTCTGGTTGCCGTTCATCAAAGCGATGGAGACGTCGCGCGGCGACCAGCCGAGCTTGTAGTTGATCTTGAACTCCTTGGCGAAGTCGCGCACCTGGGCCGCGGCCTCCGCGGGGTCTTCGGTCGTCAGGCCGATGACCTCGACGTTCTTGCCGCCGTACTCGTTCTGCAACTCGACGAGGTGCGGAACCTCCAGGCGGCACGGGCCGCACCAGGTCGCCCAGAGGTCAACGACGACCACCTTATCTTTGAAGTCCGACAGGTGGAACTTCGCGCCGTCCACCGCCTGAATCTCCGCGTTCCAGACGGCCGGCGGGACGGCTTCGAGCTGCGGCGGCTGCGCCGGCTGCGCCCCCTGCTTCGAGGTGATGGTGACCTTCGGCGCGCCCGACGCCTGCGCCGCGTTGCCGTTCGCGGCCAGGTTCGCCGTGTCGTTCGACTTGCAACTGGAGGCGGCGACCGCCACGCCGCCGAACGCCGCGCACGCGAGCGCGACGCGCGCGCCCGTCCAGAAACGTCTCTCTTTACCGGCCTGATTCTTCATGTGGATGACTGCCTTGAAAACTTACTGCCTGATTAAAGTTGAACCGACTCACTGCTCCGCACGCACGAGGCGGAAGCCGAGAGTCGCGTCGCGAAAGTTGCGCGGGAACCAGCTCCGCGCGGCGACGGAGATGGGCTTGTCGCCGTCCGCGCGGTTGTTGAAAGCGCCGCCGCGGATGACCAGCTTACCCCGGTCTTCGTCCTTGAGCACCGTCCTGTCGTTACCTTTGTACATCGAAGCCTCGGACGCCGTCCACTCCCACACGTTGCCGATCATGTCGTCGAGCCCCTGCGGCGTGCGCCCGAGGGGGTACGAGCCGACGGGCGCGACCCCCGTCCCGCCGAGGTTGGCGTAGCCCTGCGACCACTCCGCGCCCCAAGGGAAGAGGCGCGTCGAGTCGCCGCCGCGCGCCGCGAACTCCCACTCCTCCTCAGTCGGCAGGCGGTAGGTCGCGCCGTCGCGCTTCGAGCGCCACGCGGCGAAGGCGTTCGCGTCGTCGTACGAGACGTTCGAGACCGGCAGGCGCTCCTCGCCCGCCTTCGGGTGCGCGCCGTCCCAGACTTTGGGCGGGGGCGCGTGCCCCGTCTCTTTGACGAACTCCGCGTACTCGGCGTTGGTCACCTCGGTGCGGTCGATGGCAAAGGGGCCGACGGTCACTTCGTGCGCGGGCCACTGGTTGTACATCCAGAGCAGGTAGGCCGCGCGGCTCGCCTTCAACTCGTCGGTGATGGGGGGCGCGTCGGCGCGGCCCATCTGGAAAGTGCCGCCGGGAATCCAAAGGAGGTCTGCGCGCGGCCCGCCCTGCTCCCCCGTGTTCTGGTTCGAGGGCGTGGGGCTGGTGTTCGCCTGCGCGTTGGCGTTGGCATTGGCACCGGCGTTCCTGTTGACGATGCCGTTCGAGTTCTGCGCGCGGAGCTTTTTAAACACGAAGTAGCCGAGGCCGAAGACGCCCGCGAGCAATCCGAGCAGGACGACCACGCCGACGATGATGAGCGGCGTGCGCGAGCCCGAAGTCGTCGTGCCGCCGCCCGCCGGCGTAACTCCCGGCGGGACGACGTGCGGTCGCGCGGCGGCCGCCCCGGCGGCTGCACCCGCCGCGGCCGCGCGCTCCTCGGCCTCGCGCCTCTGGCGCTCCTCAAGCTCTCTGCGCTGACGTTCTTCCAGCTCGCGCCGCTGTCGCTCTTCGACTTCACGCCGCTGCTGCTCCTCCTGCTCACGCCGCGCGCGGGCTTCGGCTTCAAGTCTCTGCCGCTCCTCGGCCTCTCGCCGCGCGCTCTCTTCCGCCTGACGACGCTGCTCCTCTTCCTCCTGCTGGCGGCGCAGAGCCTCGGCGCGGCGGCGCTCCTCTTCGGCCGCGAAGGTGTCGGGCGCGAGCGGCTCGGTCAGCGCGGCGTACGGCGGGAGGTCTGTGGAGGTCTGCTGGCCGGCCCCGAACGGGCCGCCGGTCTGCGCGGGGCTCTGGCGCCCCGTGTCGGGGCCGTTCGCGGCGGGCTCCGAGACGGCTTCGACCGCGCCCGTCGAGAGAATGTCCGCGCCGCCCGCGACGGTCTTCAGGCTGTCGGCGCTCTCCCTCTGCTCGCCGGTGCGCAGGCCCTGGTGGTTGTTGAAGCCCATCGTGTCGGACGGGCCGATCTGCACGGTCGTCGCGCCGGGCTCGCGCAGGTCGGCGCCGCCGAGCTGCGGCATCGCCTCGCGCAGCTCCGCGACGAACTCATCGACCGACTGCGGGCGCTTCGCCGGGTCTTTCTCCAGGGCGTGCTGGACGGCGCGCTCAAGCAGCGGCGGCACCTCGATGCCGCGCTCGGAGAGCGGCACGGGGGGCGTGTTGAGGTGCATCTGCATGATCGAAGGGACGGACTTGCCCTTGAACGGCACGTCGCCCGCGATCATCTGGTAGAGGATGACGCCGATGGAGTAGATGTCGGCGCGCACGTCGATCTCGTCGTCGCTCCACTGCTCGGGCGCCATGTAGAAGGGCGAGCCCATCATCCCCTGCGTCTGCGCGGCGACGAACGAGCCGAGCAGCTCGCCCGACTTGATCTTCGCCAGCCCGAAGTCCAAGACCTTCAGCGTCTCGCCCGGCGGCTCGCCCGGGCGGAACATGATGTTGAGGGGCTTGAGGTCGCGGTGGACGATTCCTTGCCGGTGCGCGGCGGCCACGCCCGCGCAGACGGCGAGGATGATCTCGACGGCCGCGACGGGCGAGAGGCGCTTCTGCTCGGAGAGGATTTCGTGGAGCGAGCGCCCCTCGACGAACTCCATGACGAGATAGGGCGTCGTCCCTTGGAGGACGCCGTAGTCGGTGACGCTGACGGTGTTCGGGTGGCGGATGGCGGCCGCGGCCATCGCCTCCTGGCGGAAGCGCGCGGCGAGCGAGGGGTCGTTGCCGACCAGGTCGGGGAGGATGACCTTGATGGCGTGCTGCGTCTTGATGAACTTGTGCTGCGCCTTGAAGACGAGCCCCATGCCGCCCTGCCCGAGCTTGCGTTCGAGCAGGTAGCGCTCGTCGAGCGTGGTGTCGAGGTTGATGAGAAACTTCAGGCGGTCACCGTCGCTCGGACAGTGATTGACTTGGTCTGCGAAGCAGCGATGGCAGGCCGGACACTCTTTCATTCAGACGGCTCGCTCGTCACCCCTTACGGACGCTCGGGACTCGAACTCTTAACGGGAGACGTAAACGGCCTGGAGGCGGTTCCGTCTTCGGGGCAGTGCGCGAAAATTTTAACAACACATCCGAGGTAAGGCAAAAGCGCGTGAACCGTAAACCGTAAACCGTGACAAGTAAAGACAGGCTCTTCCTCTCGTCACGGTTTACGGTTTACGGTTCACGCGCCTCTTCAGCGTTCCCGCAGCGTGCCGTTGGTGACGGAGGTGGTGACGCGCTCCATGTCCTCCTTGGCCTGGTCGGAGGCGGAGCGGATGCCCGCGACGCGGAGGCGGAACTCGTCCGGGTTCGACGCGCCGCGCAGCGCCTCCTCCATCGTGATGAGCCCCGACTGGTGGAGCGAGAAGAGCGACTGGTCGAAGGTCTGCATCCCGTACTGGCTGGTGCCGGCCGCGATGGCGTCGCGGATGAGCGAGGTCTTCTCCTCGTTGATGATGTAGTCGCGGATGAGCCCCGTCGAGACCATGATCTCGGCCGAGGGCACGCGCCCCGGCCCGTCGGCCGCGCGCACGAGGCGCATCGAGATGACGGCGCGCAGGATGCCGGCGAGCTGGATGCGGACGGACTTCTGCAAGTGCGGCGGGAAGGAGGAGACGATGCGGCGGATGGTCTCGGTCGCGTCGAGCGTGTGGAGGGTGGAGAGGACGAGGTGGCCGGTCTCGGCGGCCGTGAGCGCGGTCTCGATGGTCTCGTGGTCGCGCATCTCGCCGACGAGGATGATGTCCGGGTCTTGCCGGAGCGCGCCGCGCAGGGCCTCGGCGAAGGAGCGCGTGTCTACGTCCACCTCGCGCTGCGTGACGAAGGACTTCTTGTCGCGGTGGAGGAACTCAATCGGGTCTTCGATGGTGATGATGTGGCCGCCGCGGTGCGTGTTCATGTATTCGATCATCGCGGCGAGCGTCGTGGACTTGCCCGAGCCGGTCGTGCCGGTGACGAGGACGAGGCCGCGCTGCTCCTCGGCGATGCGCTCGATGACGGGCGGCAGGCCCAGCTCGGTGATCGAACGAACCTTGTCCGGGATGACGCGCAAGACCATGCCGACCGAGCCGCGCTGCTGGAAGACGTTGGCGCGGAAGCGGCCGAGCCCCGAGACGCCGTAGGCGATGTCCGCCTCGGAGACCTCTTTGAACCTCTGCTTCTGCCGGTTGCTCATCATGGAGAAGGCCATGTCGAGCGTGTCCTCCTGCGTGAGGCGGGGCGCGGTCGAGATGGGGCGCAGCTCGCCGCCGATGCGCATGAAGGGCTGCGAGCCGGCCTTGCAGTGCAGGTCGGACGCGCCGAAGGCGGCGGCGACGCGCAGGAGTTCGTCGATTTTGACTGGCATACGTT
>Ga0213876_10000458_pt1 | contig 32682 bp, 27 predicted proteins | sample BarmaccomBMRX_R9_FD_160113 | JGI IMG/M metagenome (GOLD analysis project Ga0213876, IMG submission 160113) | Root-associated microbial communities from Barbacenia macrantha in rupestrian grasslands, the National Park of Serra do Cipo, Brazil - RX_R9 | ecosystem: Host-associated > Plants > Roots... | reverse complement strand
GCGCAAGCGTTCCACATGGGGCGCGCGCTCTTCGAGTCCTGCGCCGAGTTCCGCGGCGAGATGGCGGCGATGGACCGCGAGCTCCTGCGGCGGACGGGCCGTTCCGTGCTCGCCCGCCTGTATGACGACGCGCGCGCCAAAGCCGATCCGTTCGACGATTTCGCGTTCTCCCATCCCGCGATCTTCATGGTGGAACTCGCGCTCGGCCGGATCTTGCGCGACCGCTACGGCTCGCCGGATTGCGTGGTCGGCGCCAGCCTGGGCGAGCTGGTCGCCGCCGTCATGGCCGAAGCCGTCTCGTTCGAGACCGCGCTGGAGCTGATCCTGCATCATGTCGAGGTATTCGGCGGCCGCGACGCGTGCGGCGGCATGCTCGCGATCTTGGCGCCGCCGAGCCTCTACGAGCAGTGGCCCGAGATCGCGTCGTGCGCGGCGCTCGCCGGCAATGCGGACGACAGCCATTTCGTCGTGGCGGGAAGGCTCGACGAGCTCGACCGTCTCGAAAGCTTCCTGCAACGCAAGGGCGTCGATTTCCTGCGCCTGCCCGTGCGATACCCGTTCCACTCCGACCGCATCGAGCCGTTCAAGGCGGAGGTCCTGCGCTGCACGGACTGGCTCGCGCGCCCGCCCTGCGTTCCCGTGATCTCGTGCGCGTCGCGCGATTTCCTGCGGGGTTACTCCAGGGATCACATGTGGCGGTCGATCCGCGAGCCGATGGACATCGCCGGCGCGCTCGATCTGCTGGAAGACGGCGGCGCCTGGACCTGCGCGGACTTGAGCCCAGGCTCGGTTTTCGCGGCCGCGCTCAGACGCCGCAAACGCACGAGGCCCAACCGCATCTTCGGCGTGCTGACGCCTTACGGAAGCGAGCTCGCGAACTTCAACAAGGTCTGCGACGCCCTCGATGCGCGCATCGCACAGGAGGCCTGGCCATGAAGGTCTATGCATTTCCGGGACAAGGCTCTCAATCGCGCGGCATGGGCAAGGGTCTGTTCGAAGCCTTTCCCGATCACGTGCGCGCCGCCGATGCGATCCTCGGCTGCTCGCTGGAAGAGCTCTGCCTGCGCGATCCCCGGCGCGTGCTGTCCAAGACGCAGTTCACCCAGCCCGCGCTCTACGCGATCAACGCGCTGACCTGGCTCAAGCGGCGCCAGGACGGCGATGCCGCGCCCGAATTCCTCGTCGGCCACAGCCTGGGCGAATACTGCGCGCTGTTCGCCGCCGGCGCATTCGACTTCGAGACCGGGCTCGCGCTCGTCAAGCGCCGCGGCGAGATGATGGCGACTGCGCCCAAGGGCGGCATGGCTGCGGTCATGGGATTGGACGCGGCACAAGTGTCGGCGGTCCTGGAGCGCGAGGGCCTGAGCGATCTCGACGTCGCCAACTACAACGGCCCCAAGCAGATCGTGCTCTCCGGCCCCGAAGCCAGCGTCGCGCGCGCCGAGACGCCGTTCGACCGCGCGGGCGCGACCTATGTGGTGCTCAACGTCAGCGCCGCGTTCCATTCGCGCTACATGGCCTTCATGGTCGACGAGTTCCGCGCGCTGCTGGCGCGCGCCGCGGTGTCGGACCCCAGGCTGCCGGTGATGGCGAATGCCACGGCCAGGCCCTATCGCGGCGGCGACGTGGTCGAGAACCTCGCGGCGCAGATCTGCGCGCCGGTGCGCTGGACCGACACCATCCGTTATCTGATGGGACGCGGGGCGCTCGAGATCGTCGAGGTCGGGCCGGGCAAGGTGCTGACCTCGCTGGTCGGCCACATCGTGGGCCACTGCACGCCGATCCTCGACGATGCGCCGAAGCGGGAGTCCGTGGCGCAGATGGCTGAGCCGGTTGCGGGATCGAAGCCCGCGCCCGTTGCGGCGTTCGCGCTTGCGCCCGTTGCGGCGTTCGCGCCTGCGCCCGTTGCGGCGTCGATGCCTGCACCTTCCATCGTCTCTTCCGGCAACGGCAGCCCGGGTTCGGCCGATTTCGTCAAAGCCTACGGTCTCCACCACGCCTATATGGCGAGCGGAGACGGCTTCATGGGACGCGATGCGGTGGTGCGGCTTGCCGATGCCGGGCTGCTCGGCATGCTCGGATCGGACGGCCGCCGCCCAAGCGCGCTCGAAGCCGATCTCGACTTCGTCCGCGCAAACGCACGCAACGGCGCCGCCTTCGGCGTGAGCCTGCGCGCAAGTCCGCAGCATCTGGAGGATACGATCGCGCTGCTGTCGCGCAAAGGCGTGGACCTGGTCGAAGTCCTGGACGCGGCCGAGATCGCGCCGGCGCTTGTGCGCTATCGATTGCAGGGCCTGACCCCGGACGGGCCGCGCAATCGCATCGTCGCCAGGGCGTCGCGTCCGGATATCGCCGAGCTGTTCGCGTCTCCGCCGCCGGCCGAGATCGTCGCCCGGCTGCTGGCGCGCGGCGAGATCGCGTCGGCGCAAGCGCGGCTGGCGCAGACGATCCCGATGGCCGACGACATCGTGGCCGATGCCGGGAGCGCGATCTTCGCCGGCGCGGCGCCGCTCACCGTCCTGCTGCCCTGTTTCGTGCGCCTGCGCGACGCGTTTCGCAGCCGCCACGGCTACCGTCGGCCGGTCCGCATCGGCGCCGCCGGCGGGATCGGGACCCCCGAAGCCGTGGCCGCTACTTTCGTTCTCGGCGCGGACTTCGTCGCGACCGGCTCGATCAACCAATGCACGCTGGAAGCGGCCACCAGCGACGTCGTGAAGGACGCGCTTCAGACGCTCGACGTGCACGAGATCGCATTGGCGCCGGCCGAGGACGGCTTCGAAGGCGGTGCGCGCGTCCTGACCATGGCGAAGGGCGTGTTTTTCCCGGGCCGCGCCAATCGCCTGCACGAGATCTGGCGCGCGCATGCGGATTGGAGCGCCGTCGATCGCGCCGACCAACGGCAGATCGAAGAGAAGTACCTTCGCCGCGACTTCGACGACGTCGCGGCCGAGCTGGCGTCCAAGGGCCTCGCTGTGGAGAATCCCAAGGCAAGGATGGCGGAGGTTTTCAAGACCTACTTGAATCTCAGCCGCCGATGGGCGTTCGCGGGCGCCGCGGACCGCCGCCTGGATTTCCAGGTGCGCACCGGTCCGGCACTGGGCGCCTTCAATCGCTGGGCAAGGACCGGCGAGCGCGGTTCCTGGCGCAATCGCCATGTCGACGACATCGGGGTGTTGCTGATGCGCGGGGCCGAAAGGCTTCTGCGGTGAACGTCATTCGCCGGCTTCGGGCTCGGGACCGCCGGTCTCGGGATCGGCGCCGGCCGCATCGGAACGCGACGCCAGCCGCCTCAGGAGATTGAGCGAGAGGTTCTGGTTCTGCGCGTTCAAGCGCGAATAGGTGTCGCAAAGCTTGCTGATCTGCCTGCTGAAGGTCTCGTCCTGCTCCTGCGGGCTCGATCCCGTCAGCAGGTGATCCAGGCTGATGCCGAGATTGTAGCTGAGCGCCACGGCGTGCTTCAGCGACAACGGCCGGCCCATGCGCCAGCGGCTGAGCGTGCTCTCCGACACGCCGATCGAATAGCAGAGCTGGCAGTTGTATTTCATGCCGCGGCGTTTCATTGCCGCCGAAATGCGCTCACCGCGCGCGAGATCGACTTCCTGGTAGGGCGCAACGTCTTTGTCGCGCCGGTCCGTGTTGCGCAGCTCGTCCATCGCCAACAACTGTGTCGATCGCCCATGCACCGGTTCCCCACTTCTTGAATGCCGGTTGGTGGAAAACTGGCACATCCCTTATTCATCTGCGTTTTGAAGAGTAATTTGCTTCAAATTTCTCGTCAAGGTGGTCGTTTTGACAATCAATCACTTTATCGTTTTCGATTGTCGCGTTTTCTACAATAAATGATGGACTTGTCAGAATACTCACGCGTGACTTGATTGCTCGCCATGCAACAATTGACACTTCTGGATATGGTCATTCATGCATAAGATCGCCCTTAGGTAAGCAAAATTCGAGCTGCCGGGAGGAAGAGGATGGCACTGCGTCTTGCGGGCAAGGTCGCGCTCGTCACCGGCGGGACCAGCGGCATCGGTGCGGCGACGGTGAAACGCTTCGTCGAAGACGGCGCGCGCGTCGCAATCGTAGGTAGAAACGCCGAAGCCGGTGCCACGCTGGTGCGAAATCTGGGCGGGCAGGCCTGCTTCATCAAGGCCGACGTCAGTCAAGAATCCGAGATCGTCCGCGTGCTGAACGAAGCGGTCGGCTGGGGCGGCCGGCTGGACGTTCTGTTCAACAATGCGGGAGGCCTGGCGCCCGGCGGCGTCGACACCTTCACCGCCGAGGATTTCGACTATGCGGTCCGGCTCGTGCTCGGCAGCGTGCTCTACGGGATCAAATACGCCTCGCCGATCATGAAGGCCCAGCGCTGGGGCGCCATCATCAACAATTCGAGCATCGGCGCGCTGCGCACCCACATGGGCGGCTATCTCTATTCCGTCGCCAAGGCCGGGGTCAGCCATGCGACGCGGCTCGCGGGAATGGAACTCGGACGCTTCAATATAACCGTGAATTGCGTGTCTCCCGGCGCGGTGACGACGCCGCTGTTCCTCGGCGGCTCGCGCGTCGCCGCCCATATGCAGCCGGAAAAGGCGAAGGCGGTCATGGCGAAGGTGGCGGACGGCCTTGCGCAGGCCACGCCGCTCGCGCGCTCGGGCTCCGCGGAAGACGTCGCCTCGGCGGTGAGCTTCCTCGCGAGCGACGAAGGACATTATATTAACTGTCACGATCTCGTCATCGACGGCGGGCTGACCGCGGCCGGCCGCAGCAGCTTCGCCGCGGACGATCCGTCCGATCCGCTCGCGATGGGCCGCCGCGCGATGCGCTAGCGTTGAATGTTCGACCTTTCAAGCGCAGTTGGCGTTCACGGCTTGCTAGGCATGCAAGCGCGGGCCGCGCCGGGTCCTCTTGCCTGCCGAAGAAAACTAAGTCTAAAGTTGTATAACGTTCGGGCGGCCGTTAGACGGGACATCGGCGTGTGCGAGGCGGGATTGTCGAACCCGCGCGCGGACTGAGTTGTCCGAAGTGTTTGGGGTCGCATTCGCCGGGGGCACCGCATGGCCGAAAGCAACCAACCTGTCGTTCGCCTGACCAACGTCAAGAAGACCTACAAGCTCGGTTCATCGCAGGTGCAGGCCGTGCGCGGAATATCGCTCGCGGTGCCGCCGCGCTGCTTCACCATGATCGTGGGGCCTTCGGGAAGCGGAAAGACGACGCTTCTCAACCTGATCGGCTGCATCGACAGGCCGTCGAGCGGCACGGTGGAGATCGCGGGCCAGGACATCGCCAGGCTGGGCGACAACGCGCTGTCCGACCTGCGCGCGCGCCGCATCGGCTTCATCTTCCAGAGCTTCAGCCTCATCCCGGTGCTGTCGGCCTATGAGAACGTGGAGTACCCGCTCCTGTCGACGGACATCTCGGCCAAGGACCGGCGCCGCGCGGTGCTCGACATGCTCGACGCCGTCGGCCTCAAGGATCAGCGCTCGCAGCGTCCCAACGAGCTCAGCGGCGGACAGAAGCAGCGCGTCGCCATCGCGCGCGCGCTCGTCAAGCAGCCCGAATTCGTGCTCGCCGACGAGCCGACCGCAAATCTCGATTCGGGAACGGGCGCCAGCATCATCGAGCTGATGCGCAAGATGCAGGTCGAGAAGAATACCTCCTTCATATTCTCGACGCACGATCCGCAACTCATCTCGCATGCCGACAAGACGTTTGCGATCCGCGACGGGTTGCTGGTCGATCAGTCCGCGGGGGGCAAGCAATGATCTTCAAAATCGCCTTCCGAAACGTCTTCCGCAACGCCCGGCGCTCGACCGCCACCATTCTCACGATCGCGGTGGGAACGGCCGCCACGCTGATCTTCCTCGCCTACACGCTCTACAACGTGCTGGGGCTTCAGACCTCCACCGTCGACCGCGGCGGGCATCTCACGATCTTCCGCAACGGCTTCTACGATTTCGGCGCCGGCAATCCGGCGGTGTGGGGCATCGACGACTATCAGACCGTGCTCAAGCTGGTGAGGACCGATCCGGTCCTCGCGCCGATGATCGCGGTGGTGACGCCCGTCCAGCAGGTCGGCGGCATCGCCAGCAACGCGGACAGCGACGTCTCCAAGACGTTCTTCGGCCAGGGCTTCATCCCGTCCGAGCGCGACGCGATGAAGCGCTGGAACGAGTACGGCACGGGCGGCGTGTCGGTCGGCGACACCGGCCTCAAGGACGACGATCCCTCGCAAGGCGTGATCGGCAGCGGGCTCGCGCTGATCTTGGGGCTTTGCAAGCCGCTGCACTTCGACTATTGCCCCAAGCTCCCCAAGGGCGCGCCCAAGGAGCTCGACCAGTCGCCGTCGGCGGCGAACCTGCCGAGCCAGGATTTCAGCGCGCTCTCCGGCCGCGACGTCGCCGCGCCGCAATCCGCGACGGGACTTCCTTCGCTCGACATCCTGGCGGCGACCGCGGGCGGCGCGCCCAACGTCGTGCGGCTCAAGATCCTGCGCGTCGAATATCAGGGCGTGAAGGCGCTGGACGACAGCTATATCGGCATGCACCTGGCGCTGGCGCAGCAGCTCGTCTACGGCCGCGGCGAGCACAAGGTCACCGGCATCGTGGTCCAGCTGCACCGCACCGAGGACTGGCAGTTCGCCAAGCAGCGCATGCTCGAGCTCTTCGCCAAGAACAACCTGAACCTCGAGATCAAGAACTACGCCGAGCTCAATCCCTTCTATGTCCAGGCGCTGCAGTTCCTCTATTCGATCTTCCTGTTCATCGCGGTGATCTTCGGCGTGGTGGTGCTGTTCACCGTCTCGAATGCGATGAGCATGAGCGTGGTGGAGCGCACCGACGAGATCGGCACCTTGCGGGCGCTGGGCCTCAGGCGCGCCAAGATCCGCCGTCAGTTCATCACCGAGGGTTTCCTGCTGGGCGTCATCGGCACGACGCTGGGCGTGATCGCGGCGCTCGCCATCGCGGCGCTAATCAACCGCTCCGGCCTCACCTGGACGCCGCCGGGGCAGACCTATTCGGTGCCGCTCAAGCTCTATCTGTTCGGCGCGACGCAGAGCATCGTCGTGATCTGGATCATCCTGGTCGTGGTCTCGACGCTCGCCTCGCTGCTGCCGGCCAACCGCGCGGCGAAGATGCAGATCGTGGACGCGCTGAGACACGTGTGAGGACGCCATGGCGATATCCAAAGCGCTTCTGTTGAGCCTGGCGCTGCCCGCCGCCGTTGCGCTGCCGGTGACTTTGGCTTTCGCCGTCCTCGCGCCTGCGGCACGGGCCGATACCGCCCAGCAGATCGTGGCCGGCGCCGACAAGGTGCGCAATCCCGACAAGCCGTTCCGCTCGACCGCGACCCTGGTCGCCTACAATTCCGGCCGGCCGGTCGACAAGAACGTCTTCACGGTCTTCTCCAAGGTCGACGCCGCCACGGGGCAGTTCCGCGACCTCGTCATCTATGTCGATCCGCCGCGCGATGCCGGCAAGACCATGCTGTTCGCGGGGCAGTATCTGTGGTTCTACGATCCGGCGTCCAAGGACAGCGTGCGCATCTCGCCGCAGCAGCAGCTGGTCGGCCAGGCGGCGGCGGGCGACGTGCTGACGGTCAACTTCGCCGTCGACTACGCGGCCACGATGATCGGGACCGAGAGCATCGCCGATGCCGGCGGCAAGAGCCGCGCCTGCGCCCATATCGACCTCAAGCCCGCCAAGGCCTCGGCGATCTACAACCGCATCGAATACTGGGTCGAGCAGGGCACCGATTTCCCGGTCAAGGCCAAGTTCTATTCCGACAGTGGGCAACTGCTCAAAATCCTCTATTATCGCGGCGCGAAGACGCGCAACTCCCCGGAGCAGGCCGTGATCCTGGATGCAGTCAATCCCGCGCTGGTGACGACAGTCGATTTCAGCGAGGCCAGGTTCCAGGACATCCCCGATTCCTGGTTCCAGCGCGACTATCTCCCGCACCTCAAGCCGAACTGATCCGGCCAGACGGATGGGGCGCCGGGTTCGATGTGACGTCGCGGCCGCGATCCTCTTCGCGGCCGTGGTGCTTTCGGCGCCGGCCCGGGCGGGCGACGACGACGACCTCGCGCGCATCCCCAAGCAGACCGACCAGAGCGAGGATACCGCCAACCTCGCCCGGGATCTGGATGCGACGGGGCGGGTCTATCTCCAGGACGACCTGTTCTTCGCCGCCGACCGCTCGAACCTGGCCGTGCCGCTGGGTCCGGGGCCGAGCTGGGAGGAGCGGCTGTTCCTCGACACGCGGCTGACCTGGTCGCTCGGCTCCGACGTCTCGTTCACCTATAGCGGCCGGTTCAACCTGCGCGCCGAGGACGGCATCGACTTTCCCAGCCACGAGAACCTGCGCAACGACCTGCGCGAGGCCTATCTCGCCTGGCAGATCGCGCCGGACGATTTCGTCGAAGCCGGCCGCATCAACCTGAAGAGCGGCACGGGGCTGGGCTACAACCCGACCGACTTCTTCAAGACGCGTGCCGTGGTCGAGCCGGTGTCGGCCGATCCGGGCGTGCTGCGCGAGGACCGGCTGGGCACCGCGATGGTCATGGGCCAGCATCTGTGGGACGGCGGCTCGGTCACGGTCGCCTATGCGCCCAAGCTCTATGACGATACGCCGATCTACTTCAATTCGGACCTGCCGAGCTTCGATCCGATGTTCGACCGCACCAATGCGCGCGAACGCATCCTGGTGAAGTCGAGCTTGAGGCTCGCCGACGACCTCATGCCGGAATTCCTGTTCTACGACGAGGCGGGGAACACGCGCTTCGGCATCAACATCTCGCGCTCCTTCGGCCGCAGCATCGTGGGCTATGCGGAATGGGCCGGCGGCTCGCGCGCCAGCCTGGTGCACGACGCGCTGACCTACGGCGTGGAGACCGGAACGCTGCCGGCGGCGGCGCTTTCCGTCATTCCCGAAAGCGGGGCAAAGTCGTTCCGTTCCGACTACGTGGTCGGCGCGTCCTACACCACCGAGAACCGCATCACCATCAATCTCGAATACGACCGCCACGGCGAAGGCTTCACGGGCCAGGACTGGCGCAACTGGTTCGACACCGGCATCGCGGGCCGCTCAAACCCGCTCGTCACCGGCACGCTGTGGTATATCCGCGGCTATGCCCAGGACCAGCTGGAGCTCACCGGTCGCGACGTCGTCTTCCTGCGCGCCGACTGGACCGACGCGTTCGTGAAGGACCTCAACCTTTCCGGCTTCGTGCTCGACGACGTGCGCGACGGCTCGGCGCTGGCGCAGGTCTCGGCCGACTATTACCTGTCGCGCAGCTGGACGGTCGGCGGGCTGGTCGACGCGAACTTCGGAAGCCGAAGGTCGGAATTCGGCAGCCTGCCGAACACGGCCGAGGTCTTCCTGAAGCTCACGGCCTATCTTTGAGCGCCGGCTTGATCTGGAACTGCGACGACCCCGCCGCGCCCGACCTTTCCGCCTGCGGCGCGGACTATCCGCAGACGGTGGTTTCGCTCGCCCGCATCGACGCGTTCGAGGGCGACCTCTTCGACGAAGAGGCCGCGCAGGTCGCGCACTCGGTGCCGTCGCGGCGGCGCGAATTCGCCGCGGCGCGCACGCTCGCGCGGCGCGCGATGGGCGAGCTCGGCTTCGCGCACCGGCCGATCCCGCGCCGTCCCGACCGCGCGCCGGTGTGGCCGCCCGGTCTTGTCGGCAGCCTGAGCCACTGCCGTCACTGGGCGGCAGCCGCGGTCTCGGCCGGCGTCGCCTCGATCGGCATCGATATCGAGTGCCGCGGCCGCGTCGAGCCGAAGCTTTTCGGCCTCGTCTTCACCGCGGCCGAACGCGGCCGGATTGCGGACGAGGCCGCCGCCTCGGCCTTGTTCAGCGCCAAGGAAGCGGTGTTCAAGGCGGTCCATCCCTTGACCGGCAAACGTCCGGAATTTCACGAGGTCGAGATCGCGCTCGATATGGCGGCGAACCGCTTCGCCGCAAGATATAGCGGTCCCGACGGCGCCAACGCGGTCATCGATCGCCTCCACGGCCGCGTCGCGGTCACCGCCGACCACGTGCTCACGATCGCCGCGAGCGCATTTCTCACCAATGGTTGTGTGAAAGCTTCCGGCCAACCGTAACCGTTGTCGCGCCGCGCTCAAGCGATGGGAGTGCAGTGCAAGGCCCGTCGCTGGCTTGCGTTATACGCCCATGCATCCATTGCGGTGCTGGTGGTCGAAGTGGCTGTCGTGCCTCGCGAACGGAACGCAAGCGTCCGCGCGTGTCGCTTCCGTTGTCGGAATGCGCGCCTTCGCCCGAACCGCCGGCATGCCGCGTGGGGCGCAAGGAACATGGAAACGACATTCGGCAGTTACTATCCGACCGACGATCTCGGCGAGCGCAAGCTTCCCGACAACACCGGCTATCTGAAAGAGCACAACATCTTCGGCCCCGACAGCGCGGAGGCGGTCGCGCTCGGGCAGCGCTTCCGCGCGCGGCTCGAGGCCGGCGAGACGCTTTATCTTCTGGGCTTCCTCGGCACCACCCACAACAGCGGGCTGTCGCTCGTCGAGGCCTCCGCCAAAGGCGGCATCCGGGTGCTGGCGAACCACGAGGAGGAGCGCTTCTCCGAGGTCAAGCACTATGCCGGCTATCCGGGCAGGAGCGCGGCCGAGATGAAGCGCATGATGGCGCGGATGGGCGTCGAGCCTTCGCGCATCATGGGCGTGTTCTACGCCTACGACGTCGTCCGGGAAGAGCAGTCGGGCATGCGGATGCTGCTGATGAACGGCAAGCTGATCCGCAACAAGTATTATCGCTTCGTCACCGAAAGCGCGGCACCTCACGTCGATTTCAGCGCGGCCGAAGCGCTGCAGATGCGCAAGAACATCTTCTCGCATTCGCCGGCGCTGGTGGCGGTGTTCCGCAGGCTTGCGGCCGACCTCGGCCTGCCCGCGGAGGTGCCCTGCGTGCAGATGCTGCACCACGAGAACCACGCCTATTTCTCCTATGGCGCCTCGCCGTTCGCGGGCGAAGGCCTGCGCGACCGCACCACGCTGATCTCCTGCATCGACGGCGGCGGCGACTTGAGCTCGGTGTCGCTGTTCAAGGCCGGAGGCGGGCGCATCGAGCTCGTCAAGCGCAACACGCGCGTCAATTCGCTCGGCGTGTTCTACATGCTCTGCGCCAGCCTGCTCGGCGGATGGACGGCGCTGAGCGCCGAGGGCCGCTACATGGGCGCGGCCGCCTGGGGCAACAACGACCGCCTCACAAATCCCTATTACAAGCGGCTCAGGCAGTTCTTCCATTACGGCGAAAACGGCGAGGTCTTCGCCAACAGCGCGATGGCGGACAATGCCTTTGCGGGACTGGAGGAGATCGTCGGCCCGTTCGTCGCCATCGCGGACATCTGGAAGCCCGATGCCGTCATCAACGTCGACGACATCCGCCATTCGCCGATCACGCGCGACCGCGTCGACAAGGCCGCGGCGGTGCAGATGGTGTTCGAGGACGCCCTGTTCCACATCCTCGACGACGCCATCCGCAAGACCGGCGCCGACCAGCTGGTGCTGTGCGGCGGCACCGCGCTCAATTGCGTCGCCAACATGCGCGTGGTCGACCATTTCGACGAGCGCTACTACAAGCAATATTTCCAGACCGATACGCGGCTGAAGATCTGGGTGCCGCCCATCCCGTCGGACCAGGGCGTGGTGGTCGGCGCGCCCTATCAGTTCGCGATGCTGAACGGCGCCCAGCCGCCCGGGGCCTTGCCGACGCCCTTCCTTTGCGGCGCGGCGCCGACGCGCGACGACATACAGGCCGCGCTCGACGGCACAGATTTCGTCCATTGCGAGCCGATGGGCGACGTCGCGAGCGAGCGCGGGCGCGCCGCGCTCGCCGACTGGATGGCCTATGTCGTCGCCCAGGACGGCGTCGTCGGCATCTTCCAGGGCCAGGCCGAGACCGGTCCGCGCGCGCTCGGCCATCGCAGCATCCTCTCCAATCCCTGCAATCCGGAAACCTTGGCAGTCCTCAACAGCCGCGTGAAGCTGCGCGAGCGCATTCGTCCCCTGGCGCCGATGGTGACGCCGGAAGAGGCGGACATATGGTTCGAGCTGTCGGACGGCGCGGCGCCGGGCGGCTACGACGCCTACGACTACATGGTGCTGACGGCGCGGGCGCGCGACTGCGCGCGCGAGCGGATTCCGGCCGTCATCCATTACGACGGGACCAGCCGGCTCCAGATCGTCCGGGAACGGAACAATGCCCTGGTCCATGCCTATCTCAAGGCCTTGAAGCGCCATATCGGGGTCGAGGTGTCGGTCAACACCTCGCTCAACGTCGGCACGCCCATCGTCCAGACCGCAGAGCAGGCGATGCAGGTCTTCCGCCGCTCGAAGGGCATCGATTGCATCTTCATGGTCGGCGACGAGGGCCGGGCCTTCATGGTGTGGGCGAAGGAAGGCGTCCAGGCCATACCGTCGCGCGTGGCGGAGCTTCGCCGGCGCTATCTGGAAGAGCGGGGGCGCCCGGCCGCGGCGCTCGACACGCGCAGGGCCGTGCTCCAGGCATTCGCCGAGAAGCGCTTGAGCGAGCACGACGCCAGGGCGCGGCTCGAGCGCATGCTCGCAACGGGTTCATGAAAAAGACAGATATCACCGAGGGTTGAACGGGTTGCACTGGACACAAATCACTCTGTAGTAGAAAGTGACGGGTGCCACATGACGCTTTATCGGGCTGGAAAGTCGCGTATGGCAAAGCTGAACGATCTGTCGCTGACGGACAACGCCCGCGGCCTGCGCCTCTCCGCGGCGATGGCCGCGAGCGGCCTGATGTACAACTGTCAGGTCTGCTACGACCTCGGCGTGACGGAGAGCTCTCTCAGCCGCTGGCGCAGCGGCGGCCCGATGTCGGTGTCGATGGCGGTGAAGCTCGCGCATCTTCTGGGCGTCTCGGTCGATTGGCTGATCACCGGTCGCGCGGGAACCAGCGATGCGCGCCAGAGCAGCGGCCGTCAGGAGAACGAGATCGCGATGCTGTTCTCCACGGTGTCGCCGAGCGACCGTCAGCTCATTCTGGAATTGAGCAGCGCTCTGCTGCAGCAGCAGACGTCGGTGCCGGACGACGCCGCGCTCGCCGTGATGTAACGCGGCCGGCGCGGCTTTTCGAGAATTTGGTTCACGTCCCGCCGCGGGCGCGCTGTTCGGCAAAGTTTTTATGACGCCGGAAATTTCTTCGCGATCGCCGCTTGGAGAGTATTGGCAAGGGGCGCATTTTCAAAGTATGGTTGAATGCATACTCTGTTCGGCTTGAAGTAATACGGTTCAATTTCGGCAACAGCGAAGGAGGCATTGATGCCTGTCGCGGTCTCATATCCCGGCGTCTACGTCGAAGAAATCCCCAGTGGAGTCCATACGATCACGGGGGTGGCGACGTCGATCGCGGCGTTCGTCGATTTCTTCCAGCAAGGTCCCACGGACAAGGCGGTCGAGCTGCTCAGCTTCGCCGACTTCCAGCGCCAGTTCGGCGGGCTCAATGCCAAGAGCCAGGCGAGCTATGCGATCCAGCAGTTCTTCCTGAACGGCGGCAGCACCGCTTACGCGGTGCGCGTCAGCACGGCGGGCGCGTCGGCGGCGGCGATCTCGCTGAACGAGGCCGGCAAGTCGGCCGTCCTCACCGCGACCGCCAAAAGCAGCGGAGAATGGGGCAAGAAGCTGCGCGTGGACGTCGACTACGACACGTCCGATCCGCAGAACACGTTCAATCTCGTCGTTTCCCAGGTCACCACCGTGAACGGCAAGACGAAGGTGGCGGCGTCCGAGGCCTATCGCGAGCTGGTCATCGACGCGAGCAAGCCGAACGACGCCGCCAAGACCGTCACCGCGCTGTCGCAGTTCATCAAGCTCGACACCGTCGGCACCTCCACGGGCAAGCGGCCCGCGCCGACGGGGACCACCAGCGCCTATCTCGACCTGACCGGGCTCGGCCTGAAGGAAAAGGACGATCTTCAGGTGCTGGTCGGCAACAGCTCCACCAAAGCCGCCGCGCAGGGCAGCCCGCTCGCGCTGACCAAGGACAACATCCCCACCGATCCCGTCGGACTCGCGGCCCTGCTTTCCGGTTTCATCGGCAGCGTCCTGCCGAAGGCCTCGGTCTATCTCGCCGGCGCCGGCAACAGCCGCTACCTCGTCGCCGAGGTCGACAACGAGGACGCCACCACCTTCATCAACTTCACCGGCAAGATCGCGGACGCGCTCAAATGGTCCGACGCCAATGCGGCGAACGTCCAGCATTATTGCCTCGGCGCCCCGGCGGATTTCCTCGCGGCCAGCGGCCATGTCGACGGCAGTGACGGCACCTGGGACCCGTCGGGCGCCGGCGCCGCAGCCGCGGCGGCCGCTCTGATCGGCATCGAGGCCAAGAAGACCGGCATGTATCAGCTGCTGGATACCGACATCTTCAACATCCTCTGCCTGCCCGTGGTGAGCAAGATGGCGGATCCGAGCGCGGGCGCCGTCTCGGCGGCGGCCATCAAGCTCTGCCAGGACCGGCGCGCGATGTATCTGCTCGACGGTCCCGAAGGGGTCGACAGCGCCGGCATCGACGGCATCCAGACCTGGCTGGGCGGCCAGTCCTCGCTGCGCAGCGCCAATTCGGCGCTGTATTTCCCCGGCGTGCAGATCCCCGACCCGCTGGACGGCTTCAACCTGAAGCGCGTCGCGGCGAGCGGCACCGTCGCCGGTCTCTATGCGCGCACCGACGCCAATCGCGGCGTGTGGAAGGCGCCGGCCGGAACCGAGGCCAGCCTCTCGGGCGTGCAGCAGCTGCCCTACAAGCTCACCGATCCCGAGAACGGCGTGCTCAATCCGCTGGCGATCAACTGCCTGCGCGTGTTCCCCGTCTACGGCCCGGTGTGCTGGGGCGCGCGCACGCTGGTGGGCGCCGACCAGATGGCCGACGACTACAAATACGTTCCGGTGCGAAGGCTCGCGCTGTTCATCGAGGAGAGCCTGTTCCGCGGCACCAAGTGGGTGGTGTTCGAACCCAATGACGAGCCGCTCTGGGCCCAGGTCAGGCTCAATGTCGGCGCCTTCATGCAGAACCTGTTCCGCCAGGGCGCCTTTGCCGGCAAGACGCCGCAGGAGGCGTATTTCGTGAAGTGCGACAGCACGAACAACCCGCAGAACACGGTCAATCTCGGCATCATCAACGTCGCCGTGGGCTTTGCGCCGCTCAAGCCCGCCGAGTTCGTCGTCATCCAGATCCAGCAGATCGCTGGCGATATCGCGAGCTAGGGGGAACGACCATGGCCGAGTTCACCGTCAACGCCCAGCGTTTCGACCCGTACAAGAACTTCAAGTTCCGCGTGAAGTGGGACGGCCGCTATGTCGCGGGCATCTCCAAGGTGGGAACGCTCAAGCGCACCACCGAGGTGGTCAAGCACCGCGAGGGCGGCGACCCTTCGAGCAGCCGCAAGTCGCCGGGCCGCACCGAATACGACGCCATTTCGCTCGAACGCGGCGTGACCCACGACACCGAGTTCGAGAAATGGGCCAACAAGGTGTGGAACCTGGGCGCGGGCCTGGGCTCGGAGGTTTCGCTCAAGGATTTCCGCAAAGACATCCTGCTCGAGCTCTACAACGAGGCCGGACAGCTCGCCATCACCTACAAGATCTATCGCTGCTGGGTCTCCGAGTTCCAGGCGATGCCGGATCTCGACGCCAACGCCAATGCGGTGGCGATCCAGCACATCAAGCTGGAGAACGAGGGCTGGGAACGCGACGTGACGGTGCCCGAGCCGTCGGAGCCCAGCTTCACTCTGCCCGCGAGCTGATGGGCCATGCGCGCGCCGACCGCGGCTGAAGCGCTCATCGCGTGGGAACGCGGCAACGAACGCGGTCAGGTGGAGCGCGGCCTCGAGCTCTTCGCGCTCGCGCGTCCGGGCGTGCCGCTCGAGGAGCTTGCCGATGTCAGCGTCGGCGAGCGCGACGGCGCACTGCTCGACCTGCGCGCGGCGATGTTCGGGCCGGAGCTGACGGGACGGCTCTCTTGCGGGCATTGCGGCGCATTGCAGGAGATCGCCCTCGACGTGGATGCGCTGCATGTCGCGGAGCCCGAAGCGCGGGAGCTTTCATTGTCCGTCGACGGCTATGCGCTCAGCCTGCGCAGGCTCAGCAGCCGCGACCTGCTGGCGGCGGCCGCGGCGGGCGCCGCCGAACGGCGCGGCGTCCTCGTCGAAAGCTGCGTGCTGTCGGCGACGCGCGACGGCCGGGCGGCCGCGCCGCGCAACCTTCCCGCATCCGTCGTCGACGGCATCGCCCAGGCCCTGGCGCAAGCCGATCCGCAAGCCGATCTCAGCCTGATGGTGGCGTGCGAGACCTGCGGTCACCGCACCCGCACGACCTTTGACATCGCCGCGTTCCTCTGGGACGAGGTCGACGCCTGGACGGGCCGGCTGCTGCGCGAGATCCATATGCTGGCCAGCATGTATGGCTGGTCCGAGCGCGACATCCTCGCGCTCGGCCCCGAGCGGCGGCGGCGCTATGTGGAGCTCGCCGGCGCATGAGCGATTTCTTCTCGAGCATGGCAGGGCGGATCGACGGCACGCTTGCCGTGCTCAAGCCGCGTCTGCCGTCGCTGTTCGAGAACGGCAACGGGCATCTCGCGCGCGACGAGGCGCCGGCGGTCGAGAGCGCCGAGCGCGAGGCCGCGCCGCCGATCCCGCGCGATGTGCCGAAGCCCGCGATCGCGCATCCGGCGCCTGCCGCCGCCGTCGCCGATGAACGCCCAGCCGAGCCGCAGCGCCGCAAGGAAGCCAGGCGCGGCATCGTGCGTGAGGAGAGCGTGCAGGCGTCCGAGCCGCAACCGGCGCCGCGCCAGAGCCGCAAAATGGCCGCGCGTAGCGAGCTCCCGGAAGCCGTGCCCTCGGTGGCGCCGCCGCGCGACGCGCGCGAGCCGGCGCCTCCTGTCGTCCAGGCCGCGCCGCTTGCGATCGAGACGCCGGAACCGCGCGTCGGAAGTCCCACGGCCGCGCGCCCCGAAGCGCCCGTTTGGAGCCCGCGTCCCGCGCCCGCGCCGCAACAGCGCGCCGCCGCCGTCCGTCCCGCGCCGCTCTTGCCGCTGCAGCGCGCGACGCCGGCGCCGCCGCCCTTCGCGCCGCCGCCATCGTCGCTGCTGCCGAAATCCGCGCGCGCCTCCGTGCGCGATCAGGCAAGGCCGGCGCCCCCGCACGGCAAGACGGAAGAGCCGACGATCCATGTCTCCATCGGCCGCATCGATATCCGCGCCGAGACGCAGGCGCAGCCGCAGCGCAAGCCGGTCCACGCGTCGCCGGTCATGAGCCTGGACGAATACCTCCGCAGCCGAGCCAAGTGAGGCGTCATGAGCAACTCGCTCGCCATCGCGGCGGTGACGGCGACGCTTCAGTCGCTCCTCCACACCAACATCGTCAGCGATTCCGATCTCAGCGACACCAAGGTCACGATCCTGCCGCTCGACAAGGCGCGCCACGGCATCAACAGCAATCAGCTCAACATCTTCCTCTATCAGGTCGTGCGCAACGCCGCCTGGACGAACCAGGACATGCCGCGCCAGAACAAGCCGGGCGAGCGCAGCTATCCGCCGTTGCCGCTGAACCTCTATTACCTGATCACCGCCTTCGGCAAGGACGACGACACCGCCCAGCCCTACAGCCATCGCGTGCTCGGCAAGGCGATGAGCCTTCTGCACGACTATCCCGTGCTCAATCCCGACGACATCAAGGCGGCGACATCGGCCCTGATGCCCGATGCCGATCTGGACAAGCAGATCGAGCGCGTGCGGCTGACGCTGCATCCCACCCCGCTCGACGAATTGTCGAAGCTGTGGACCGGCTTTGCGTCGCAGTTCCGCCTCTCGGCCGCCTATGAGGTCGACGTCATGCTGATCGAGTCGCTGCGCTCCGCGGCGGCGCCGTTGCCGGTCCTCACCCGCGGCGCGGGCGACAGCGGCGTCACCGCGCAGCCCGACCTGACGCCGGTCGTGCCGACGCTCGAGACGGTGACGCCGCCAGACGACCAGCCGAGCGTGCGGCTGGGCGAGGCGCTGACGCTCACCGGCTACCATTTCGACGGTACCAATGTCGGCGTGCAGTTCTCCCACCCGCTGCTGCCCACGCCGCTCGAAGTCGCGCCCGATCCCGGCGGCACCGACAAGCTTCTCACCGTCACGATCCCGAACCTGCCCGCCGCCTGGCCCGCGGGCTTCTACGGCGTGTCTGTGCTCGTGACGCGCACGGGCGAGGACTTCCGCCGCCAGACCAACGCGATGCCGCTGACGCTCGCGCCCACGATCACCGTCACCCCGCACAAACCCGCGGCGGGAAGCATCGCGTTCCAGGTGAACTGCGCTCCCGAGATTTGGTCCGAGCAGCGCGTCATGCTGTTCCTGCGCGACGCCGAGATCGCGCCCAAGCCTCACGCAGCCCAGACCGCGCTGCTGAAGTTTCCGGCCGTCACGCTCGTCAAGGGCGATTATCCCGCGCGGCTGCGCGTCGACGGTGTCGACAGCCTGCTCGTCAAGCGCGACGTGGCGCCGCCGATCTACGACAAGACACAGATAGTGAAGGTCCAATGACCGACGCCGATCTCTGGCATCAGGAGAATACCAGGCACCTCGCCGCCGCGGTCGCGGCGGTGCGCCAGATGCTCGAGCGTCGCGGCGGCGCGCAATCGCCCCCGTCCGGGCCGGCGCCGCCGCAGACCCGCGAAGGCCTGCTGCGCTGGTTCGGCCAGGGCAAGGACGCCCGCGTCACGCCCGAAGTGTTCCTGCTTCCAGACGAGTCGCTGGATCAAGCCGGGGGTGCCGCGGCCGGCTCGCCGCCGGCCGACATGCCGCCGCCGGCGCTGATCGCGCTGCGCCGGAAGCTGGGCTTGAGCGAATTCGAGCTCGACATCGTCGTGCTCTGCGCGGCGATGGAGCTCGACACGTCGATCGCGGCGCTCTGCGCACGCGCGCAAGGCGAGCCGGCCCGGCCTTATCCGACCTTCGCGCTCGCGCTGTCCCTGTTCCGCTCCGCGGCCTGGGAAGCGCTTTCGCCCGAGCGGCCGCTGCGCCATTGGCGGCTGATCGACCTCGGCCAGCACGTCGGCCAGCCGCTGACGGTGAGCGCGCTGCGCATCGACGAGTGGGTTCTGAACTATCTCAAGGGTCTCGACTATCTCGACGACCGCCTCGCGCCGCTGATGTCGCCCATCGCGCCGCCGCCGATGTCGTCGCTGCCGCCGTCGCAGCACAAGGCGGCCGAAGAGGTCCTTCGGCGCCTGCGGGGCGCTTCCGAGCAGGCCAGACCGCCGGTCGTGCAGCTCGCCGGCGTCGACGACGTCAGCAAGCAGCGCGTCTGCGCCCTGGTCTGCCGGTTGCTCGGCGCCGATGCCTGGCGCCTGCCGTGGAACGCGGTGCCGACCGCGCCGTCGGAGCTCGACACCTTCGCGCGGCTGTGGCGGCGCCAAAGCCTGCTTTCGCCCGTGGCGCTTTATCTCGACCTGCAAGGCGCCGAAGCGGAAGGCTCGCAGAACGCGCATCTTGCCGCGGTCGCGCGCCTGCTCGCGCAGCTCGACGGACTTGTCTTCATCGGCAGCCGCGAGCCTTGGGCGGGATTGAGCGGACCCGCCTTCACCGTCGACGTCGCCAAGCCCTTGCCCATAGAGCAGAAGGCGGCCTGGCTCGCCGCCATCGGGACGCCAGGCACCGATGCCGCCCCGATGCTCGCCGCGCAGTTCAACCTCAATGTCGACGAGATCGGCGAGATCGCGCGAGCGGCGCTGGAGGAGCCGGACGCAACGGCGCCGCTCGACGAGCGGCTGTGGGACGTCTGCCTGTCGGTCACGCGGCCGCGTCTCGATACGCTTGCGCAGCGCATCGAGCCCAAGGTCACCTGGGACGACATCGTGCTGCCGGCGGCGGAATCCAACCTGCTGCATCAGATCGCCGATCAGGTCGGCAAGCGCGCGCAGGTCTACCAGGATTGGGGCTTCGACAAGAAGACCGCGCGGGGGCTCGGCATCAACGCGCTCTTCGCGGGCGAAAGCGGCACCGGCAAGACCATGGCGGCAGAGGTCATCGCGAGCCATCTCAGGCTCAACCTCTACCGCATCGACCTCTCCGCGGTGGTCAGCAAATATATCGGCGAGACGGAAAAGAACCTGCGCCGGCTGTTCGACGCGGCCGAGGACGGCGGCGCGATGCTGTTCTTCGACGAGGCGGATGCGCTGTTCGGAAAGCGCAGCGAGGTCAAGGACAGCCACGACCGCTTCGCCAATATCGAGATCAACTATCTGCTGCAGCGCATGGAGTCGTTCGGCGGGCTCGCCATCCTGGCCACCAATCAGAAGAGCGCGCTCGATCCGGCCTTCATGCGCCGGCTGCGCTTCATCGTGAACTTCCCGTTTCCCGGACAGGCGGAGCGCAAGGCGATCTGGGAGAAGGTCTTCCCGGCGGAGACCCCGGTATCCGAGCTCGACTACGACCGCCTCGCCAAGCTCAACCTGACCGGCGGTCATATCGCGCTGATTGCGCTCAACGCGGCCTTCGTTGCCGCCAACAAGGGCAGCGCGGTGACCATGCCCGTCGTGCTCGACGCCGCGCGCATCGAGTACCGCAAGCTCGAGCGGCCCATCCACGAGGCGGATTTCCGCTGGCCGCCGGCGCCGATGCGCATCGCATGACTTGTAGCCATCACAAGACGGGAGCGCGATGAAGATCGTCCTCCATATCGACCGGGTGGTGCTCGACGGCCTGGCCGTCGCGGGCACCGACGGTCCGCGCCTGCGCCGAGCGCTCGCGCGCGAGCTGACGCGGCTCCTGGCCGACGGCGGCGTGGCGCAAGGACTGTCCGCCGGCACGGTGCTGCCGCACATCCAGGCTCCGCGCCTGAGCTATGCGAAGCGCGAGAAGCCAGACGCGCTGGGCGCCAAGATCGCGCAGGCGGTCCATGCCGGAATCGGAAAGCCCCGATGAGCGCAGCCTTGCAGTATGCGCGGAGCACGAAGCCTGCGCAGCCGGCGGGCAGGGTTCTGACCGCGTCGCGCGGCGAAGGCGCAAGCCTCGACCGCGCGATGCCGCTCGCGCCCGGGCGGCCGCTCGAAGGAGATTTCCGTATGGCGATGGAGCGGCGCTTCGCGCACGACTTCAGCGCAGTGCGCGTGCATACCGGGGCCGAGGCCGACCGCGCCGCGCGCGGCTTCGATGCGCGTGCCTTCGCGGTCGGACGCGACATCGTCTTCCGTTCCGGCACCTATGCGCCGCATTCGTCCGAGGGGCGCGGCCTCATTGCACACGAGCTGACGCACGTCGTGCAGCAGGAGCGCGGGAGCGCGAGCCTGCAGCGCCGAGCCGTCAGCAACCCCGGCGACGCCGCGGAGCGCGAGGCGCAAGGCAACGCCGGCCGCGCGGACGGCGCCAAACCGCTGACCGCCGCAGAGCCGCCTTCGGCCGTCCTCCATCGCGACGCGGCGGGCATCGGGGCCGGCATCGCGCTCGGCGTCTCCGGCGCCATAGGCCTGGGCTTCACGATCGCAGCTCTCGCAGGCGCGTTCAGCAGCGAGAACTTCTCCGACCGGGAACTCAAGGACTATCTCGGCCATCTCCAGGAAAAGCAGAGCCCGGAGGGCGGCCTCAACGGCGACAACAAGGCGCGCGCCGTCGTCAAGCGCTGGAAGAAGGGCGCGGCCGGGTTCACGGTCCTGATCGTCCCGATCCGCATCCTGCTGATCAAGGAGATGTCCGCCGGCTACATGGGCGATGCCGACCAGGACGGCATCCTCGATCTGCTGCGCGAAGCCATTCCCGCCGAGCGGGCGCATATCTTCGAGGCGATCGGCATCGAGCAGCTCAAGACGCGCTTCGACGGCAAGCGGCGCAAGAGCCTGGACGGACTCATCGAGGAGCAGGAAATGGCGGCGATGAGCCTGTCCGACGCCTGGACCGTCGCGCAGACGCAAAGGACCATCGAGCGCCACAACGACGGCGGCCTGCTGCGCCGTGTCTTCGAGGCGGGTTTCACGATCTTCCGCTTCAAGACCGTCTTCGACACCTGGAAATACAACGCCGACGGCCATAGCGAGGAGAAAGAGGACGAGACGGTGAGCGGCAACACCGATCACGACGAGAAGAAGGTGCGCGTCCGCGACAGCCTCACCAACGAGGTCGCCGCCAGCATCATCGCTCATGAAGGAAAGCACGCCGTGCTCGGCAAGCCCAAGACCCAGCAGGAAAAGGTCGAGGGCGAGGTCAAGGCGCGCGAGGAGGAAGAGGGGTTCCGCTACCGCCACGGCATGGCGCCCAACATCGCGGCGGCACGCTCGGCGAAGGGGGCGACCGACACCGCCGCGCTGCGCCAATTCGTGACCGGCTCGGAACACTACAACTCGAACACCCGACGCTTCGTCAAGCGCCGCTATCTGGGCGAGGCGCCGGTGGAGGGCTGGGATCTGAAGGAGCCTGCCAAGGCGGATGTGAAATGAACGCAAGGCATGAGAGATCCGTGATCGCGGTCCGGACGGGAACCCGGCAGCGCCGCTGCGCCTGCGGCGAGCCGGACGGCGCATGCTGCGGCTCCGCCGGGAAGAACACGTTGATGCGCCGTGCCTCGGGGCCCGGGCCCGATCGCGTTCCGGCCGAGGTGCATGCGGTGCTGGGCTCTCCCGGCCGCCCGCTGGACGCGGCCACGCGCAGCTTCATGGAGCATGGCTTCGGCCGCGATCTCAGCGCGGTGCGCGTGCATTCGGGCGCGGATGCCGCGCAATCGGCGCGGGCGGTGAGCGCGTCCGCCTATACGGTCGGGAACAACGTGGTCTTGGGCGCGGGCCAGCCTTCGTTCCACACCCCGGCCGGCGCGTTGCTGCTCGCGCATGAGCTGACGCATGTGTTGCAGCAAGGCGCGGGCAGCGCGCCCACGTCGCAAAAGCCGACCGCGATCGGCCATCCGCACGATGCCGCGGAGCAAGAAGCGTCCCATACCGCGGAGAAGGTGGTTTCGGGCATGGGCGCGGCCGGGCCGCGCCGGCAGTCGCCGGCGGGCACGATCCAGCGCACCGTTGCAGGCGATGTCGGCGGCACGCTCGTCGGTGCGGCCGCGGGCGCAGGCATCGGCGCCGGTATCGGTAGCGTGGGCGGCGGACTTGGCGCGGGCATCGGCGCGCTCATCGGCGGCGTCGTGGGCGGCATTGCCGGACTGATCGCGGGCGAGGCCGCGACGACCCATCCCCGTCCGCTCGACGCCGACGAGAAAGCGGCGGCGGAATCGGTGTTCGGCGCGAGCCTGAACTATGCCCGCGTGAGGGTGGCGGAATCCTCGCTGATGAGCGCCGGCGGCTACGCGCGCACGCCGTTCGAGACGGTCTATTTCCCCATCGGGCAGCGCAAGAAGCAGGGCTATCTGCCGTTCCTCGTCCACGAGCTGACGCATGTGTGGCAGACGCAGCACGGCATCTCCTTCGGCCGCAAGCTGATCACCGCCATGCGCGGGGCATCCGCCTACAGCTACAAAGGGTCCCATCCCACGCCCGAGGACGCTTTGCGGGCCGACCGCGCGAAGGGGAAGACCTTCCTTCAATACAACACCGAACAGCAGGGCGACATCTGCGAAGACTACTACCGGCGCCTGATGAGCGGCGACGACGTTTCGGCCTATCTGCCGTTCATCCAAGAGGTGAGGAACGGCGGCCGAAGCGGTCCGAAATAGGAGGGGCTCTGGATGCAGGCGATGCGGCATGCGGCAGCGAAGACGGCGCCTCGGCAAGAGGTGCTGCGGCGCAGCTGCGCCTGCGGAACCTGCAGCAGCTGCGCCGCGAAGAGATCGCGCACCTCCGGACGCGGGCTGGAGAGCGGCGTGGCACCTCCTGCCGTCCACGAGGTGCTGCGCACCGCCGGCCGCCCGCTCGATACGGCCACGCGCGGCTTCATGGAGCAGCGCTTCGGCGCGGATTTCTCCGGCGTGCGCGTACATTCCGACGCGCAGGCCGCTTCGTCCGCGGCCGAGGTTCAGGCGCGCGCCTATACGGTCGGCGAGCATATCGTGCTCGGAGAGCGCGCACGCGGCGCCGGCGACGAGCAGCGCCTCTATGCGCATGAGCTCGCCCATGTCGTGCAGCAGCGCGCCTCGGGCACGCGCGGCATCGGCCGGCTCGCGGCGCTCGAGATCGGAAAGCCGTCCGATCCGGCCGAAGCCGAGGCCGACCGCATGGCGGGCGAAGCCCTGCGCGGCCCGGTGATGTCCAAGCCGACAAGCCATCCGCCCGCGCTGCGCCGCGACGCTACGCCGCCGGCCAAACCTGCGCCCGCCGATGCGCCCGCTGCGAAGCCGGCGGAGAAGCCCGCGGCCGCTCCGGCCAAGTCCGTGATCGACACCGCTCTCGACGTCGATCTCGGCCGCCATAGCAAGGCCGGCCACGGACGCGCGGACGCGGTGCTGAATCGCGGCCCCGCGATGGTCAAGGCCGGCCAGGAGGCGCAGCCCTGCGAGCTCGAGCTGCAGCTGAAGATCCATTTCGATTTCCATCTGGGAACGCCGCGAACGAAGCCGCCCGGCGGCCCCTGGCCTGCGGATCGCGCCAAGGCCTGGAAGCGCGAATACATGAAAGCCGCGCAATCGACCTGGAACACAGACATCGCCGTCTTCAGCAAGACCGTGTTCGAGCCTCAGAGCGATTGCCCCGGCGAGCCGTGCAAACAGGCCGTCGGCCACCTGCGCGTGATCGATGTCGACGGGATGACGGATGCCGACGGCAAAAAGGTCGAAGCCGCGGGAGGCACGACGCCGCATTTCAACGTCAACGTCTATGAGCGGCATCCGATGATCGGCGAGTCGGACCGCAACGCGCAGATCGCGAGGGGAGAGACGCCCGACGACATAAGCTATGTCGGCGACGATCATAGCAGCAGGTTGTTCGACGACAGCACCCGGTCGCGCGATGCGTCCAAGCCGCAAGGCTTCGACGACAAGACCTATCGGTGGAACCCGGGCGGCGCTTCGCACGAGACCGGCCACATGCTCGGCCTTACGCACGACCAGTGCGGGCCCGACACCGACAATCCCAACGACGAGCGCTGCTACAGCAGCGGCGGCATCATGGGCAAGGGCACGAATGTCGGCGAAAACGATCTGAAGCCTTTCCAGGTGGGCATGAACGCGACGACCGGCTGCGAGTGGAAGGTGTCGTCGAGCACCAGGTGGGGGCGGGTCCTGGGCCTGATAGGAGGGATCGTTGCCGTCGCCACGGCGATCGGGCTCGGCGCCTATTTCGGCGGCAAGAAATAAACGTGCGGGGAGGAGGATTTATCTCGGCCCCGGCGCGCGTCGCGTCTTCCTCCCGTCGCAACCTTAGGCTAGTATGAATTCTGTGTCCAATTATAGTTGAATTCGGCCATTGCCGGTCCCGTCGACCGCGGCCGTGTGGCGTGTCGTAGAAAAAAGAATTCGATTGATCAGCGATTGCGGAAAGGAATGCGTGGTGGGCGCCTTCATCTGCATTGAGAACCGTCCGGAAGCGGTGCGCCCATGAGCACCTTCCCCGGCTCGCCGCGCGTCCTCAAGGGCGGCATCGTGCTGCTCGATCCGTCGAGCTTCGCGATACGGACGAACGGCATCATCGTGCTGCAATACAATCCCGACACGCTGACGCGCAGCCTGAAGGTCAAGGGGATCAGCGAAGGCGGCGACCGCTCCGAGGCGCTGCGCCTCACCGGCCCGCCGGTCGAGACCTTCAAGCTCGAGGCCGAGATCGACGCCACCGACCAGCTCGAGTTCCCCGACCAGAACCAGAGCACGGTGCGCTACGGCATCGCGCCGCAGCTCGCGGCGCTGGAGACGCTGATCTATCCCGACAGCGCGACCCTGCAGAAGAACTTCAACCTCTCCCAGCAAGGCACGCTCGAGATCATGCCGGCGCTGGCGCCGCTCAGCCTTTTCGTGTGGAGCGCCAGCCGCATCGTGCCGGTCAGGATCACCGACTTGAGCGTCACCGAGGAGGCGTTCGATCCCGCGCTCAATCCGCTGCGCGCCAAGGTCAGCATGGGCATGCAGGTGCTTTCGATCGACGACCTCTATTTCAACGACAAGGGCGGCGGCCTCTACATGGCCTACCAGCGCCAGAAGGAAAGCCTGGCGCAGCTCTATCAGTACGGAACGCTTTCCGCATTCGGCATAAAGGGGCTTCCATGAGCGGCGCCGGCTTGGTCCTTCCCGATCCCGTACAGGCGATGCTCGAGCAGGTGTCGCTCAAGAACACGCTGTTCGCGCCCACCAGCCGCTACTACGGCATCGACGTGATGACGATTGCGGCGCCGACGTCCGAGGGCGGCAGCCGCACCACCGCCTATATCGCGCGGCGATTCCTGCCGCAGCCCGGCAACTTCCAGCTCATCCAGGAGCACACGGTGGTGCAGGGCGACCGTCTCGACAATATCGCCGGCCGCTATCTGGGCGACGCCACGCTGTTCTGGCGGCTGTGCGACGCCAACAACGCGATGAAGCCGGAAGAGCTGACCGAGGCCGTCGGCGCCAAGATCGAGATCACGATGCCGCAGGGCATCGCCGGAAGCCGCTTATGAACCAGGGCTTCTACCTCACGCTGATGATGGGCAGCTTCATCGCGAGCCCCGTGCCGCAGGCCGTCATCGATGCGCTGAGCGAAGTCCAGGTCACCTCGACGGTGGGAAGCCAGGGCGGCTTCCAGCTCAAGTTCACCATGGCGCGCAACTCGCCGCTGACCATGCTGCACGAATCCGGCTTCTTCAACCCGCGCCAGCGCGTGGTCATCGCGGTGACCGTCAACGGCTCGACCGAGGTGCTGATGGACGGCATCGTCACCAAACAGGACATGACGCCGTCGAGCCAGGCGGGGAAGTCGGCGCTCACCATCACCGGCATCGACCTGACCGCGCTGATGGACTTCATCGACTTCACCGGGATCCCCTATCTCGCGGTCCCGACCTTCGTCATGGTCGAGATGTGTCTGGCCAAATATCTCCCGCTCGGCGTCGTGCCCGTCGCCATCCCGGCCTTCCCGCTTTTCGTCGAACCCCCGACCGACGGGTATTACAAGCAGCAGGGCACGGACTACGAGTTCGTCACCACCTTGGCGAGCGATGCCAAGGTGCCGGTGCTCGGCGGCTGGACGTTCTATCTCGATCCCGGGCCCAAGCCCGGCATGAGCATCGCCTATTGGGGCCCGGACATCAGCAAGCTGTTCCCGGCGATGCAGCCGGCGCTCAGCATCAATCTCGACGCCACCACCAACATCGACTCGATCAACTTCTCGTATGACGGCACGCTGGCGACGAACTACATCGCGATGGTGATCGAGCCCAACACCAAGGTGCCGATCCCCATCCCGCTGCCCAGCATCGACTTCATCAAGGCGCCCTATGCGGCGCATGCGCCGACGCCGCTCAAGTACAAGCAATTCTATCCCGGCGCCGGCAAGGGCATCGTCGAGGGCCTGGTCGACGTCGTCGGCAAGCTGATGGAGACCGCAGACGTCATCAGCGGCAGCGGCCAGCTCGACGTGCTGCGCTACGGCCACGTCTTCAAGGCGCGCCAGCTCGCCACCGTGCGCGGCGCCGGCAACTACTACGACGGCAAGTATTACGTGAAGAGCGTCACCCACAACATCAAGCGCGGCGAATACAAGCAGAGCTTCACGCTGTCGCGCGGCGGCACGGGCTCTTCGGTCTCGACGGTGGACATATGACGACGCCCGGCAAGTATCTCGGCATCTATCGCGGCACGGTGGTCAACAACATCGATCCGATGCAGCTCGGCCGCATCATGGTGATCGTGCCCGACGTCGGCGGCGTCACGCCGTCGAGCTGGGCGATGCCCTGCGTGCCGCTGGCGGGCAAGCAGATGGGCACCTTCATGGTGCCGCAGATCGGCGCCGGGGTATGGGTGCAGTTCGAGAACGGCGATCCCGACATGCCGGTCTGGGTCGGCGGCTGGTGGGGAATCGCGGCCGAGGTGCCGGCGCTCGCGCTGGCCGGCGTGCCCGCCGATCCCAACATCGTCATCCAGTCGACGCTGCAGAACGCGATCGTGGTCAGCGACCTTCCGGGTCCGACCGGCGGCATCATGCTCAAGAGCACGACGGGCGCCACGATCATCGTCAACGACACCGGCATCTACATCCAGAACGGCAAGGGCGCGAGCATCATCATGACGGGGCCCACCGTCACCATCAACAACGGCGCGCTGGTGGTGGTGTGAAGAAGGAGAGCGAGATCCATGCCCGGCTTCATGCTCCATGTCGGCGCGACGGTGATGTGCAGCCATGGCGGCCAGGCGCAGCCCACCGTGCCGAACCCGCGCGTGACCGTCATGGGCCAGCCCACCGTGGCGGTGACGGGGCCTTACGTCGTGGCCGGATGCGCCTTTCCGCCGCCGCCCAACGGCAACGGCCCCTGCGTGACCGCGCAATGGATCACGAGCGCCGTGCGCGTCACCTCGAACGGCCAGCCGCTGCTTCTGCTCGACAGCCAGGCGATCTGCGCGCCGACCGGCACGCCTTTGCTGATCACGGTGACGCAGACGCGCGTCACCGCGACGTGAGGGCCGTGATGAACGATGGGCCCGCGACGACGATGGCGAGAGTGCGATGAAGATGACGAGGACGATATGAACATCGACTTCCCGCTCCATTTCGACGGCCGCGGACGCACCGCGGCGACGGACGACGACGACCACATCCGCGACATGATCGAGCAGCTGCTGTTCACCAATCCGGGCGAGCGCGTGAACCGCCCCGATTTCGGCAGCGGGCTGTTGCAGCTCGTCTTCGCGCCGAACAGCGCCGAGCTCGCCGCGGCGCTCCAGTTCACGCTGCAGGCCGCGCTGCAGCGCTATCTGGGCGACGTGATCGACCTGCAGTCGGTCGAGGCGGACGCGCAGGATTCGACGCTTTCGGTGAGCGTGAAATACGCGATCCGGCGCACGCAGCAGTCGCGCACCGAAACGTTCCAGCGCACGCTGCCTTGAAAGGTTGGGGAAGATGGCCACGTCCGATCTGATCTGCAACGAGAAGGGCCGCCGCCAGGACGTCCGCGACGCTCAGCTCTACGGCTTCGATTACGTCGAGGTGGACGAGGATCAGCGCACGCTCGAGGTGTTCTTCCTCGGCCGGGCGCCGGCGGGCGTCGAAATGGCCAATGTCCGCATCACCGGCGGCCGCAAGATCCGCGACATCGAGGTGACGGCCATGAAGATCGTCCGTCAGCGCGACCCCTCGCTCGACGACACCATGGAAGTGTCGCTCGACAAATACGGCGACTTCTCCGTCTACACGCTGAGTCTGGTCGCCCTCGACGAGCAGGGACGTCCGACCGACGAGCCGCTGCCGGGCTTCGATCCGCTCTACGCCAGCGTCGATTTCTCGTTCAAGGCCTGCTGCCCGAACGACCTGGACTGCGCGCCCCAGGAGGTCTGCCCGCCGCCCGTGCGCAACGAGCCCGACATCAACTATCTCGCCAAGGACTACGACAGCTTCCGCCGGCTGATCCTCGACCGCCTGGCGCTGACGATGCCGTACTGGACCGAAAGCCACATCCCCGACATCGGCATCATGCTCGTCGAGCTCTTCGCCTATGCGGGCGACCAGCTCAGCTATTTCCAGGACGCGGTGGCGACGGAGGCCTATCTCGGAACCGCGCGGCACCGCATCTCGGTGCGCCGCCACTGCCGGCTCGTCGACTACACCCTGCACGAAGGCTGCAACGCGCGCGCCTTCGTCACGGTTTCGACGGACACGAACCAGCCCCTCGATCTCACCCAGGCGTACTTCTGCACCGCGTTCCCCGGCATGCCGGTTTCGCCCGTGCTGGAGCCGGACGACATGCTGAAGGCGCCGCCGGGCACGTTCGAATGCTTTTCGCCGTTGCCGCAGACGCCCGACGGCAAGATCGATCTCGTCGCGGCGCATAGCGAGATGCAGTTCTACGGCTGGGGCGATTGCGCCTGCTGTCTGCCGAAGGGCGCCACCTCGGCGACGCTGGTCGACGGCTGGGACGAGCCCGGCGGCAAGCGCGCGTTGCAGCTCAAGGTGGGCGAGGTCCTGATCTTCGAGGAAGTCGTCGGCCCCAGGACCGGCAATCCCGCCGACGCCGATCCGTCGCATCGCCAGGCGGTGAGGCTGACCAAGGTCTCGCCGAACGTCGATCCGCTCTACAAGCAGCCCGTGGTCGACATCGAGTGGTGCTCGGAAGACGCGCTGACCTTCCCGCTCTGCCTCTCGGCCGAGATGCCGCCGCCGGATTGCGATTGCCGCGGCCGCATCTCGGTCGCGCGCGGCAACGTCATCCTGGTCGGTCACGGGCTCGGCCGCCGCAACGAGCCGATCGGCAAGGTCGGCACGCAAAGCAGCAGCGAGAACTGCCCCACCGACTGCGCGCCGCGCGAGACGGTGGTGTCGCCCGCGCCGTTCCGTCCCGTGCTGCAGGGCGTGCCCGTCACCCATAGCGTGCCGCTGGACGGCTGCGCCTGCACCGGCGCGCTGATCGTCCAGGACCCGCGCCAGGCGGTGCCGCAGATCACGCTGACCGGCGCGGGCGGCACGACCTGGACGGCCGTGCCTGACCTGCTCCAGAGCGGCCCGAACGACGCGCATTTCGTGGCCGAGATCGACGATGGCGGCGTGGCGCATCTGCGCTTCGGCAACGGTCGCGAAGGAATGATGCCTGAGGCCGACGCCGAGTTCACCGCAACCTATTCCGTCGGCAACGGGCCCGCGGGCAATGTCGGCGCCGAGACGATCCGCTACATCGCCTTCAAGCAGGTGACGAACGTCCTGGGAAAGGTCGAGCCGCGAAATCCCTTGCCCGCGCGCGGCGGCGTTGCGCCCGAGACCATCGCCGAAGCCAAGACGTTCGCGCCCTTTGCCTTTCGAAGCGCGCTGGAGCGCGCGGTGACGGCCGACGACTACGCGACGCTCGCCGCCGACAATGCGCGGCGCCTTGCCGAGCGCGCCGCGGTGTTCGCCGCCGCGGCGCCCGTGGCGCAGCCGGCGCCCTCGCTGCCCGGGCCTCAGGCCGACGATCCGCGCGCCGCGCTGGAAGAAGACGACGACGGGGAGAACCTGCTCGCCTCCGCCGCCTGCTTCATCCCGTTCCAGCGTCTGCAAGGCGCGCGCGGCACGCTGGCGTGGACGGGCAGCTGGTACGAAGCGCAGGTCGCCGTCGATCCGCTCGGCAAGGAATCCGCCGACGCCGAGCTGCTGGCCGAGATCGAAGGTTATCTCGAGCCCTACCGGCGCGTCGGCCACGACCTCAGCGTCCGCCAGGCGAACTACGCGCCGCTCGACCTGGCGCTGTCGGTCTGCGTGCGGCCCGGCGCGCTGCGCGGCCATGTCGAGAGCGCGCTGCTCGACGTCTTCAGCAATCGCGTGCTGCCGGGCGGCCGTCTCGGCTTCTTCCATCCCGACAATCTGGGCTTCGGCGGCGCCGTCTATGCGAGCCGCATCGTCGCCGCGGCACAGGCGGTGAGCGGGGTGATGGAAGTGCGCATCGCCAGGCTCGCACGGTTCGATCCGGGCTCGCCCGCGGCGGGCGCGGACGACGACGGCGCCCCCCATGGCGGCGTGCTCGTGCTCGCGCCGTACGAGATCGCGCGCCTGGACGGCGATCCGAGCCTTCCCGGAAACGGACGGCTGACGCTTTTCATGAGAGGTGGCAGATGAGCGCGATGTGCGGCTGCGCAAGCGGAGCTTGCAGCTGCGGCTGCTGCGACGGCGTCGGCATCGTCACGCCGGTGTCCGAATTCAACCCGCCAGGGCTGGACGCGCTCGCCTATCGCGTCGGCACCCATGCCGCGTTCTTCGAGACCATGCTGGCGCGGCTGTCGAACCTCGTCGTCGAGGCGCCCGCGGCCAACGGCATCGGCATGGATCGCCTCTATCCCCTGGCCGGGCTCACCGCGCGCGACACGTCCGACCCCTCGATCGCTCTGCTCGACGCCTGGGCCGTGGTCGCCGACGTCCTGTCCTTCTATCAGGAGCGCATCGCCAACGAAGGCTATCTGCCGACCGCGATCGAGCGCCGCTCCATCCTCGAGCTGGCCCGGCTGATCGGCTATCGCCTGCGTCCCGGCGTGGCGGCAAGCGTCTATCTGGCCTTCACCGCGTCGCCGGATTTCAAGGGCGATATCCCCGCCGGTACGCGCGCGCAAAGCATCCCCGGCCCCGGCGAGCGGCCGCAGTTCTTCGAGACCTCGGACCAGCTAGCCGTGCGCGACGTCTGGAACGCGATGAGGCCGCGCCTCACGCGCCCGCAATTGCTGAGCCCGTCGGGATCGGTCGCCGACGTCAAGGTCATCGACACGCTCTATCTCGACGGCATCGCGACCAACCTGAAGCCCGGCAATGCGATCCTGTTCGTGTTCAACAGCGACACGAGCGACGCGGCCGGCCGGCAGCTGCGCATGGTCGAGGACGTCGTCGCGCAGGCCGGCGACAAGCGCACGGAAGTCACGCTGGTCGAGAACTTCGACGACGTGGACGCCAAGACCGCGCTCCAGCTCTATATCGACAAGGCGACCTATCTCTTCCAGGGCAGCGCGCTCGCTCTCGACGTCGCCCAGATCCTGGTCGCGGTCAGGGACAGCTTCGATCCCAAGAGCCTGGTGCCGCTGGCCTTGGCCCAGCTTCAGGAAAAGCTCAACGTCGCCGGGGCCCGCGGCTTTTCGCGCATCGCGGC
>Ga0213876_10000457_pt1 | contig 32719 bp, 31 predicted proteins | sample BarmaccomBMRX_R9_FD_160113 | JGI IMG/M metagenome (GOLD analysis project Ga0213876, IMG submission 160113) | Root-associated microbial communities from Barbacenia macrantha in rupestrian grasslands, the National Park of Serra do Cipo, Brazil - RX_R9 | ecosystem: Host-associated > Plants > Roots... | reverse complement strand
CGGCGGCCTCCGAGTAGTACGGCATGGGCGCGTCCTCCTGCCCATAAGCCTTTACTCGTTACCGCCCGAAAGCGGACATCTCATGTGCTACTGAGACCGGACATCTAATGTGCTACCTACAGGCGTCAGGGAAGCACTCGACAACGCGCGGCCGCTCTGCTATCTTCCTCGCCACTCGACAACGCGCCGCCCGACCTCTTTCGACCTTGCACGCCCGGAGCCCGCGTATGCCCGTCACACACCGCATCGACCCGCAGGACGGGGTCGTCTACCTGACCGTCACCGGCGATTCACCCTTCGAGGAGTGGGAGGGCGCGCTGCGGCGCGTGCTGGCCGACGCCTCCTACTCGAAGGGCTTCAACTTCCTCACCGACCGGCGGGGGCAGACCGACGTGCCGGGGCCGGAATTCCCCCGGCGGGTTCTGCGGTTCCTCGTCGAGCACACCCGGGAGATGGGCCGCTACCGCTGGGCGGCCGTCTCCACGCGGGAGGCCGCCTTCCAGACGCTACGCATGTTCTCCATCCTGGCCGAGGAGGCAGACATCCACGTCGAGCCCTTCAGGGACTATGAGGAGGCCAGGCGCTGGCTGCTGGGCGCTTCTGTCGCCGAAGACTGACGCGGCTGCTTGAAGTGGGACACACAACTACGGGCGGGGCGGCCGGCCTTGAAGCGTCCGCTTTCCTCAACTCGTCTGGCCCGGGCCGCATAGTACCTGACGGCCATCACGCGCTTCGCGGTCGTTGACATCCCCCGTCCGGTCGCCGATACTCCCACTCACCCGACGAAAACTCCCCGCCCAAATAAAGTAGAGTCCTGTCTCCCCGGATCGGAGTCTCGCGTGCGGTGCTGTCACTGCGAGCGGCCGCTCGGCCGCTTGGCGGCCAAGTGCCCGACCTGCCTGACGAGGCAGCTCTGGTGGAAGGCGGCGGGCGTCGCCACGCTGCTCCTGGGTCTCCTCTGGCTCCTCGCCTTCGGCCTCCCGATATTCGCCGACTAGCGCATCCGGACGGGTCGGGGGTTCTTGACAGGCCCGAGGCATACCGGCGAAGGCGTCGCGGATCTGCCGGAGTCCCCGGCCCTCCCGTGGAAAAGCTGTCCGAATAATCTCCGGACTTGGGCGTGCGGGGGCGGCGCACAAACGCCCCTATGCGAGCGCCCGTAGCGCTTCCAACGATCGCAGCAGTTCCTCGTCCGTCACCTTGCGGCCGTCCCTCCTCAGGCGGTCGAGTTCCGCCCCAGCCCCCTCGCCGTAGCGCTCATTCATGAACCGGAGATAGGGCGCTGGGTCCTCGTTGTGCCGCCGGTTACAGGGGGCGCACATCGCATTGCAGTTCCTGAGGTCGAACCTCGTCTGAAGGTACCGGCGCGAATAGAAGTGCGAGCACTCTAGCCCGCGCGTCTCGCCGCACGTGACGCACCGTCGGTCGCGCCTACGGACGATCAGGGAGACGAGCCGGTCGAGTTCGGCTACGAGCCAACGGCGGGAACCCACCTCGGGCAGCCTCTTCTCGAAGGGCGTTTGGTGGAGGACGCGTCGTCGTGGGAGCATCAGAGCACCTCCTTCGGCTCTGTACCGACAACAGCGTGGGCGGGGACGAGGAAGGTGAGGTCGGCCGCCCGCGCCTCCAGCCACAGCTTCCCGTCTAAGACTTGGTGCCCGGTGATCTCGGCCCGGACGTTCCCTTCATACTTGAAGATGATGACTTCGCCCGGCCGGTAGAGCGGAGACACCTTGCCCCCGGACACACTTGTGCTATCCTCTGCCATAACGTGAACCCTTCTCTATGCAGTTTCGTGGAGGGTGGAGGGCTTACCGGAGTTGCCGCTCTGGTAAGCCCTTTCGTTTTACGCAACTGGTGCGCTGGCCAAGGCCTGGTCGCGTGGCTGCTGATAAGACAGCCTACAACCGTCTAGCGCGCGGAGGGCGGAAATAACCGCCATGCAGATTTCATCTACCGCCTCGAAGTCAGACTCGCCGCGACCTTCAATCGTCTGAGAGTGGCGGGAAATGAAACGAAGTTTCTGCTCGATGATCCGCAGGTTGTCATCTTCTATATACATAACGGCCCTTCCCCTTATCCTATGACCTGACAAAACAAACTATACCACTGGTATCCTACGTCGTCAATACCAATGGTATAGTTGTAATTGATTGATGATGTGACGTTGGTATAGGTAGTGTGTGCCCGGTGCTATACTCCGCGACCATGACAGGGGATGAGCTAAGAATAAAACGTGAAGAGTTAGGGATGACTCAGGGCCAGTTGGCGATAGCCCTGGGTGTTGCCTCAAACACGGTGGCGCGTTGGGAACGAGGCGAGCGCTCCATCCCCCCTTACCTACCTTTGGCTCTGCAAACCGTCGAGCGCGAGCACGGCAAGAAGAAAGATAATAAGTAGAGGTAGGTCTATCGTTGTGATCGAAAAGCCCATCCAGAGAGAAGTGAGCCACGGCAAGCCGTTGGGAAGAAGTTGATAGCAAAGAAAAAGGCTGTGAGACGGTCTCGAAAGCCTCCCGATAAAACCCCGACGGCCCGAACGTGTGATTACCTTACGTCCTGGTAGCCTAGCCTGCCGGAATCACTGGAACCGACTCACGGCCTAGATATTTAATCGTCTAACCTAGCTGAGGAATGATGTGCGGATCTCCGAGACGCGGCGGCGGAAGGCAGGGTCTTTGAGCCGGCGGTAGGCGGTACTCTCCGAGATGCCGGCCGTGCGGGCTGCCTCTCTTAGTGAGGTGCCGGAGGCGATGGCTAGGGCGAACATGTCGCTTCCGGAGGAGCAGATGTTCTCCGCCGTTTCTTGGTGAGCAGATGTGTGCGCAGAGGTATAGGGTGAATCTTGCGTGTACATGGATCGTGTCTCCTGATTGTGAGTGATAGGGTGTCGCAGCCGGATTTGGGTGGTGTGAGAACCGCCGGCGCGAAACTTGGGCGAGAGTCCAACAGCAAACGGGCGCTGATGCACGCCTGCGCGGCAGTTTTTGTTCGTCCGGAGTGGAAAAGTCGTTGGAGAGGGTTAAGGGAAGCCGCTGGCAAACTCTCGTCCATCTGCAAAAACTGTTGCATTCTTCGTCGGGCGGGGTTAATCTCCCGGTTGCGGGCTTGACCTCCGCATTCCGCCGCCCGCGAGACACACTAACACCTGGCCGCCACTGGGCGGCCTAATTTGGATGAACTGATACGGGCCTAGAGAAGCGACGGCAGAACCGCGAGCATGTTTAGTGCGATTCCTGTTAGGCTGTCCGCCGCTTCATTTTGTATCCAACCGGCCGCAGTTAACTCTTGAACGGCGTTCGTCGGTTCTTGAGACGCAGTTGTCTGCGGTGACGGGGGCGGGGGTTCAGGCGATCCGTTCTGTATCCACCCCGCTCGCGTGGAACAAGTAAGTAGAAGCACTAACACGGAGGCGCGGATAGCTTTACACATCTTCTTACACCTTTCGCTTGTATGAGGGTTGACTACAGTCGCCGCCGGAATCTCCACTCCCGGCGGCATTGCCGTTCATGTCGCCAAAGTGACATGAACTAAGAAAGGCTGTCCTCACATGACTTTAGCAGACGAACGCCTGAAGGAACTAGATAACCCCTCATTAACCGCTCATGAGCGCGTCCTGCTACGCTGTCGTGTTGCGGCAGACCTTATCCACGCGGGACGGTACGAGGCCGCACGCGAGTCTCTGGGTGATCTGTGGCGAGGTGTTGGGGAAAGGCCCGACGTTAAGGAGTTAAAGCCCATGACGGCGGCCGAAGTCCTACTTCAGTCCGGGGCACTCACAGGCTGGCTCGGCAGCGCGGGGAACGTCGAAGGCTCGCAGGAGCGGGCTAAAGACTTACTCTCGGAAGCACAACGACTCTTCAACTCGCAAGGCAGACATGAGAGGGCGTCGGAGGCTCAATACGAACTGGGGATATGCTACTGGCGGGTCGGCGCGTATGACGAGGCACGCTTGATAATGGTCGCGGCGTTGAAGCCGCTGAAAGATGCAGATGTAGAGTTAAAGGCGAAAATCCTGATCAGGCGCACGCTGGTCGAGTTGTGCGAGAACAAGTTTTATGAGGCGCTCAAAATTCTGGATGAAGCGCGGCCCGTCTTTGAATCCGCGGACGACGCGCTCAAAGGCCGGTGGCACGGGCAGATGGGTTTAGTCTTGGCGAGACTCGCCGACGCGGAGGGAGATACCTCTTATACCGACAGGGCGATCATAGAGTTCACGGCGGCGATTTATCACTACGAGCAGGCGGGGCACGAAAGGTACTGCGCGACCAACCGCAATAACGTCGCCATGCTGCTCTACAGGCTGGGGCGGTACAGGGACGCGCACGAGCAGTTAGACCGGGCGGGCGCGACCCTGCTGAGATTGAAAGACGCGGGGCTGCTCGCGCAGGTGGACGAGACCCGGGCGCGAGTCTTCCTCGCGGAGAAGAAGTATGGCGAGGCCGAGAGGGTTATCACGCGCGCCGTCCGGACGCTGGAGGAGGGCGGCGCGTCCGCTTACCTCTCGGACGCGCTCGCCGTTCAGGGTGTCGCGCGGGCGCGGCGCGGGGCGGGCGAGGAGTCAATCAACATCCTACGCCGCGCGATGAGGGTGGCGGAAGAGGCGGGCGCTTTTACCAACGCGGGCCTCGCCGCTCTCGCGCTGATAGAGGAGCACGGGGCGCGTCGCGTGCTCTCACGCACGGAGCTTTATAGGCTGTACCTCCGCGCGGAGAAGTTCCTGAAAGGCTCGCAGGACGCCGAAGATAAAGAGAGGCTTCTGGCGTGCGCCGGGATGGTGATGCGGCGTCTCGCCGACGTGAACCTGCACGATAAGAACTTCTCCTTCTTCAGCGCCGTGCAGGAGTTCGAGGAGAAGATCATCGAGCAGGCCCTGGCGGAGGCGGGCGGCAGCGTGACGGGCGCGGCGAAGCTGCTTGGCCTCAAGCACCAGACGTTAATCAGCATGCTGAAGAAAAGGCACAAGGGGCTCCAGGTGAAGAGGACGCCGCCGGAGAAGCGGCTGAAGAGCATCATCAAAAAGGACGCATAGGTACTTTACGGCGGGCCTATCTCTCGCCGAGAATACAAAGAATGTTGTTGACAACACTGTTTAACACAATGTAGAATGCCCTCGAATTGAAGGGCCTCGCCGGACCGATTCGGTCCATAGGTAAGCTCGGGGTTGATACCGGAAGGGTCCGGCGTGGACGCGCCTTTGAAAATCGGTTAAGCGAACGGATAAAAAATTCCGCGTCACACACCCCCGGCGCGCGGGATTCTAAGAGAACTCGCTGCGGGTGGCCGACGGATAAAATCGTCGGCCGCCTGCGGCGAGTTTTTTGTTTTTCGGCAGAAGAGGGTCGTAACCCGCAGAGACTTACCTCTTGCCGGAGTGATGACTAAGAGAGCGCGTACGGCGCGGAGACAGTGTCATGGAAGAGCAGAATCGTAAGGATGTCGAAAAGAGTGAGGCGGCGGAGCCGGCGTTGACGGATGGAGGCGTGGTGTCCCGCCCGGAGTTGGCGGATTCGGAGGCGCTGCCCCCGAAGCAAGAGCGGGCGCTCCGCGCGCTGCTCGCGTCACCCACCCAGAAGGAGGCGGCGCGCGCGGCAGGAATAAGTGATGTCACCCTCTGGCGCTACAGGCAGGACGAGGCCTTCGATAGAAGGCTGCAAGAGGAGCAGCAGGCGGCTGCCGGCCACGCCGCCCTCCGGCTGCGGCTAGAGTGCGAGGAGGCGGTCGCCGTGCTCGGCGAGATCATGAGGCAGCAGAGCGCGCCCCCGTCCGCGAGGATCGCCGCTGCGCGCTCCATTATCGATAACGCCATCCGCGTGGAGGAGTTGGGTGAGTTGCGAAGGCGCGTCGAAGAGATGGAAGATTTCATCAGGGCCAAGCAGGGGGAGTACCTCCTCGACGACGCCGTCAAGCGAGAGGAGGGGGCCGGGCGGTGAGCCGGGACTTCGGGGCGAGGGCGGTGCGGGCGGCGCTCAAGCGCGTGGAGAGGGCGGCCGGGAAAGGGCAGAGGCACTGCCCCTGGTGCCGGCTCCACTACCGCCACTGGTGGCCCGACCCCAAGTTCCCCCGGCCGAGGCCGGAGGATTTGGTCAGCTACCGCTGCGAGCTATGCGGCACCGAGATGCTCTTCAACTTCTCGAACCGCTCGGAGGAGGAGCGCGAACTGTTGCGCCTTAGTCACTCCTTTAGCATGGAGGACGCTTACAGGAACCCGGCGGCGGTCGCCCTAGAGGCGTGGCTCTCGATGCACCCGAAGAGGAGGGACGCCCGGGCCCCGCGAAAGTTGTCCGCGGAGGCGGACGGCAGGGACCCCGGCGCCCGCGCGCTGGCGAAACTGCGCGCAGAGGAGGAGCGCCTTGTGGGGCGCAAGCGGGAGGGGCTCATCGCCCGCTACGGCGACGCCACTACGAACGTCAAAGGCATCATCGCAGCCGTGCAAAACCGGGAGCGTGAGAGGTGGCAGGTTCACTGCGCCATCCGCGGCCTCCCCGAACTGGTGGACGAGCAGTCGGACTACTTAATCTGTGCCGAACTTGAGAAGATCATCTGGGCGCAGGTCAGGCCGGAGACGGCTTCCGCCATCGAGGGGCTCGAACAGAGGATCGGCGAGCTCGTCGAAGCCGAGCGGGCGCGGGCGAGGGCGGAGGAGGAAGAGGCGCAGCGCCGGCGTGAGGAAGAGGAGGCGGAGCGGCTCAAGCGGGAGGCGCGGGAGGCGGCGGAGCGATCTTTGAAAGAGTCCGAGGAGCGGCCGCGGCGGGTGAAGCCCCGCTACGGGGAGCCGGAGCCTGACGATCCCGAGCGGGGGATGCACGTCTTCGACTTCGAGGCTTACGAAAGGCAGCGTGCCGGCGGCACGGGCCATGCCGGGCGGGTGCGGCGGCACCTCAGGCGGGAGTGACGGGGCAACGCACCCGTCGCCCCAAAGTGGCGGCGTGCGCAGACGAAAGAGCCGGCCGCGCCTTTCAGAACCGTTCAAAACCTTTCACCCCGGGGTGGGAGGAGGCCGGGGCGGCGGTGGCGGAGGCCGTGAGGGCCGGCGGTCGGGTGCGGGGCAGCAGCTCAAGGAGCAGTCGCAGCTCGACGGGTGGCTCCGCGGCCTACGTGGAATCATTCTGCAACTGGCAATGAGCAGACCAGACCCCGCGCGAACCGGGCCGGTATCCGAAGCGCAAAGAGCCCGCGGGGTTGAGCGCTTCCATCGCCGGGGCCCGGTGTTATACTTGTGTGGCCTTGAGCGGTTCAACGTCATCCCGCCTTGACATGCACATGCACAGCCACACAGACGAGAGTTATCAAGGGGCGACCCTCGTCGCCCGGGACGGAACGTCTTCCATATGAGGACTGACGAGACTGACGGTCGGCCGACGGGGCCGTACCAGGGGATGCTGCTCGCAGGGCGCTACCTGCTGGAGCGCGAGCTGGGGCGCGGCGGCATCGGGGTGGTCTACCTGGCGCGCGACCAGCACCTTTTGAACAAGCCCGTCGTCGTCAAGATACTGCTCGACCTGGTGCTCGGCGCCGAGGCGGACGAGTGGGTGAAGCGGAAGTTCCGGCAGGAGGTGGAGGCGCTCGCGCGCATCGACCACCCCGGCGTCGTCGGCGTGTTGCAGGCGGGCGAGCTGGCCGACGGGAAGCCCTACCTCGTCATCCAGTACGTCGAGGGCCAGACCCTCCGCTCGGTGATGACGGCGGAGGGGATGGACTTGGCCCGGGTCGCGCGCATCGTGCGGCAGATCGGGCACGCGCTGACGGGCGCGCACGACCGCGGCGTCTACCACCGCGACCTCAAGCCCGAGAACATCATGCTTCAATCGCTCGGCGAGGACGAGGAGCACGTCAAGCTCATCGACTTCGGCATCGCGACCGTCAGGGACTCGCAGGCCGCGGCGGCCGACCCGGCGACGACGACGATGTTCTCGGGCACGCCCGGCTACATGGCCCCCGAACAGCTGCTCGGCAAGCCGACGGCGGCGAGCGACGTCTACGCGCTCGGCGTCATCGCCCACGAGATGTTGACGGGGCGGCGCCCATACAAACCAGACTCGCCCTTCCACCTCATGGAATTGCAACGCGAGGGCGTCAAGGTCAAGCCGCGCGAGCTGCGGCCCGACCTGCCGGAGCGCGCGCAGGCGTTGATCCTCCGGGCGCTCTCCTTCGAGCAGGCGGAGCGGCCCGCGCGTGCGCGCGCCTTCGGCGACGAGCTGTCGCGCGCGCTCCTCGACGTGACGGCGCCGGCCGCGCCCGCCGCGCCGGTCACCGCCGCCTCTTCCACGGTCGTCGAAACGCGCCCGGCCGCCGCTCCCTCCACGAGCGCGGGTTCGGCCCCGTCGGTGGCGTCGCGCGTCGCCCTGCTCTACAAGCGTGGCGCGCAGCCGGACGAGCAGGTGCTGCGCATGCTCGAAGCGGGGTTGAAGGCGCAGGGGCACGAGGTCTTCGTAGACCGCGACGCGGGCGTGGGCGTCGAGTGGGCGAAGGAGATCGAGCGGCAGTTGCGCACGGCCGACGCCGTGATCCCGCTCGTCTCGGCCGCCTCGGTCTCAAGCGAGATGCTCGCCTACGAGGTGCAGATCGCGCACGAGGCGGCGCAGCAGCAGAATGGTCGGCCCCGCCTGCTGCCCGTCCGCGTGGACTACGAAGGCGCCGTCCCCGACCCCCTGTCGAACTTCCTCTCGCGCAGCCCGTTCGCGCTCTGGGGCGGCCCCGATGACGACGGCCGGCTCGTCGAGGAGCTGCGCGCCTCGCTCGGGGCGACCGAGCCCCCGAAGGCCGTGACCGTCGTCGAGCCGCCCGGGGGCGCCGTCCCCTTGGACTCGATGTTCTACCTCGTCCGCCCGACTGACGAGCAGTTCCTCGAAGCCATCCGGCGGCAGGACAGCATCGTGCTCGTGAAGGGCGCGCGGCAGATGGGCAAGACCTCGCTCCTCGCGCGCGGGCTGCAACAGGCGCGGGCGGCCGGCACCCGCGTCATCACCACAGACTTCCAGAAGCTCAACGCGACCCACCTCGAAACCATCGAGTCACTCTTCATGACGCTCGGCGAGCTGGTCGCCGACCAGCTCGACCTCGACGTCTACCCCGAGGACGTCTGGAAGCCGCGGCGCGCCCCGAGCATCAACTTCGAGCGCTACATCCGCCGGGAGGTTTTAGAGAAGCTGTCGGGGCCGCTCGTCTGGGGGCTCGACGAGGTGGACAGGCTCTTCACCTGCCCGTACGCGAGCGAGGTCTTCGGCCTCTTCCGCACGTGGCACAACGAGCGCGCCGTAGACCCTTCGGCTCCGTGGGGGCGTTTGACGCTCGCCATCGTCTACGCGACCGAGGCGCACCTCTTCATCACCGACCAGAACCAATCGCCCTTCAACGTCGGCACACGCCTTGAGTTGAGGGACTTCGACCCGGCGCAGGTGGCCGAGCTGAACGAACGCTACGGGGCGCCGCTCAAGGGGGCGGGCGAGCTGTCGCGCTTCTACCAGCTCGTCGGTGGGCACCCGTACCTCGTGCGGCGCGGGCTGCACGAGATGGCGACGGGCGGCCTCGGTCTCGACGCCTTCGAGGCGGTCGCCGACCACGACGAGGGGCCTTTCGGCGACCACCTCCGACGCATCCTCGTGTTGCTGGCGCGCGACCCCGCGCTCGGCGAGGTCGTGCGCGGCATGCTGCGCGGCCAGCTCTGCCCGACGACGGAGGACTTCTACCGGCTGCGCAGCGCGGGCGTCATGGCGGGCGACTCCGCCCGCGACGTGAGGCCGCGCTGCCGGCTCTACGAGACGTACCTTAAGCGCCACCTGCTCTAGCCGTCCTTCCCGCGTCCCCATCGAGGCCGCGCACTTCAGGCGAAAGAGATGTCCACCAACACCCCCGCCCCTTTCTACGTCATCGGCGGCACGCTCCAGCGCAACGCGCCGTCGTACGTCCCGCGCCAGGCCGACAGAGACCTCTACGAGTGGCTCGCCGAGGGGAAGTTCTGCTACGTGCTCACGTCGCGCCAGATGGGCAAGTCGAGCCTGATGGTGCGCACGGCCGCGCGCCTGCGCGAGGAGGGCGCGGCCGTCGCCGTGCTCGACCTGACGGCCGTCGGTCAGAACCTCTCGGCCGAGCAGTGGTACGACGGGCTTTTGAGCCGCACGGGGCAGCAGCTCGACTTGGAGGACGAGCTGGAAGACTTCTGGGCCGAGCAAGAGCGCCTCGGCGCCATGCAGCGCTGGATGCGCGCCATCCGCGAGGTGGTGCTCGCGCGCTACAAAGGGCGCGTCGTCATCTTCCTCGACGAGATCGACGCCGTCCGCAGCCTCCCCTTCTCGACCGACGAGTTCTTCGCAGGCATCCGCGAGTTCTACAACCGCCGCACCGAAGACCCCGAGCTTGAACGCCTGACCTTCTGCCTCCTCGGCGTCGCGACCCCTTCGGATTTGATCCGCGACACGCGCACCACCCCCTTCAACATCGGCCGCCGCGTCGAGCTGCGCGACTTCGACGAGCGCGAGGCCGCGCCGCTCGCCGAGGGCTTCGGGCGTGGTGCCGAAGTAGGGCGCGCGCTCATCAAGCGTGTGCTCTACTGGACGGGCGGGCACCCTTACCTCACGCAGCGCCTCTGCCAGGCGGTGGCCGAAGACGCGGGCGTCTCGTCGGCCGCGGGCGTGGACAAGATATGCGAGGAGATGTTCCTCTCCTCGCGGGCGAGAGAACGCGACGACAACCTGCTCTTCGTCCGCGAGCGCATCCTGCGCAGCGAGGCCGACCGCGCCGCCCTGCTCGACCTCTACGCGAAGGTGCGCGGGGGCAAGCGCGTCGCCGACGACGACGCCGACCGCGTGGTCGGCGTCCTGCGCCTCGCAGGAATAGTCGCCGCCGACGGCGGGCGCCTGCGCGTCCGCAACCGCATCTACGGGCACGTCTTCGACGGCGCCTGGATCGTCGCCAACATGCCGGACGCGGAGCTGCTCCGGCAGCGCGCGGCCTACCGCCGGGGCGCCCTGCGCGCGGGGGCGGTCGCCGCGGTGATTCTAGTGCTCGTCGCGGGGCTCGCGATCATCGCCGTACAGGGGCGCAACCGCGCCGTCGAGGAGGCGCGGCGCGCCGACCGCAACGCGCGCGACCGCGAGCAGGCGCTCGCCGATCTGCGGACGGCGCTCGCCACGGCCGAGCGCGAGCGCGAGAACGCCGACCAGCAGAAGCAGTTCGCCGAGGAGCAGCGCGCCGAGGCGGAGCGCTTGCAGGTCATCGCGCAGGAGAAGAGCCGGCAGGCCGTCGAGCAGCAGCGCATCGCCGCCGCGGGCAGGCGCGAGGCCGAGGAGGCGCGCGCACGCGCGCTCGCCTCGCAGAAGATGGCCGAGGGGCAGCGGCTCATCGCCTCCGACCGCGCGGCCGAGGCCGAGCGGCAGCGCCACCGCGCAGAGGAGCAGACGAAGCTCGCCACCTCCACGCTCTTCAAGGTCACGCGCTTCCTCGACGAGTCGAACGAGAAGGAGCGGGCGGTCGAGTACTACGACCAGCTGGCGCACATCTACCACGAGGTCGGCGACCGCGGCAACGAGGTCGAGACGCTTCTGACCACGGGCGGCCTCTACGTCAAGCTCAAGGAGGAGGGGAAGGCCGACGAGTACTTCACGCGCGCGCAGGGCGTCTACCGCGACGCGGGCGAGGCGGCCGAGGTGGGCAACACGCTGACCAAGATCGGCGACCTCTACAAGACCTCCGGCGACGGGCAGAAGGCCAACGGCTACTACGAGCGTTCGCTTGAGCTGCTCCGGCGTGCGCTGCCCGGGCTGCGGGCCGGGGCCGACCGTAAGAAAGAGGCGTACGCCTTCTACTACACCTCGCTTGCCTACCAGGCGCTCGGCGACACAAGGAATGCACTCGACTTCTGCAACCGGGCGCTGCCGCTCTTCCGCTCGCTGCGCGACGACGTGATGGCGGATGTCGTCGGCACGCGCATCGAGGAGCTTTCGCAGTCGCTCAAGGACAAAGAGTGAAGGTGGTTGACTTGGCGGCCGGGCTTCAATAAGCTGAGCCCGCCTTCCGAAAAAGTCTCCGGCCGGGGCCGCCCCGCCGTCCGCCAGAGAGGGTGCGTCGATGAACAGTAACCCCCGTCCCCGCGCCGCGGCGCCGCGGCCAATATTCGCGTTACTCTTCCTTCTTCTTCTTTCGTCGGCCGGCACGAGTGTCAGCGCTCAGACGGGCGGGCGCACGCAAGACCCGCCGCAGGCCGCGGCCCGCGCAGGAGTCCTCCTGCCGTCGAAGGCGTCGGCGGCCGGCCGCATCGTCCTGCTGCGCCTGGCCGACGCCCCGAACAGCGCGCGCGTCACGGTCGCCGCCGACGCCCCCTTGGACGACTACAGCACGCGCTTCGAAGGCGACAACTTCTTCCTCCTGATTCCGCACTCACGAACCAACGGCCCGCAGGGTCAACTCAGCGGGAGCGGGTTCACGGGCGCGCTGCTCGAACAGCGCGACGGCGACGTGCTGCTCTCGCTGCGCGTGCGGCCCGGCGCGAGCATGAAGATCAGCAAGGGCTTCAACCGGCTGGAGCTTGACTTCAGCGCGGCCCCTGCGGCGCGGGCGGGGGCGGACGAATCGGGCGAGGCCATCAACCAGATGCGCGCGCAGATCGCCGACCTCGAAGCGAGGCTCCGCGAGCTTGAAGCGCGGCAGGCGCAGGCCGCCGGGACGGGGCAGCAGACCGCGCAGGCCGAGCCCGTGCTCGCGACCGTCACGGTCAACGCGGCGGAGTCGGAGCCCGCGGCGGCTGCCGCCGTTCACGCCGCGGCGGCCCAGCACGACGACGACCACGAGCACACGTCTACGGGCGCGCCCCGCATGGAGATACAGGGCTTCGCCGACGTGAACTTCCACGCGAGCGACCAGAAGGGGACGACCAACTCTTTCTCGCTCGGCCAGCTCGACCTCTTCATGACTTCGCGCCTCTCGGAGAAGTTCAGCGTCCTCGGCGAGCTGATCGTCGAGGCGGGGCAGGACAACAGGTTCACCTTCGAGATACACCGTCTGCTGCTGCGCTACGCGCCGAACGACTACCTCAACCTGAGCGCCGGGCGCTACCACACGGCGATAGGCTTCTACAACACCGCCTACCACCACGGCTCCTGGTTCCAGACCGCCGTCAACCGGCCCTTCATCTTCGCCTTCGAGAGCAAGGGCGGCATCCTGCCGCTCCACAACGTCGGCCTCTCGGCCACGGGGCGCCTCCCCTCGGGCTCGCTCGGCCTACACTACATCGCCGAGGTCGGCAACGGCCGCGCCTCGCGCTCGCGGCTCGACGCGGCCGTGCAGACGGCCGTCGATGACAACAACGGCAAGAGCTTCAACCTCGGCCTCTTCGCAAGGCCCAAGGCGCTCCCGGGATTCCAGACGGGCTTCTCCTTCTACCGCGACAGCCTCACGCCCGCCGGCGCGCCGAGGGTCGGGCAGAGCATCATGGCCGGGCACGTCGTCTACCAGAACAGGCTCTACGAGGTGCTCAACGAGGCCGTCGTCGTCCGGCACGAACGCGAAGGGCGCGTCTTCTACACGCCCGGCCTCTACACGCAGTTCTCGCGGCGCTTCGGCGACCTGCGCCCCTACGCCCGCTACCAGTACGTCAACGTCCCGAGCGACGACCCCATCTACCCGGACGTGGGCCGCCGCAACGGGCCGTCGGTCGGCCTGCGCTACGACGTCACAGAGTTCGCCGCTTTCAAGGCGCAGTACGACCGCACGCAGCGCCGCCGGCAGACCCCCATCGACGAGCTGCTGCTCCAGTTCGCCTTCACGTTCTAGGAGGGAGATTGTTGACGAGAAGAGCGGCCCTGTTCGCGGCAGTCCTGGCGATTCTGCTCGGGGCGTTGGCTTCGCGGCCGCCACGCACCCGCGGAGCCCGCGCGGCGGTCGAGCTGGCTATCATCGTCAACAAGTCGAACCCCAACGACAACCTCTCCTTCTCCGAGCTGCGCGAGTATTTCATGGCCGAGCGGGGCAACTGGCCGGGCGGCGCGGGCAAGGTGCGGGTCGTCATGCGCGAGCCCGGTGAGGGCGAGCGCGAGGCCGTGCTGCGCCTCGTCTACGACATGGACGAGAAGGGCTTCAACAGCTACTTCCTGGGGAAGAAGTTCAGGGGCGAGATTCTCGAAGAGCCGCGGCTGCGCGCCTCGACGCCCGACATGATCAAGACCGTCGCCAACCTGCCGGGCGCCATCGGCTACGTGCGCTCCGAAGAGGTTGACGCCTCCGTGAAGGTGCTCCGCATCGACGGCCTCGCGCCCGGCGACGCCGGCTACAGGATCAGGCAGTAGCAGGACTCTGTCCGATTGCCGTCTAGCTTCCAAGCCTACCCGAAGGCGTGCCTGATAAGGCATAGGTCGAGAAAATTTCTGTTGCAATAGATTCGGCAGGACGTTAATCTCCCGCCCGTGGGCGCCGCCTCTACTTCTCGGCACTCACGTCAGACACACTAATTCCTAGCCGCCACTTGGCAGCTTTGCTCCGTCCGGAATGGCGTGTGGCTTAGAGCAGAGACGGCAGAACCGCGAGCAGGTCTAACGTGACCTGCGTCAGGGTGTCCGTGATGTCATTAGATATTTCGCCAGTAGTCATCTCGCCGCCTGCCGGCTGTGATGGCGGCGGAGGCTCAGGGGAGCCATTACCCATCCAGCCTGCCTGCGTGGAGCAGGCGAGCAGGAGTACCAACACCGAGGCGCGGATAGCTTTACCCATCTTCTTACACCTTTCGCTTTTTATGAGGGTTGACTACATTTGCCGCCGTATCCGCGTGATGCGGCGGTTTTGCTGCGCATGACCATTTTTGGTCATGCGCAAAGAAAGGCTGGCCTCACATGACTTTAGCAGATGAACGTCTGAAGGCACTAGATAAGCCCTCATTAACAGAGAGCGACCGCGTCCTGATACGCTGCCGAGTGGCGGCAGACCTCATCCACAAAGGTCAATATGAGGCGGCGCGTGAGGCTTTGGGCGAGTTGTGGTCAGGCATCGGACAGAGGCCACCGGCTAGTAACCTGCCGCTCGCCGTGGATGCTGAAGTCTTGCTCCAATGCGGTACGCTCACGGGTTGGCTCGGTAGCGTCAGGAATGTCTCAGGAGCGCAGGAACAGGCGAAAGACATGCTCTCCGAGGCCGAGAGGAAGTTCCGCACTCAAGGGATGCTCTCAAAGGTCTCGGAGGCGCAGTACGAATTCGGCATCTGCTACTGGCGGCTCGGTGCGCATGACGAGGCTCGCGTAACAATGCAAGAGGCTTTGAAGCTTCTTACGGATGCCGACATAGAGTTGAAGGCTAAAATCCTCATCAGGCGGACTCTAGTAGAGGTGTGGGACAACAGGTATTACGAAGCACTGAGTATCTTGAAGGAGGCCGAGCCGGTCTTTAAATCCGGTAATGACGCGCTCAAGGGCAGGTGGCACGGGCAGATGGCATTAGTCCTGATAAGGCTCGCACTCGTTGAAGGGAATACCGAATACGCGGACAGGGCGATCATCGAGTTTGAGGCGGCCATCTTCCATTACGAGCAGGCGGGACACGAAAGGTACTGCGCGCTCAACCTCAACAACCTCGCGATGACGCTCTACAAGCTTGGGCGATACAGGGAGGCGCACGAGCACTTAGACCGTGCCCAGTTTATCTTTACGCGGCTGAGGGACGCGGGCAACCTGGCGCAGGTGGACGAGACGCGGGCGCGTGTGCTGGTTGCGGAGAAGAAGTACAGGGAGGCAGACCGCATCATCGCGGGGGTTATAAAGACCTTCGAGGCGGGCGGCGAGTCGGCGTTGCTGGCCGATGCACTCTCTGTGCAGGGCGTCGTGTGGGCGAGGCTCGGAGGTTTCGATGGCTCCATCAATGTTCTCAAACGGGCTATTGATGTAGCGCAGCAGTCGGGCGCCCTGACGCAGGCGGGGCAGGCGGCCTTGACGCTGATAGAGGAGCACGGGGCGACGTGGCGGCTGGCGGAGTCGGAGCTGGCAAAGGTCTACCAGCGCGCCAACGAATTCTTGAAAGACACTCAGGACGCCGAAGATATCAAGCGGCTCCGGGCGTGCGCTCTGACGGTGATTAAGAGGCTGTGGGGGATGCAGATACACGACCCCAACTTCAGCTTCTACGGCGCGATACATGAGTTGGAGGCGAGGCTGATTGAACAGGCTTTGGAGTTGGAAGGGGGCAGCGTCACACGCGCCGCCAAGAGGCTCGGGATGAAACGTCAGACGTTCGCGCAGATGCTGACCATGCGCCACAAGCACCTCTTCGACAAGAGGACTCCGCCGGAGAGGCGGCTGAAAAGTATCGTCAAGAAAGACGCCTGAGAACTTTCGGGCAGCGGGTTTACGAACAGCCGACCCGTTTCAGCTTGTGAGGCGTAAGCCTTCGGGCAGGGATTCGCCGAAGAGGCGGACGGCGGCGGCGCGTGTGCGCGGGACGCAGGTGCGTAGGGGTTCGAGCGCGTCGTCGTTCGCGCCGGCAGCTTCGAGGCGGCGGACGGCCTCGGCCCTGAAGCCTTCATCGACATCGCGCAGAGGGTCGTCGGTGCGCGCGGCGAGTTGAGAGACGGCCGTGAAGATGTGCGGCGTCAGCTCGGGGAGGGACAGGAGCGCGGAGGCCCACTCGGTCGCCGCCGCGGCGGACACCACACAGTTCAGCAGGCCGTAGAAGGGGACGCGCGCGCCGAGGCGGCCGAGCGCCCAGGTGAAGCTCTTGTTGGTCGGCTCCTCTTTAATGCGGGAGAGAATCTCTTCGCCCAGCTCGACGCGCTGGGAGGGTGGCAGGTGTTCGAGGCTCGCGAGCATGAGCAAGCCTTCGCGCTCGACCTGGCGGTTGAGTCGGCCCTTCACGCGCCTGCCGCCAATCCCTAACAGTCCCTTGTGGCGCTCGTAGATTTCGAGCTGCTGGCCGGCGCTCAGGCCGCCGGCCACGCGCTGCCAGAGGATCATCCATTCGACCTGGCACTGCACGTCGCGGTCGAACGAGAGCCCCTCGTGGTAGACCTTGCGCGCGCGCGTCAAGCGCCACTCGTCGAGCACAGCGCCGAAGCCGGGGCGCAGGCAGAAGCCGAAGAGGTTGAGCCAGCGCGCCTCGTAGTTGCGCCCCTTCTTGCGGCCGGCGGGGAGTTCGGCCAGACGGTCGCAGAGCTTGCGGATGACCTCGGTCGGCCAGGAGTCTTTGCGATAGCCGAGCGCCGCTTCGAGCCTGCCGGGCAGCGCCTCGGGCGAAAGCGTCTCACCTTCCAACGCGTCGCGCGGGCCGCCGAAGACTGCGCGGAGTAGTCTCTCGGCCTGCTCGACGGCCTCGTCGGGGATGACGACCCGCGGGGCCTCCTCCTCCTGCGCCTCCGACTCGTCCCCTTCGACTGTTTCTTCCGGAGCCTCCGCGCCCCTCAGTTGGAACTGGAGCCGCCAGCGGTGGCCGGTCTTCGGCGCCTCGCACCAGAGTTCGAGCGTGCCGACCTCCGTGAAGTGCGCGGTCAGACGCACGTCGAGTTCGATGTGGCGCGAGCGCTTGCCGTAGCGGAGCACTGTGACGAGCGGCGCGTGGCGGTGCAGTTCGCCCTCCACGAAGCGGACGACCTCTTCTAAGGCGTCCTGGCGAGTCGTCGTGCTGTAGAGCGTGAAGGCGGCGGGGCGGTTGGTGAGCGCCTTGAACTCGCGGCCGAGTTCGAGCCGCGTCCCTTCTTCAGTCCCGCGCGGCAGGACGCAGACGGCCGTCAGTTGTTCCTGTGTAGCACCTTGAACGCCGATGTAGTAGCCGCGCGCGCTGCCGCCGCTCACGCGGACGCCGCCCATGCGCCGCACGCGTGCGTAGTAGGCGGCGCCGACGGCGACGGCCGCCTCGGGCGTCTCGTTGTGCAGGACTTTGGGCCGCCAGCGCCTGCCCGTCTGCGGGAACCAGTCGGCAATCGTTTCGACCACACGCTCGCGCGCGAGCGCGGGATGGAAGAAGCCGCCGTTGAAGAGGACGGCGTCCGGCCGCGCCATCGCGCCGGCGCCTTCAACGTCGGTCGAGTCCTCTTCGCCGGCTCTCATCGCCAGCGCCGCCTGCGTCAGGAAGGCGGCGAGGTGTTTCGTGATGGCCGGGTCGCTCGCGTAGGGCAGGCCGAGTTCGCGCAGGCCGGCGCGCCGGTCGGAGACGGGCAGATCATAGGGCGCGGTCGCGGGCAGGAAGCCTTCGGCCAGAACCCCTTCGACCTCGGCGCGCGTGAGCCGCGTGGTGAGCGCGCCGCCGACGACCGAGCGCCCGCCGCCGAGCACGGTGACGGGCGCGCTCTCCTTCGAGTCGTCTGCGAGTAGACACTCCTTGGCCGCGCAGCACTGACGGCGCAGGGCGTTCTGCTGCCTGAGCGAGAGGCGCGGGCGGGCGAGCTTCTCCTCGACGAGGCGCGCGAGCGCGAGGTCAACGTTGTCGCCGCCGAGCAGAAGGTGCTCGCCGATGGCCGTCCGCTCGAAGCGCACTTCGCCCGACTCGACGCGCACTCGGATCAGACTAAGATCGGTCGTGCCTCCGCCCACGTCGCAGACTAAGACGAGCTGTCCATCCTTGAGCTGCCGTTTGAGTCCGCCCTTCTGCGCCGCGATCCACGCGTAGAAGGCCGCGAGCGGTTCTTCGAGTAGAGTTAAATTCTCAAGGCCCGCCTCGCGCGCGGCGCTCACCGTCAGCTCGCGCGCCTCCTCGTCGAAGGAGGCGGGGACGGTGAGGACGACCTGCTGCCGCTCGAACCTGAGTTCATCTACGACCCTGCCATTCTCATCCCTCGCCTTCGAATGGTTCCACGCGTCGCGGAGGTGCGTGAGGTAACGGGCCGAGGCCGCGACGGGCGAGCAGACCTTGTCGCCGGCTTCGGCGTCCCAGGGGAGGATGGCGTCCGTGCGGTCAACGGACGAGAGGCTGAGCCACGACTTGGCCGAGACGACCTGTCGTCCCGGCGCCAGCGCGCCGCGCTCGCGCGCGAGCACGCCGACCAGAGCGCCGTCCGTCTGCTCCTCCCAAGGCAGGCGGAGGCCGGGTGCCGCGTCCTCCGCCTCGTCCGTGAAGTAGATGAATGAGGGGAGGGAAGCGAGCGCGCGCACCTCGCCTTCGGCGACGAGTTGCGGCGTCTCGAAGACGCGGACGGGCGGCGGGACGCCGCGCGCCGGCCTCTCCTCCGTGTCCACGTAGGCCACGGCCGAGTTGGTCGTGCCCAAATCGATGCCGATGAGGAAACGGCCTGGGGCTTCCATCTCACGATTCGAAATTTCAAATTTGAAATTTCGAATTAACTCTCTTCCTGCTCCCTGATGTTGAACTCAAGCTTCCAGCGCTGCGCGCCGTCGCGCGAGACGCACCAGACTTCGAGCGTGCCGACCTCGGTCACGCGCGTCTCAAGGCGGACGGGCAGCACCGTGTCCTCCTTGCCTTCGAGGTTGAGCGTGACTTCGAGCGGGCTCAGCTCCTCGATCTCTTCGCCCCAGTCTTCGACGAGGCTGCCGACCTCGTCGGCCTTGCGCACGGTCGAGCTGAGGAAGCGGAACTCGGCCGGCTCGCCGACCACGAGCCCGAACTCGCGCCCCTTAACGGCGGCCTCCGTCCCCTCCTCCATGCCGAAGGGCACGACGCAGAGCGCCTTGAGCGGGGCGGGCAGGCCCGGCACGGCGGGCATGGCGCTCTCGATGCCGATGTAGTAGGTGCGGGGCGCGCCGCTGCGGATGCGCACGCCGCGCCCGCGCTTGGCACGGCCGTAGTAGGCCGCGCCGCGCGCGACCGCGTGGTCGAGGTCGGGCGCGTCCAACACGCCGAGCGGCTCGAAGCCTTCGGCCTGAAGCCAGTTGTTGATGACTTCGACGACGCGTTCGCGCAGCACGCCCGCCTTCATCACGCCGCCGTTGAAGAGGACGTGCGTCGGGCATGCAAAGCCGCTCGGGCCGCGTCGAATCTGGTCGGACTCCGCCCCGCCCGAAGCCTGCTGCGCGAGAAAGCGCGCGAGGTGCTTGGTGACGGCCGGGTCGGCCGCGTAGGGCAGGCCGAGTTCCTGGAAGCCTATGCGCCGCTGGCGCGCGGGCGTCTCGTCTCGGCCCACGGCGGGGAAGAAGCCGTCGGCGAGAACGCGCTCAAGGTCTTCGCGGCGCAGCTCCGTCTTGATCGTGCCGCCGACGAGCTTCGAGCCCTTGCCCAGAAGCGTCACCGGCTGCTTCTGGCTCTTCGGGTCGGCGAACAGTTTCTCTTTCGCCAGACGGCACTGGTGCCAGAGCCCTTGCAGTTGCCAGGTGTCTACGCGGTGCCCCTCCTCTTCGAGGCGCTGTTGGAGGAGTCGCGCGAGCGCCAAGTCCATGTTGTCGCCGCCGAGCAGGATGTGCTCGCCGACGGCCACGCGCTTGAGTGTGAGCGCGCCCTCCTCTTCGGAGACGGTGATGAGGCTGAAGTCGGTCGTGCCGCCGCCCACGTCGCAGACGAGGATGAGGTCGCCGACCTTCACGCGCTTGCGCCAGGCTTCGCCCTGCGCGTCGATCCAGGCGTAGAAGGCGGCCTGCGGCTCTTCGAGGAGCGTGACGTTATTCAGGCCGGCCGACTGGGCCGCGCGCAGGGTCAGCTCGCGCGCCTCCTCGTCGAAGGAGGCGGGGACGGTGAGCATCACCTGCTGCGCGCCTAAGCTTAGCTCCGGGTTCTTCTTCGCGTTGACGCGCGCGTCCCACGACTGGCGGAGGTGGCGCAGGTATTCGGCCGACGCCTCGACCGGCGAGAGCTTACGCACCTCCTCGGGCGCGCCCCACGGCAGGATGGCCGACGCGCGGTCAACGGCCGCGTAGGAGAGCCACGACTTGGCCGAGGCGACGAGGCGCGAAGGGTTCTCCGCGCCGCGCTTGCGCGCGAGTTCCCCGGCGAAGACCTGCGGCTCGCGCTCCCAGGGCAGCGCGAGCGCGCCTTTGGGGAAGTCCATCTCTCCCGGCACGTAGAGGAAGGAGGGGAGCAGCGTCCGCTCCTCGACCTCGTTCGGGTTGGTCAACTGCGGGACGGCCTCGACCGTGATGCGCGCCTCCTCCTCGGGCGCGGCCGCGTCGAACTGCGCCAGCGCCGAGTTGGTCGTGCCTAAATCAATTCCGACAATGAAACGTGTGTCCAAATGAATGCACCTCTATGAGAGTGATGAGTGATGAGTGATGAATTGAAGACAGCTCTTAATTCATCATTCATCACTCATCACTCATCACTTACTGAATCTCCACCTCGGCCGGGGCGACGACTTTGCGCCCGGCGCCTTCGGGCGGCAGCGACGGCAGGTTGACCTCGGCCACGCGCCAGCCGCGGTGGCGGAGCAGGCCGCGCAGGGGCGGGCGGCCCGTCACGTTCCCGACGAGCTTGACCGCGGCCGGGTCGAAACCCTCCTCGACCGTCACCGGCCGATCCTCCTCGCCGTCGATGACCGGCTCCAGCGTGACGTACTGCGCCAGAGCCTTGCGGCAGCCGGCGTGCAGCTCGCGCACGGCCGCGCCGATCTGCGCGTCCTGGTAGGGCGCGATCTCTTCGCTGAAGAAATCGACGAGGCGGCCCTCGCGCTGCAAGAGCGCGAGCAGTTGCACGGCGCGGTCGGGCGACTCCTCCGCCGGGCGCGTCTCGGCGGGAAGCGTTTTCACCTCGGGCTCAGGCTCGGGCGTCGGCGCCGCGCCTTTGACCACCTCGGGGGCGATGTCCTCGGGCACCTCGCCGCGCGAGAGGACTGAGAAAAAGCAGCGGGTGGCGTAGGAAATTCTCTTGCCGAATCCGATCATCGGGCTCTCTCCATGTCTGCGAACATAAGGCAGAAATCCTGCCGGACAAATAAACGAGTATGCTAAAGGGCTGCGGGGTGTTTAGCAAACGGCGCGGGCGGGGGTTTAGAGGGCGGGCGCAGTAATCGTGTGGATGAAGAGGTCGCGGCCATCCTGCCGCGACGGGGTGTCGTCTGCCTGGTGAGTTTTTTGTGTCGAAGCGTTCCGGGCGGGTTAACGGGGCGCCCCGGCGATGACGCGCCTCGAAGGGGTGCAACTGCGGCCCACGCCCCGGACGGCGGCCGCCGCGAGCCCCGCTTCGAACAGCACCCGGCGCCAACGGCTCCCCCTACGCGGCCGCTCGCCCGCCGCCCGCTCCTCTTCCGCGCGAGACCGCGGGCCGGACTCGGAGTAAACGTCGGGGGACGGCCCGACGCGGCGCGGCCGGGTTTGCGAGCCGGCGGGAGTCGCCGCGGCGAGTAGAACGGCGAACGCTAAGGCCGAGATGGTGACCTTCTTCATACCTCTTCCACCTCCTCCGACCGCGGGCTCGATCCTTGAAAGGGAGAGTAATCCGGCAGATGCGCGGAGGATGCAACAGTTCGTCGGCGTTAGTCAAGAGTTTGGGCGAGGCGGTCTGCTTTTCGGCGGGGCGCAAAAACTGTTGCATTCTCCGCCGGGCGGGGTTAATCTCCGGGCGTGGGCGCCGCCTCCGCATTCCGCCAGCCGCGAGACACACTAGCACCTGGCCGCCAATAGGTGCAGCTCAACCAGGCAGACAGTCATGTGGGTGCTGTTTAGAACAGCGCCAGCACGCTATCGAGGACAGTTAGCGCGGCCCCCGCAAGGCCGCCGGCAGTCTGGTCAACGGGCGACGGAATCGCATTCGGCGGGCTGAGAATGTCTCCCGCGGAAAGCGGCGGGTTGCTGATGTTGCCGGCGCAGGGGGCGGGCGGACTGGGGATGTCGCCCGCGAAGACGGTCGAGCAGAGCGCTAACACGAGGATCGAAGCAGAAAGAGTCTTTCGCATTACTTTCTTCCTTTATGGAGTTTGGAGCCGGAGTAGCCGTCACGTCCCGTCGATGGGGTGACGGTCTTTTCACGTCCGCCATTTTTCTGGCGGACACGCAGGAAAGGCTGGCCTCACATGAATTTAGCAGATGAACGTCTGAAGGAACTAGATAGCCCTTCACTTACGTCGGACGAGCACGCCTTATGGCGATGCCGTCTGGCCGCGGACTTCGTTGACAAGGGTCAATATGAGGCCGCGCGCGAAGCTTTGGGCGATCTATGGCAGGGCGTGGGTCAGCGCCCAAACATAGAAGGGCTCTGTGAGAGGGTCGCCGCCGAGGTGTTACTAATGGCGGGTGCTCTTTCGGGGTGGCTCGGAGCGAGTAAACATACACTCGGGGCGCAGGCGGCCGCCAAAGACCTTATTAGCGAAAGCATCTCCATCTTTGAGTCGCTCGGGGAGGCAGGTCAAGCGGCAATAGCGCAGACCGAACTGGCGCTTTGCTACTGGCGGGATGACGCTTACGACGAGGCGCGCGTGCTTCTCACGGCGGCCTTCGACGGGCTCGTTGACGTGGCGAGGCGGGCGAAAGCGGTGCTGCGCCTCACCACCGTCGAATTCTCCGACGGGCGGTATAACGCCGCGCTCGCCGTCCTGAAGGACAACGCCTTCACCTTTGACGAGAGAGTGAGCCACGCTCTCCGGGGCAACTTCCACAACCTGCTGGCACTCGTGCTCAAGCAGTTGGGGACGACGGAAGGGCGGCCCGATTACCTGGACAGGGCCGTCATCGAGTACACCGAAGCCATCTACCACCAGGAGAAGGCGGGGCACGAGCGCTACTGGGCGACGAACGAGAACAACCTCGCCAACCTGCTCCGCAAGATGGGGCGCTACGGCGAGGCGCACGAACACCTCGACCGCGCGGGCGCGATCCTCTGGAGGCTGAAGGACGCGGGGCTGCTCGCGCAGGTGGACGAGACGCGCGCCCGCGTGCTTATCGAGGAGAGGAACTATGTTGAGGCGGACAGGGTGATCGCGCGTGCCGTGCAGGCGTTGGAGGGGGGCGGGGCGGCCGCGCTGCTCTCCGAGGCGCTGACGACCCAGGGGCTGGTGTGGGCGAGGCTGGGGAGGATTGATGCCTCCGTCGGCGTCCTGCGCCGGGCCGTGCAGGTGGCCGAGGAGGCGGGGGCGTCGTGCGGCGCCGGGCTCGCGGCGCTGACGCTGATTGAAGCGCACGGGGAGCGGCGCGCACTCCCGCCCGAAGAGGTGTACGAGCTCTACCTGCGCGCCGACAGGCTGCTCAGGGAGGCGCAGCACCCGGAGGCGTTCGAGCGGCTGAGGGAGTGCGCGCGGGTCGTGATGGGCCGGCTCGCGGGCGTGGAGTTCGGCGACAAGAACTTCACCATCTTCAACGCCGTGCACGAGCTGGAGGCCAGGCTCATCGGGCGTGCGCTGGACGAGGCGGGCGGGAGCGTCACGCGGGCCGCCAAGCTGCTCGGCATCCGGCACCAGACGTTCCTCTCGATGCTGAACCTCAGACACCGGAAACTGTTGGAGAAGCGGAGCCCGCCGGAGAAGCGTCTGAAGAGCATCATCAAGAAGCGCGTGTAAGGTCGGCATCAAGCGTTCGCTCCCACACACGCAGGCCGTCGGGGCTGAGGCTTACCCGGACGCGCCTGAAGAGCGGGTCGGCCGACTCGATCTCGGCGAGCATGGCGCGCGCTTGTCGAGATGAAGTCGCGCCGAGTATCGTCAAAGACCCGCCGTCACCTCCCGCCCCGTTCAACTTCCAGCCGAGCGCCCCGTGCCTGCGTGCGATCTCGATGACGCGCGCGGCGTCACGGCCGATGATCTCCGGGTGCAGGCGCCCCTGCGCCTCGGTGTTCTCAGACATCGCGCGTCCGAGTGCTGTGAAGTCACCGGACAAAAGAGCATCCCGGGACGCCTCGGCCGTGCGGCGGAGGTCGGCGAGTTGTTTGCAGTCGGGGCCTGAGTCCGCCAGAAACTCGATGACCTTCTCGTGCACGTCCGTTGAGCAGTGAGCCTTACCCAGATAGACGAGCGACAGCCGCCGCTCAAGCTCCCACAGCACCTCGTGCGAGGTCTCCACCCGCGACACGCGCGCGTCGGGGTAGCGTTCGATCTCGATGAAGTTGACGCCGCCGTAGGCCGCGCAGAGCTGGTCTTGAACTCCCGACTGCCGCCCGAGGAGTTCTGTCTCGACGGAGTGTGCGAGGTAGGCGATCTCGTGGGGCGACGTGCGGCCGGGCGTGAGGCGGTCGAGGGCGCCGAGGAGGGCGACCGTGACGGAGGCGGATGTCCCCGTCGAAGCGCCGACGGGCGCTTCGGAGAAGACGTTGACCCGGATGGCAAGCCCGTCCGGCACGCCCACGCGTTCGACGGCGGCATGAGGCAGGGAGTCGCCGCGCGGCTCGCCTGCGCGCGGGGTCTCGATGTTCTCTGTGTTGACGAGGACTTGCGGGCCGGCGTCGCTGCGTCGGGAGACTTCCACCTGGACTTCGACGTGCGGGCGCACGGCGATGTTAAAGACCTTGCCGTGTTGTGCGAACCATGTGTCAGTCCACCCGCCGTTGTCGCAGACGCGGACGGGGGCGGTGCTGTTGATGACCCTCGGCAGGTTGGAAGGCGGCTCACGTCTCATTTGAAATGTGCGGCGTCTCGCTTCGGAATCATACCGCGGCCGAAAGAGTTGGCGCACGCCGTCCGCCGCGCGTAGAGTATAAAGTCTCTGAGGACGAGGGACTGCTCCCGAAGATGGCGGCGGAGTACGCGTCGGTGGCAGAATTGAAGGGGCCGGGTCGTGAGGGCCGGGCTCAAGGGCGGTCAACATCAAGGGGAATGAAAGGCGGGCGGTGCTTTGAGCGAGGAGCAAATCGAGTTCTTCAAGGTCGGGTTCGTCTTCTCCGCGGCGCTCACGCTGCTGTGCTGGCCCGTCGCGCCGGAGCCGATGCGTTGGGAGTTCCTCGGCGCGCTCGGCGTCTACCCGCTCGGCCTCGGCTTCTTCTTCTGGCCGGCGGTCGGCTGCCTGCTCGCGGGCGCGCGGTCGGACTTCGCCGCGAGCGCGTGCCTCGGCGCGGTGACCTTCTACGACTACTGGGTGGCCGAGCGCCTGACGGCCGCCGGGGACGGGGCGCCCGCCCTCTTAGAGCGGCTGTGGGCCGGCAACAAACTCGGGCTCGCGGCCGTGGCCGCGCTCTACGTCGGCGGCCAACTGGCGCTCGTGCTCCCGAAGGCTTGGGAGCGCCGGCGCCGCAGGGCGCCAGCCTGCTGATCACGTGAAAGGGGAGCGAATGAAGGTCTTGGCGGTTGACCACGTACAGTTGGCGATGCCGGCGGGTGAGGAGGAGAGGGCGCGCTCCTTCTACAAAGGCGTCCTGGGAATCAGGGAGACGCCGAAGCCGCCCCACCTGGCCGTGCGCGGCGGCGTCTGGTTCGAGGAGGGCGCCCTTAAAGTCCATCTGGGCGTCGAGAAGGAGTTCCGCCCGGCGAAGAAGGCCCACCCGGCGCTGCTCGTCGAGGGTCTGGGCGAGTTGGTCGAGAAGTGCCGGGCCGCCGGCTACGAGGTGGTCTCGGACGAGCCCCTGGAGGGTTACGACCGGGTCTACGTCAGCGACCCCTTCGGCAACAGAATCGAGCTGATGGAGCCCATCTAAGGGGTTATGAAGATCGTCCGCGAGACGGGGAGCCATTTCGACCTCGGGGAGGAGGGCGCGCGCCTCCTCCTCGCCGACCTCCTCTCGCGCCCGCTCTTCGCACACCTCGCCACGGCGTCGGACGAGGGGCCGCGCGAGTCGCCGGTCTGGTTCCTCTGGGAGGAGGGCGCGCTCTGGGTCATCGGCAACTACAGAACCGACACCTTCCCAAGGAGGGTCGAGCGCGAGCCGAGGTGTGCCGTCGGCGTCGTCGATTTCGACCCCGCGACCGGCCTCGTCCGGCACGCAGGCTTCCGCGGGCGCGCCGGCCTCACGCCGCACGACCCCGGGCGCATGGAGCGCCTGCTCGGCCGCTACATGGGGGAGCGCGCGCGCTGGGATCAGCGCTTTGTCAAGGTACTCGACGACGCGGACTACATCTTCGTCCGCTTCGAGCCGGAGACCGTGGTGGTGCGCGACCAGTCGTACCAGTTGCGGAAGGGCAAATCGCCCGTCTGAACGGGCCGCGGACGAAGTCCCGGCCTCTCGCAAAAATTGTTGCATTCTCCGCCGGACAGGGTTAATCTCGCGGGCAGTGGGGCGGCACCTCCGCATTCCGCCACCCGCGAGACACACTAACACCTGGCCGCCACTAGGCAGCACGTTCACGGTCGGACAGAAGTATGACTTTAAAGCAGAGCCGGTAGTACCGCGAGCACGTCCAGCGCGGCCTGCGTCAGGCCGTCCGCCGCCTCGCCCAACATGTAGACGTTAGTAACCGGCTTCCCGGTCGCGTCCGCGGGCTCCTGCTCGACGGGCACCGGCTCGGGCGGGGGCGGGGTGGCGGGCGAGCCGCCGGTTTGCATGTAGCCCGCTCGGGCAGAGCAGGCCAACAGCAGTATCAACACAGAGGTTCGGGCAGCTTTAAGCATCTCCTTACACCTTTCGTTTGTATGAGGGTTATCCAGGATTCGCCGCCGGTACTGCTCGGGCTCCGGCGGCCCTGCTGCGTACGGCCGAAAAATCGTGATGCACAAAGAAGGTATGACCTCACATGACTTTAGCAGATGAGAGACTAGACGAACTAGATGACCCTTCGCTATCCGAAGACGGGCGCATCCTGCTGCGCTGCCGGGTGGCGGCAGACCTCATTTACCGGGGGCAGTACGAGGGCGCGCGTGATGCTTTAGGCGAGTTATGGCCGGGTGTCGGGCTCCGGCCGGCGTTGGAGAAGTGGCCGGCCGCCGCGGGGGCCGAACTCCTGCTCCAATGCGCGGCGCTCACGGGCTGGCTCGGCAGCGAGCGAAACGTCTCGGGCGTGCAGGAGCGGGCCAAAGACATGCTCTCCGAGGCGGAGGAGATGTTCCGCGCCCGGGGGATTTCTAAGAAGGTGTCGGAAGCCCAGTACGAACTGGGCATGTGCTACTGGCGGCTCGGGGCGCACGACGAGGCCCGCGTGGTTTTGAGGGAGGCGCTGAAGCCGCTGGCGGACGCGGACGTAGAGGCGAAGGCTAAAATCCACCTCAGGCGCACGCTCGTCGAGATCAGCGAGAACAGGTATCACGAAGCGCTCGCCATCCTGGAGGAGGCCGCGCCGGTCTTCGAGTCCAACAGCGACGCCGTCAAGGGCAAGTGGCACGGTCAGAAGGCGTTGGTTATGGACATGCTGGCGACGGCCGAGGGGAGGCCCGAACTCTTCGACGGCGCGGTCATCGAATACACCGCCGCGATCTACCACCAGGAATTGGCCGGGCACGAGAGGTACTGCGCGAGGAACATGAACAACCTCGCCATGCTGTTCTGTAAGCTCGGGCGGTACGAGGAGGCACACGGGCAGCTCGACCGCGCCGGGCTCATCTTCACCAGGCTGAAAGACCCGGGCGACCTCGCGCAGGTGGACGAGACGCGTGCGCGTGTGCTGTCGGCCGAGCGGAAGTACACGGAGGCCGCGCGCGTGCTGGCGGGCGCCGTCCAGGCTTTCGAGCGGGGCGGCGAGTCGGCCCTGCTGGCGGACGCTTTAACGCTCCAGGGCGTGGTGTGGGCGCGGCGCGGGGCCTTCGACGAGTCGGCCGCCGTGCTCCGCCGCGCGGCGGACATGGCCGAGAGGCTGGGGGCACAGAGCGGCGCCGGGCGCGCCCTGCTCACGCTCATCGAGGAGCACGGGGAGCGGCGCGCGCTCTCGCCGGAGGAGGTCTACGACGCCTACCTGCGGGCCGACGGGCTGCTCGCGGGGACGCAGGACGCGGAGGACGTGGGGAGGTTGCGCGTGTGTTCGCGTCTGGTCATGAGTCGGATGGCGGGCGCCCGGCTCCACGACAAGAACTTCAGCTTCTACGGCGCGGTGCACGAGCTGGAGGCCAGGCTGATCGAGCAGGCGCTGGAGGAGGCGGGCGGGAGCGTCGTGCGGGCCGCGCGCCTGCTCGGCCTCAAGCACCAGACGTTCACCTCCATGTTGCAGTCCCGGCACCAGAAGCTCCTGCCGAAGCGGACGCCGCGCGAGCGGCGGCTGAGGAGCATCATCAAGAAGGACGCGTAGAAACTTTATAGCGGTCTGCGGTCGGGTGTAACTGAGAGTTCACCGCAGAGGCACGGAGGCACAGCTTGAAGACGATAACGATTCAAGCTGTGCCTCCGTGCCTCTGCGGTGAATCGTCTTCGAGTGTTAACTGTTTCGGGGGCTTCTCAGTTCTCGCGCCCCGGTTCGCCCTCTTCGACGACGGTGACCTTGCCGAGGAAGCGTCGGTAGTCGGAGTAGCGGACGGTCATGCGCATGCGGACGCGCGTGCGCGGGAAGACGAGCAGGTCGTCGGCGTAGGTGTAGGTGGGGAAGAAGTGCGTGCCGTCCACGCGCTCGCGCCGCGTCTCGAAGGCGGGGAAGCGCTGCTCGCCTTCGGGGAGCGACTTGCCGCGCACGCGCACGACGCGGTGGTCGGAGGCGCGGACGAAGACCTCGCCGCGGAAGGCGCGCCAGCCGTCGGCCGCCGCCGGGCGGAAGCGGAGCACCTGGAGGCGCTCGCCGCCCTCCTCGACCTCGCCCTTGTAGCTGATCTGATAGCGCCCCGCCTCGCCGAGGTCGGGGCCGAAGGGCTGGAGGCCGGAGAGGTCTGCGAGGTCTTCCGGGGTGATGTTGAGGTTCTTGAGCGTCGGCTTGGGGAAGGAGATGACGCGCTCGACGCGACCCCCGCGGTCGTCGAAGACGAGGCGCGAGAGACGCCGGTACTCGCCCGAGACCTCGCCCTTCTCATCGACGGTCTGGATGAGCACGTCGCGGGTGAAGGTGTAGCCCTTCAACTCCTCGCGCGCCTCCGCCTCGGCGCGCAGGTAGCCGGCGACCGCCTCGGCCGCGCCGGGCGGCTCCGGCCCTTCGGCCTCTCCGACCGTCGCGTCGCCGCCGCCGGACGTGTCCGAGGCCGCGGCCGCGGGCGGCTGTGCGGCGGGCAGCCCCGGCGGCGGCGCCTCGTAGGCGGCCCCGACCTGCAAAACGTCGCAGAGGCTGGGCGCCTCGGCCACGTTGCGGCCGGGGAATTTGAACCCGTTCATGACGGTCGCCTGCTTCGCGCACGTCTCGCAGTCCCAGAGGCCGAAGCCGTGGCCCAGCTCGTGTGAGAGGAGCGAGGAGAGGTTGCGGGGGTCGTCGATGGAGCGGTCGAGCGCGATGACGGCGGCCGTGACGTAGCCGCGCGAGTCGCGCAGCACGCTGCGGAACTCGCCGACCTGGTGGCCGTCCACCTTCACGCGGTCGCGGATGACGATGATCTCGCCCGCGCGCGGCACCCGCGCGTCCGTCTCGCCGCCCGGCTTGAGGCGTATCCCCGAAAGGCTCTGCCGGAGCGCCAAGTCCCACTTCCTGACGGAGGCGGCGAGCCGCTCCGACTCCTTCGGGCTGAACTGCCCGCGCAGCGCGTAGACGGTCACGCGCGCGCGCGGCGCCCAGCGCCATTGGCTCAGAGGCGCCGCGTTGCCGCCGACGGTGCAGCCGCGCGCGCGCGACTCTTTGGCAAGTGCAGTCGGTGCGGCGGACGTGAGTAGGAGTACGGCGAAGAGGAGGATCAGGAGGGGGAGCTTCATCGGCAGTCGTCCTGGGGTAGACGGATTAAGGGCCGGCCGCGGACGACTTTCCCCGGCAGCGCCGGGGAGTCGCGCGAAGGGACGCGTGATTCTAAGAGCATCGCCCGAAATCGTCAAAGTAGTTTTTCGGCATACTGTCGCCCCGCGCCCTTGCGCCGCTTGTTCTGGTACATCAGCTCGTCGGCGCGCGCGACCGCCTCTTCGACGTTGAGCGTGCCGTCGAGCCGCGCGGCGCCGACGCTCAAAGAGACGGCGTAAGGCGCCGCCGCCTGCTCGTTGTGTCGCCGCAGCCCCTCGCGCAACCTTTCCGTAAAGAACTCGGGGCCTTTCCCGGCCGTGTCCGTGACGAGGGCGACGAACTCGTCGCCGCCGAGGCGCGCGAGCACGTCCGAGTCGCGGAAGGTGCGGCGCAGCACCTCGCCCGCGGCGGCGATGGCGCGCGAGCCCGCGTCGTGCCCGTGCTCGTCGTTGATGCGCTTCAGGCCGTCCATGTCCGCGAAGAGGAGCAGCAGTTGTTCGCCGCGGCGCCGGGAGAGCCTCACCTGCTGTTCGGAGAGCGTGAGGAAGCCGCGGCGGTTGTAGAGGCCGGTCAGCTCGTCCGTGAGCGAGAGGTCGCGCAGCGCGCGAGCGCGCGCCTTGCGCCGCGCCACGTCGCGCCGGAAGAGGAGGTAGGAGAGGACGAGCAGCGCGAAGACGAAGGCGGTCAGGAGGAAGAAGGTGAGGCCCACCCTGACCGCGGAGGACTTCGAAGCCTCTGTGCGCAGCGCCAGCAGCCTCGTCTCCTCGCCGATCATCTCCGCGATCATCTGCCGGACGGCGTTCATCGCCTCCTCGCCCCGGCCCGACCTGACTACCCGCGCGGCCTCCTCCGTCCGCCCGTCTCTGCGCAGCGCGATGACTTCGCCGACCAGCGCGAGTTTGTCGGCGACGCGCGCGCGCAGCTCGGCGGCGCGCCGCTGCTGTGACGGGTTGTCGGTGGTGAGCCGCTCGACCTCCGAGAGGTCTCGCTCAAGGCGCGGCAGGGCGTCGCGGTAGGGCGCGAGGAAGCGCTCGTCGCCGGCGATGACGTAGCCGCGCTGCGCGGTCTCGGTGTTGGTGGCCGCGGTCTCTGCGTCTTCGAGCAGACCGATGACTTGATACGTGTGCGCCACCCAGCCGCTGTCTTCGACGAGCCCGCCCGTCACCCGGTAGGTGATGAAGCCAAGGGCGAGGAGCAGCAGGAGCGCCGCGGCGAAGCCGGCGACGAGCAGCTTCTCGGCGTCGAGTTTCACGCCGTATGAATACACGGAAGACGCGAGTCTGTTCAAGTGCCAGGCGTGCCCCGAGTGGAAGCGGCCCCGCATTAAGCCTGTCTGTGTGAAGCAAGGCAGGGCTTAAACCGTCGCGCGGCAGAGGAGGTGCGGGTGGTAGACAAAGAGGTTCTGACGGCCTGGTCGGACGAGGCGGCGCGCGACGACGATCCCGTCCTGGCGGCGCTCCTGCTGCAACTGGCGGCGCTCCGCGACCGCTCCGACCACTGGAGCATCGAGATGCTCAAACGCATCGCCGACCTCAAGGTCAACGAGGCCGCCGCGGCGTGCAAAAAGACGGGCGTCGAAGACTGGCCCGAATACCTCGACGACTGAGCCCGGCCCACAGTTCAGTTCTCAATTCACCCTTTTGGCAGAAAGACGGGCTCCCGAGGCCCGACATTCCTTCCCCGAGAAGGAAAATTCCTTCTTTGAGAAGGAACGTTCCTTCTCAAAGAAGGAATTTTCCTTCTCGGAGGCTCAACGTTCCTCCTCAGAAGAGGAACGTTCCTCTTCTGAGGAGGAAATTTTCCTTCTCCGGGAAGGAACGTTCCTTCTCGGGGAAGGAAAATTCCTTCTCGGGGAAGGAAAATTCCTTCTTGAAGAAGGAAAATTGCTTCTTGAAGAAGGAATTTTCCTTCCCAAAGGAGGAAAGTTGCGCCCCGAGATGGAAATTCTGCCCCCGAGACCAGCTCCCGAGGGCGACACTGACCGCGCTCGCCGTCGCACGCGACCGCAGACCGCTGTGGACAAGCTTCGTGGAAAGCGGTAAGAAGTGGCAACATGTTCGTCAGAGTCGGTCGAGAAGGAGGGGCGGTTGATGAGTAACGGCACGCAGCACTGGCAGCACTCTTGGGACCCGGAGCCGCGCTGGCCGGCCCTGATCGCCGTCCTCTCCATCGTCGGCGTCTACGCCGCGCTGCCGAGTTCCCTCATGCTCGGCCCGCGCTGGCTCTTCCCCGGCATCGTCCTCGGCCTCCTCGTCCC
>Ga0213876_10000456_pt1 | contig 32826 bp, 22 predicted proteins | sample BarmaccomBMRX_R9_FD_160113 | JGI IMG/M metagenome (GOLD analysis project Ga0213876, IMG submission 160113) | Root-associated microbial communities from Barbacenia macrantha in rupestrian grasslands, the National Park of Serra do Cipo, Brazil - RX_R9 | ecosystem: Host-associated > Plants > Roots... | reverse complement strand
GTGACGCAGGCCGTCTTCGTCTTCACCAACATGCTCCGCAAGCTCCTCGCGGACGAGAAGCCGCACTACATCGCGGCCGTCTTCGAGTCGGGCGTGCCGACGTTCCGCCACGAGATGAACGTCGGCTACAAGGCCAACCGCGTCGCCCCGCCCGAGGAGCTCGAATCGCAAATACCGTACATCGTCCGCGTCTGCGAAGCCTACAACGTCCCCGTCCTGAACGTCCCGGGCTTCGAGGCCGACGACGTCATCGGCACGCTCGCCGTCCAGGCGGCCGAAGCCGGACTCCAGGCCGTCATCGTCTCGAACGACAAGGACATGACGCAGCTCGTGCGAGACCCCTGGGTCATCTGCATGCGCAACAACTCGCAGAACGTGAAGCGCAAGGAGCCGGTGCCGCCGGTCGAGTGGTGCGACGAGGCCTGGGTCACAAACAAGTTCGGCGTCAAGCCCTCGCAGATCATCGACCTGCTGGGCCTCATGGGCGACTCGGTCGACAACATCCCCGGCGCGCCCGGCATCGGCGCGAAGGGCGCGGTGCAGATCGTCCAGCAGTTCGGCTCCATCGAGAACGCGCTCGAACACTGGGAGGAGGTCAAGCACAAGACCTACCGCGAGAGTCTGCGCGACAACCGCGACCTCATCCTCCAGTCGAAAGACCTCGCGACCATCCGCACGGACGTTAACATCAAGCTCGACCTCGACAGGCTCCGCTGTAAAGCGCCCGACCGCGCCGCCGCGTACAAGCTCTTCCGCGAGCTCGAATTCCAGACCCTCACGCGCGAGTTCTCCGACGCCGCGTCGGAGGTCGACATGGGCGCGGCCGTCAAGGTCTACGCGCAGGTGCGCAAGGTCTCGGAGCTGGAGGCGCTCACGCGCAAACTCTGGGACGTCGACCACTGGGCCTTCGCCGTCGGCAACGCGACGCCCGCGGGCGCGGGCCAGCAGACGAGCGTGCGCGAGGGGGGCGCGCCCACCTCCATCGCCATCTCTTATGCGCCGAACACGGCGCACTTCGTCAACTTCGAGGAGTTCGAAGGCGGACGCGAGCAGGCCGTCTCGATGCTGCGCGACGTTCTGTCGAACGGCCTGCTCTCGAAGTCAGTCCACGACCTGAAGCGCGCCGCCGCGCTGCTCGCGGCCGTCGGCGTCGAGCCGGAGGGCGTGAGCGACGACACTCTGCTCGCCGCCTACCTGCTCGACCCCGTCCGCAGCCGCTACGACCTCGGCGACCTCGCGCGCGAGGCCCTCAACGTCGAAGAGGGTTGGTCGGAGTCACCCGGCGAGGGCTGGTCGGCCGAGCACTGGCGCACGGCCGAGGCCGCAGACCTCACGGCACAGGTCGCGGACGTGCTCCACGGCCGCGTGCTCGAACAGGGCCTCGAGGCCATCTACAACGAGATCGAGCTGCCGCTGGCGCCGCTGCTCTACCGAATGGAGCGCGCGGGGCTCAAGGTGGACACGTCCGTCCTCGGCGAGTTGTCGGCGCTGTTCGGCGCGGAGCTTGAGAAGCTGACGGCGCAGATTTACAAGGTCGCCGGGCGCGAGTTCAAGATCAACTCGCCCAAGCAGGTCGGCGAAGTCCTCGAAGAGCTGAACATCAGCACGAATCGCAAGACCGCGACCGGTCAGGTCTCGACGAGCCGCGCCGTGCTGGACGAGCTGGCCGCGCAAGGGTACGAGCTGCCGCGCCTGCTCATCGAGTTCCGCGAGCTGGACAAGCTCAAGGCGACCTACACCGACGCGCTCCCCACACTCGTCGGCCCAGACGGTCGCATCCACTCGGAGCTGAATCAGACGGTGACGGCGACGGGGCGTCTCTCGTCTTCAAATCCTAACTTGCAGAACATCCCCATCCGCACCGAACTCGGCCGGCGCATCCGGCGCGCGTTCGTGCCGGAGAAGGGGAACGTCTTCGTCGCGGCCGACTACTCGCAGCTGGAGCTGCGCCTGCTCGCGCACGTCACGAAAGACCCACAGATGCTCGACGCCTTCCAGAAGGGCGAGGACATACACGAGCGCACCGCGCGGCTCGTCTTCGGCGCGCGCACGAAGGAGGAGCTGAAGGAGAAGCGCCGCTTCGCCAAGATCGTCAACTTCGCCATCGCCTACGCCGTCGAGCCCTTCGGCCTCTCGCAGCGCGTCGGCATCTCGCGCAAGGAGGCCAAGCAGGTCATCGACGACTACTACAAGACCTACACGGGCGTCCGCCGCTTCATGGACGAGGTGCCCGAGCAGGCGCGCGAGACGGCGGTCGTCCGCTCCATCTACGGCCGCATCCGCCCCGTCCCGACCATCAACGACCGCAACGGCAACGTCCGCGCCCGCGCCGAGCGCGAGGCCATCAACATGCCGATCCAGGGTACCGCGACCGACATCGTCAAGATCGCCATGCTCAAGGTGGACGAGGCTTTGAGGTCGGCGGGGCTCAAGGCGCAGATGGTCATGCAGGTGCACGACGAGCTTCTGATCGAAGCGCCGAAGAAGGAGGCGAAGCAGGTCGAGGAGATTCTCTGCCGCGAGATGGAGTCGGCCGTCGAGCTGGACGTGCCGCTCGAAGTCGAGGCCGGCGTCGGCGACAACTGGATGGACGTGAAGAAATAGTAAATGGTGAATAGTAAATGGTGAATTGATAAAGGCAGTTTCCCATTCACCATTTACTATTCACTATTAACCATTCACTAACTATCTATGGACGAGAAGCACGACGGGGGGCGCGTCGTTTATAGCCGGCCGGGCGGGGAGGGCGGCGAGGGCGAAGCGCGCCCGGCGGCGGCCCCGGCCGAGGTGAAGGAGGGCGGGGCGTACGGGGCGCCCTGGCAGACGCTCGTGCCCCTGTCGGTCGGGTTCGCGCTGCTGGTCGGCCTCGTCATCGGACTCGGCTACCGGAGCGCGGGCAAGGTCAGCGACGTCACCTACAACACGAAGGACGAGTACACGCGCCTCGCGGCCACGTCCGACACGCTGCTCAACCTGCGCCTCGGCTTGAGCCGGCTCGACACGGAGGCGCGCATCCGCGCGCGCGTCGAGGCGGGGACTGACAACGTCATCCAGCCGCCCTCCGACCTGCGGCTTCGCAACGAGCGCGGAGATTTCGAGAAGCTGCTCGCGGAGTTCGACCGGCTCTCCCTCAACGACGCCGCCAAGCAGCAGTCGGTGCACGACCTCGCCGTCGAGTACGTCGCGGCCACGCGCGACCCGAAGACCTACTCGCTCGAAGGGTTCGGCAAGCAGCGCGACCTCGACCTGAAACTGCGCGGGCTGATGTCCGACCTCGCGGAAGAGCGGACGCGGCTCGAAGAGAGGCGCTACCGCGCGCTGACGGACGCGCAGCGCGACATCAAGAGCCTGATGTCGCTCGCGGCCTTCACGGGGCTGGTCGTCGCGGCGGCGGCCATCTTCGAAGTGTGGCGGCGCTTCCGGCAGATGCGGCGCGGCTACAGGGAACTGCACCGCGAGCGGCAGTTCAGCACGCAGATGCTGAAGGGTTTGCCTTCGGCGGTGGCGGCCGTCGACCGGCGCGACCGCCTACGCTCCGCCAACGCCGCCTTCTTCCAGGTCTTCCCGGGCGCCACCATCGGCGTCTCCATCCACGACAAGTTCACGACGCCCGAGGGCCTGAAGCTCCTCGCGGCGGCCACCTCGGCGCACGTCCGGCGCACGGCCTACCACGGCCGCTTCCGCATGTCGGCCGACGGCGACGGGAAGGAGCACGCCTTCGACGTGTACTCTTCGCCCCTGGAGATGGAGGGCGAGCTGGGCCAGTTATTGACCCTGGTGGACGTGACCGAGGCGGCCGAGGCCGAGCAGGAGCTTCGGCGCAGCGAGTCGCTCGCGGCGGTCGGGCAGGCCGCGGCGCAGGTGGCGCACGAGATCAAGAACCCTCTCGGGAGCATCCGGCTCGGCGTCGCCATGCTGCGCGACATGACGCGCGACCGCGAGGCCATCACCACCATCGACCTCGTCGAGCGCGGCATCGAGCACCTTTCGAAACTGACGCTCGACGTGACGCAGTTCTCGCGCCGCCGCCAGCTCAACCTGCACGACGGCGTCGACCTCGCCGAACTCCTCAACGAGAGCCTCGACCTCGTCGCCGACAAGCTGCGCGAGAAGCGCACGCCCGTGGAGCGCCGCTTCCCCGAGCAGCCCGTGCGCGGCCGCTGGGACGAGGATCAGTTGAGGCAGGTCTTCGTCAACCTCCTCGCCAACGCCGTGGACGCGGGGCCGGCCGAGAGTCCTTTGAGCGTCTCGGCCGAGCGCGTGACGATGCCTTCGGGCGAGCGGCACAACGGCGAGGGCGGGCGCCAGGTGCAGGCCGCGCGCGTCTCGATCACAGACCGCGGACAGGGCATGGACGAGCGCACGCGCGCGCGCATCTTCGAGCCGTTCTTCACGACGAAGAAGAAGGGGACGGGCCTCGGCCTCGCCATCGCCAAGCAGATCGTCGAGCAGCACGGCGGCCGCATCAACGTCGAGAGCGCCCCCGGCCAGGGCACGCGCTTCACCCTCGACCTCCCGCTCTCGCCCGAATAGGGATATAAAATTTGGGCAATAGTGTATTTCACTCACACGGCATCCTGAGCAATTCGCCAGCATTCCGTCTCGCTAAAAAGCGGCAATACCGACTTGCGAGATAAAATAAGGCCCCACTTCGCTGGGAGCGCGGGCAGGGATGCCCGCGCTCCCAGCGAAGTGGGGCCTTATTTCAATCCGTAAGTCGGTATAATCACCCCGCAGAAAGTTTCTATTGACCGGCCTCGCCGTCGCGGATAACATGCCCTCGATCCCCCTTTGATTTGACCGGCACTTCTAAGCAGCGCCCCGCGCAACCTCATTCACTTCGGCGAAGCGGCGTCATCTCGAGCCCGCACTCTGCCGCACGACACACGCGACGCCGCACACGCTCGGCCACCTACTGACGTTCACCACCCGACCCGTTCATGTCGTAGCAGCCGCCCTCGGCTGAAAAGAAAGGAGCGCATATGATTCGCCCATCTCGTCGGCTCGCCCTCGCCCTCATAGCCTCGACAATCACGCTCGCGGTGCTCGCGGCGTCGCGCGTCTCGACGGCCCAGACCGGCATCACCTGGACGGGCCTCGTCAACGCCACCAGTTCCGGCAGCGGCCTGACGCCGACCTCATCTGGCGCGCGCGGTGAGTCCTCGCAGTCCATCCCGGCGGGCAACGGCTCGCTCAAAGTCTTCGCCTGGTCTTCGGGCGACGGCAACTACTTGAGCTTCGGCCTCACCAACGCCGCCACCTTCAGCGGCGCGGCCACCGAGATCGACTACGGCTGGCGCACCTACGGCTCGGCGGCCAACTGCCGCAAGGACGGCGACGGCCTGAACGGACTCATGAACATCTCGAACGGCGACTCGCTGGAGGTGAGGATTAACGGCACGACCGTCGAGTACTATCTCAACTCGACGCTCGTCACCGACTGCACGCTGACCGGGCAGACGCTCAGCTACCCGTACCGCGCCGCCGCGTCCTTCACCGCGTCCACCGCCCCGCCCATCTCCAGCGCCACGATGACCGGCATGGACAACCTCGTCCCGCCGGCCGCGCTCGCCGCCGCCAACGGCAGCGGCAACGACATCAGCCTCTCGTGGTCGTACGCGGGCACGGGCCAGTCCGGCTTCAAGATCGAGCGCAAGCTCGGGAGGGGCGGCACCTACGCGCAGATTGCCACCGTCGGCGCCTCGACGCTCACCTACTCCGACACCGGCAGCAAGACGGCCAACCGCGTCTACGCCTACCGCGTGCGCGCCTACAAGACCGGCGAGGACGGCCCGTACTCCTCCTTCGTGCAGGCGACGACGCCCTACACCGGCAGCGGCGCCGTCAAGACCGACCGCGCGGTCTACGCCGAGCCGACGCTGCCGCCGCTGCCGCACGCGGGCGGCAAGTGGCGCGACGAGGTCTTCGGCACCGAGATCATGCGCGCCTCCGACGAGGACGACCAGTCCACGGCGGGCTGCGGCACCTTCTACAACCAGTGGCCGACGTTCAACTCCGATAACACGATGATCCTCATGCGGTGCGGCACCAGCGGCGACATGGTCATCAAGAACTTCGACGCCGTCAACTTCAAGCTGGGCGCGACCGTCCGCAAGTCCTTCGGGGGCGGGGCGACGCAGACGCCCTACATCGGGGGCGAGTACGCGGCGTGGCAGGGCGCGACGTGGAGCCGCAACGACCCGGACAAGATTTGGGTCGTGCCGGCGCAGCCGAACTCGGGCGGCTCGACCGCCCGGGGGCCGCAGATTTACACCTACTCCGTCTCGGCGAACAGCTACACGCCGGTCAAGAGTTTCGTCAGCACCTTCTCCTCCACGCAGGTCTTCTTCGAGTACCACTTCGCCGGCACCGCCTCGGACGGCGACTACGACATCTTCACCGCCTCGGTCATCCCCGAGGAGAACGACGAGGCGGCGCGCTGGTTCGCGTGGCAGCGCACGGGCGACCACGTCATCTTCAACTTCGACAACGCGAACGTGACCCACTACAACGTCTGCGTGCCGACGAAGGGCGGCGACTACATCTACTGCGGCCCCGACTTCGGCTACACCACGCGCAAGGTCTACCGCGTGAGCGACCTGGCGGAGCAGTCCGTCACCACCGCGCAGGCCACCATCCACGGCGACGTGGGGACGGTCTGGGCCGTCGGGCGTAACGTCAACGGCACCATCGAGCCGCACGAGCGCCACACCGTCTCCGACTGGAACAACACCGCCCTCTCCGTCTTCGACTGGAAGGACGCGAACGGCGACGAAGACCTCTCCAACGACTGCCACACCAGCCTCGCGGCCGACAACGAGGACTGGGCGATGTTGGGCTGCTACGACGACCCGGCCTACAACACGCCGGGCTTCCTTAACGAGACCGGGGCCTTCGAGGACGAGATATTGCAGCTTTCGATGGACGGCTCGCAGCGGATACGGCGGCTCGCGCACCACCGCTCGTACCTGGTGGACTACTGGGACAGCCCGAAGCCGACCATCTCGCGCGACGGCCGGTTCATCGCCTTCACGTCCAACTGGGAGAACTCGGGCCGCACCGACCTCTTCATCGTGCGCGTCCCGCGCGCGCCCTTCCTCGCCATGAGCGACGACTTCAACGACAACGCGCGCGACGCGAAGAAGTGGGTGGCGGGCGCGCTCGGCTCCGCCGTCTCCGACCCGAACGTCTCGGTCAACGAGCAGAACCAGCGGCTCGAAATCACGCCGCTCTCGAACACGTCCGGCGCCCACTCGAACGGCTACTCGACGGCCAACCTCATCGACCTCTCGAACAAGCGCGTGAGCGTCGAGGTCGTGCAGGCGACCAACTCTTCTGGCTACGCCAACACCGTCCTCTCGCTCGCCGGCGACGACGGCTTCTACCGCTTCCTCACCGAGCACGGGCAGCTCTACATGGAGCAGTACGTGGGCGGCGTCACCTCGGGCGCGACGCCCATCACGTACAGCGGGACGACGCACCGCTACTGGCGCATCCGCCACGACCCGTCCAACGACACCGTCTACTGGGAGACCAGCGCCGACGGCTCCACGTGGACAGTGCGCCACAGCGCCACGCGGCAGCTCGACATCACCAGACTCGTCGCCGACCTTTACGTGAGGACGTGGCAGTCGGAGACTTCGCCGGGCGTCGCCTACTTCGACAACTTCAAGTTCGAGGGCAACCCGTGATTAGCGATAACCAACTTGACCCGCCTTCACCCGGTAGCGGAGAGCCCCGTTCGACGTAGGCGGGTCAAGTTGGTCATGGCCCAAATTCGGGATCAGATTCTGGTGGCGGCCAGAATCTCCGCCGCCGCGAGGCTGTGCTCGTCTAACTCGCCTCCGTCTTCGATTGTCCACCATTCTGACAGCACAGCCTGGGCAAGGCCCCAGCCGCGGACGCGCGCGGGCTCGAGGTCGAGTTCGTCGGAGAGTTGTGCGATGCGCCGCTCGGTCAGGCGGACGGGGTCTGGATGTTGTAAGAGTAGCGGCTGCGGGTTGCGGAGCAGCGCGCCGACTTCGTAGGCGGGTTCGGCGACGAGCCCTTTAGGGTCGATGGCGAGCCACGGCTCGCGCTCGGCGGCGAGGACGTTTCCGTGATGCAGGTCGCCGTGCGTGACGACGGGTTCCGCCGCGGACGCTAGCAGCCCCGCGAAGAGCGACTCGGCCTCTTCGAATAGCCTCGGCGGGAACGGCCCCGTGCCGCCGCGGAATAGCACGCGACATCTTTCAAAGCCGCGCCCCCAGTCGGCCGCCGCGGGGAAGTTGTGAACTACGGGGACGGGCCGCCACAGCCTCTTCATCACGCCGGCCGCGGCCACGGTCGCCGCGCCGTCGTCCTCTTCGCACAGCGCGACGAGTTGCGTCCCCGGCTCAAGCCTCTCCAGAAGCAACGCGCCCCGTTCTTCATCCGCGTCCATGAGTCGCACCGCGCCGCGGCCGTCGAAGAGGCGCAGCGCCTCAATCTCCGAGAGCAGCTCCGCGGAGGGCACGCCGACCTTGAGCACGAGCCGTTCTCCGCCCCGCCCCTCGGCCGGCGCGGCGTAGTTGTACGAGAGTGAAGGGAAGGGCGGGCCGACCCGCAGAGACCAGCGCCGCGCGCACTCCTCGATTAACGCCGGCAGCCGTTCCAGCCACACCCGCCCCGCCTCGCCGTGGAGCGCAATAATCGTGCGCGCGAACTCTTGGTTGATGGAGGCCACTAAATCCGCGCCGCCCGCGCTCGGCTCATTGCAGACCCATCAGTTCAGGGAACAGCCTGTCCCGCAGCCTCGCGACGTTCAGCGCCGTGAACGGCTCGCCGTCGAAGACGACCTGCCTTGTGTTCGCTCTCTGCCGGTTGAGGTAGTCGGTCACGTTCATCCAGCGAATCTTGCCCTCCGAGGTGCGCACGACCAGCATCACCGGATAGGCTTGCGACTTCCAGTATTCGGCGTGGCGTGGGTTCTTGATATGGAAGACTTCCTTGCCGTCGGCCTTCCGCGTCTGGAGGTAAGAGTCGCCGGACTTGAGTTGGAGGTAGACGCGTCGGCCGCTCGCCTCGCCGCGGCGATTCTTAAACTCGATCTCGCCGTCGAGACCCCAGTCGGAGTTGGCCGTCGGGCGGAAAATCTGCCCGGCCTCGCCCGCGATGGCGAAGGCGTGGCCGACCAGAATCAGCTCGCGGCTCTCGTTGTCGATGCTGGCGCGCGCCTGCTCCTCCATCTCGCGCACGCGCCTTTGGAACTCTTCGGAGTTGAACTTCTGTTCAATCAGGTCGAGGAGTGGGATGCGCTTCTCGCAGTTGACGCAGAGGATGTCGAGCACCCCGCGTTCGAGCCGTTCGAGCGCCGTCTTGCGATTCTCGACCGGCGTGCCGCAGTGCGGGCAGACGTAGTGGCGCAGGCGCACCACGTCCTGCGCCTTCAGCTTGAGGTGCTCGTGGACGTACTTGATGAACGTGACCTTCGTCTCGTCGGTCACCTTCGGCTCGAAGTAGACGGCGATCTCAGCCGCGCCCTCCGGCATCTTCGTCATCTTGAGCCCGACGCGCAGGCCGGCCTGCGTCTTGAAGTCGGCGGCGAAGCGCCAGAGCTGATCCTTCTCGAAGGTCGAGGTGTGGTGCAGGCGGACGACGAGCGTCGAGTAAACCTCGTCGAGCTGTCCATTGAACTGGTAGGTGACGAAGGCGGCCGGGTGGCCTTCCAGCTCGGGCCGCTCGCGCTTGAAGTAGGAAGGGAAGACGAGGAGCGTTCCCGCCTCGGTCGGCTCGCGCAGGCAGAGGCCGTGGTCTACGAACGTCTGGTGCATCGCGCGCAGGACGATCTGTTCTTCATCCGACGGGAGCCGCTTCATGTCCTGGTAGTCGAGTTTGCCCGCGAGAACTTCCCCCTCTTCGATGACGCCTATCTCTTCCGTGTGCGCGCGAACTTTTCTAATCACGGCCGCCGCGTAGGCGTTGACGCGCTCAGGCGTGAGCAGCACGAAGTCGCCGAACTCCAACTGCCACACGACGCCCGGCCCCGCCAGCAGTCCGACGACCGCACGCAACTGCTCCAGCGTGAACGCCTCGCCCGGCAGGCGCATCTCCAACTGCTGCCTCAACTCACCCATCCGCAGCAAAACCTTCCCCTCATCCTTCAGCTTGATAATCTCTTCTTTTAATAACTTGAAGATGCGCGGCGACGAAGTCCATGGAATTTCCTCCCACGGGATGCCGTTAATGATTGCCTCGCGCAGCGCATCACATCCCGTCCCAGCGTACGCACTCGTCTCAAGATATCCGTCAAACCCACGCTCTTTAATAAACTGCTCCAGGCTCCCACGGCTCACCATCAACCCGCCCCGGTCGCAACGACCCGCCACCAAAAGCTTCCTGAACTGCCGCCGCGCCGCCCTCTGCAAATCCCTGTCCCACTGTCCCAGCCCCTCGAACGGATTCTCGCTCTGCGGATTGAACACCAACACCGCCAACGCCGTCTCGTCCATGAACAACTGATGAATCAACCTGTAGTCCGCCTGCCCCGCAAAATCCCACAACCAAATCTCCCGCTCAATCTCACTTGTGCTCACCTCACCCGGCAACCTCAACTGCGTCGCCCACGCCGCATCCGTCGATATGGTCGGCTCAAAGCGATTTTCCGTAAGGCGATATGCCAATCCAGACTTGCCTACGCCACTATCGCCCACCAGCAGAACCTTGGCGTTGGTGTAGCGAGCAGCCTCTGACGTAGTGGCGACCTCCTCCTTAAACGACGGTAACTTCCATAACCGTACTGTCTTGTCACCCGAACCAGAGAGGGCCAGGTGCCCGTCCGGTGTCACCGTCACTGCGGTTACTCCGTCGGTGTGCCCTTCGAGTGTGGCGACGCACTTGCCCGCCTCTACGTCCCACACGCGCACCGTCTTATCATAAGAGCCGGAGACGGCCAGCCGCCCGTCCGGTGTCACCGCCACGCCCCACGCTGCGCCGGTATGCCCTTCCAGGGTGGCGAGGCACTTGCCCGTCGCGACCTCCCACACCCGCACCGTCGCGTCACCAGAGCCGGAGAGGGCCAGCCGCCCGTCCGGCGTCACCGCCACGCCTACCACTGCGCCGGTATGTCCCTTCAGGGTGGCGAGGCACTTGCCCGCCTCTACGTCCCACACCCGCACCGTCGCATCAACAGAGCCGGAGACGGCCAGCCGCCCGTCCGGTGTCATCGCTACGCCTTGCGCTGCGCTGGTATGCCCTTCCAGGGTGGCGAGGCACTTGCCCGTCGCGACCTCCCACACCCGCACCGTCCTGTCGTCAGAGCCGGAGAGGGCCAGCCGCCCGTCCGATGTCACCGCTGCACTCAGCACTGCGCCGGTATGTCCCTTCAGGGTGGCGAGGCACTTGCCCGCCTCTACGTCCCACACCCGCACCGTCGCATCAACAGAGCCGGAGACGGCCAGCCGCCCGTCCGGTGTCACCGCCACGCCCCACACTAGGTCGGTATGTCCCTTCAAGGTGGCGAGGCACTTGCCCGTCGCGACCTCCCACACCCGCACCGTCCTGTCGTCAGAGCCGGAGAGGGCCAGCCGCCCGTCCGGTGTCACCGCCACCCCATTAACTTCATCTTGATGACCTCTGAGAACTTCGCTTGATTGAAGGTCGCCATCCTGTTTGATTACGGGCTCCATCACGTCGGATGGGGGGCGGCAGGCGGCGAGGAGGGCGGCGTACTGGTCGGGGGATTGCTGGCGCCAGTCGATGTGGGCGTATTGCTTGATGGGGAGGCGAGGTTCGGTGTCGTCGAGGCGGAGGGGGATGAGGCGGCGGTATGGGTTGGTGGGGTCGCTGAAGAGGAGCGCCTGATTCTCGAAGGTCGTCCACTCGGAATCGGAGACGTTCGCGGAGATGACGAGCAGGAGCGTGCTCGAACGCTCGCGCACGTTCTTGAGTCTCGGGTTGGTGGTGACGCGAAGCCCGTCGGCTTTGAGGCGTTCGGCTAGTTCGCGGGCGGCGGCCTTGTCTTTGGGGCTGTGGCTGATGAAAACGTCGTACTCGAAAGTCTCGCTCATGGGGTGCGGCTCCCTTGTGCGACCGAGGTGAAGTTTGTCAGAGCGCGCGGAAGACTTTGCGCGCGGCCGAGGCCGTGCGGTCGAGGAGGTCGTCGGTATGTGCGGTGCCGAGGAAGGCGGCCTCGAACTGCGAGGGGGCGAGGTAGACGCCCTCTTCGAGCATCGCGTGGAAGAACTTGCCGTAGCGCTCGCGGTCGGACGCGGCGGCCGTGGGCCAGTCGTAGACTTCCGAAGCGTTGAAGAAGGTCGTGAACATCGAGCCGACGCGATTCGTGTGTGTCTCGACGCCCGCCTCGCGCGCCGCTTCGGACAGGGCTTCGGTCAGACGTAGGCCGGCCTCCTCAAGTCGCTCGTAGATGGAGCGGTCGCGCAGTCTTCGAAGCACGGCGAGCCCGGCGGTCATCGCCAGAGGATTGCCCGAGAGCGTGCCCGCCTGATAGACGGGGCCGGCGGGCGCGACCTGCTCCATCAGGTCACGACGGCCGCCGTAGGCGCCGACGGGCAGTCCGCCGCCGATGATCTTGCCGAGCGTGGTGAGGTCGGGCGTGACGCCGTACAACTCCTGCGCGCCGCCGCGCGCGAGGCGGAAGCCGGTCATCACCTCGTCGAAGATGAGAATCGCGCCGTGCCGCTTCGTGACGTCGCGCAAAGCCCGCAGGTAACCCTCGCGCGGCGGGACGCAGCCCATGTTGCCGACGACCGGCTCGACGATGACGGCCGCGATGTCCGCGCCGTGCTCTGCGAAGACCTCTTCGAGCGAGGCCGCGTCGTTGTAGGGGACTGTGAGCGTGTTGGCGGCGACCGAGGCGGTGACGCCGGGGCTATCCGGTAATCCTAAAGTCGCGACGCCGGAGCCTGCCTTCACCAAAAGGCTGTCGCCGTGGCCGTGGTAGCAGCCCTCGAACTTGACGATCTTGTTCCGGCCGGTCGCGCCGCGCGCGAGGCGGAGCGCGGACATCGTCGCCTCCGTCCCCGAGTTGACCATGCGCACCATCTCGACCGACGGGACGGCGTCGATGATCTCCTCGGCCATCTCGCACTCAAGCTCGGTCGGCGCGCCGTAGCTCGTCCCGCGGCCCAGAGCCTCGTGCAAGGCGTCGATCACTTCGGGCGCGGCGTGGCCGAGAATCATCGGCCCCCAGGAGCCGACGTAGTCTATGTACGTCCGCCCGTCCACGTCGGTCATCGTCGCGCCGGAAGCACTCTTGATGAAGCGCGGCGTCCCGCCCACGCCCCGGAACGCGCGCACGGGCGAGTTCACACCGCCCGGCATCAGCTCCGACGCCCGCGCGAACAACTCCTCCGAACTCTGCTGTGTCTGACTCTCTTTAGCGCTCATGCGCGTATGCTAAAACAAAGAAGGCCGAAGACGAAAGCGAGTTCACCACAGAGACACAGAGGCACAGCTCGTTGAGAGCTAAAGAGAAAGCTGTGCCTCTGTGTCTCTGTGGTTAATTCCTTGTTGCTTTACCCGAAGATGCTGCGCCAGCCGCGGTCGAGGGCGGGGCCGAAGAGGAAGGTGACGAGCGAGGGCGACTCGTGCGAGCGTTCGTAGCCGACCAGCTCGACGTAGGCGCGGCCCTTCAGCTCGCCTTCATCCCGGCGGCCTTCGACCGCGCAGGCGCCCTCCCAGTAGACGATCATCGTCGTGCCGCGCGTGTCCAGTTCCTGATCCTTGAGAACCGGCGTGACCGAAACGTCGATTCCGAAGCGCGGCACGCGCAGACGCCAGCCGCTCGGGTAGACCGCCCCGGTGTGCGGGCTGCGCCAGTGTTCGGTCGGCTCGAGCCCGAACTCCTCGCGCGAGAGGTGCGTCGAGCGCCCTTCCGCATCGACGAAGGTGCCGCTCGAAAAGTCCGAAGGGCGGTCGTGCGCGTCGCGTATGTGGTAGACCATCAACTCGGTCTTGTCTTCGAACTGCACGCTGAACCAGTCCCAGCCCTTCTGCCCCTGCGTCGTCTTCCAGGTGCCGAACTCCCTGTCCATCCAGGCCTCGCCGCGGAAGCGCTCGGTGACGCCGCTGATAGTTAAGTCGCCCTCGGCCTCCATGCGCGTGTAGGAGAAGTAGCGCGAAGCCTCGCCGTGGTCTTTGAAGCTGACGCCCGCGCCCTCGCGGCCGTTGAGCGCGGCGGGCTTCGAAGGCCGGAGCGCGGCCTCGAAGACCGTGCCGCCGTCGTCGAGCGTCGCGCGCAGGAGGTGCAGGCCGTGCGCCTCGCGCACCGTCCAGTCGCCGAGCCGCAGGTAGAGCCGGCGTCGGTCGGCGCGCGCCGAAGGGTCGAAGAGGCCGTTGGCGCTCTTGCGGTGCTCGTAGCGGAAGCCCTGCCCCGCCTCGTCCGTCAGGGCGAAGTGCGCGAGGTAGAGCGGATTCCCGATGAGCCGCAGCGGCAGGACGCCGAAGCGGTCGAGGTCTGTGCGCCGCTTGAAGAAGACCAGCTCGAAGCCGAGCCGCCGCCCCGAGTCGGTCTGGAGGTGGCCCGTGTAGTACCACCACTCGGTCTGCGCCTCTGCGTGTGCGTAGAGGTCGCGCGGCAGCTCGACGCCCGCGTGCTCCGTCCCGTCGCGCAAGGTCGAAGCCGGCCCCAGCACCGCCTCGGCCAGCCCGTCCAAAACGTTCGCCGCCGTCTCCCCCACAGTGTCGATGAGATTGGTGCTCATAGAATTTCGCCTGAACTCCTCGGATGAAAGTGGACTCACGCTAGCCGCAGGGCGTCGCGAAAGTGTGCTCCATTTGCAAAGTCGGAGTGAAGATACGCGGCCCGCGGGCGGGCGGATTGCGCGGGAGTCAGATGCGTTCGATCTCTTCGGCGGGCTCGACGAGGAGGGTGCGGAAGGAGGAGAGGTAGACGAGGCCGGGCGCGGCGCCGCGCGGCTTGGAGACGAACTTGCGCTGCGTGTAGTTGACGGCAACCTTCGCGTCCTTGCGCGCCTGGCTGAAGTGCGCGGCGAGGCGCGCGGCCTCGACCAGCGTGCGGTGCGGTATTACATCGTCTTTGCCTTTAGCGCGGACGACGACGTGCGAGCCGGGGTAGTCGGCCGCGTGCATCCAGGTGTCGTAAGAGCGCGCGACGCGGAACGTCAGCTCGTCGTTCTCGCGCGCGCCGCGGCCGACGATGACCTCGTAGCCGTCCGACGAGCGGTAACGTCTGAGAGCGCGACCCTTCTCCCCTTGAGACCTCTTCGAACCTTTATCGCGCGCCGTCGGAGGACGTTTGGCCCCGGCCTTCTTATCCGTCCCCCCGCCTTCGAAGGCCGCGAGCGCCCCCGCGTCGCGCGCGGCGACTATCCGCGCCAGCTCCGCCTGCCTCTCTTCGAGCGCGGCCAGCTCCGGCTCGGCCTTCTCCAAACGCTCCGCGATCTCGCGCGCCGCGCGCTTGGCCTTCGCGTAGCGCGCGAAGCGCCGCGCGGCCTCCTCCTGCAACGTGCGGTTCTCTTCGACCTCAAGCTCGATGGTCGGCGCGTCCTCGGCGTAGAAGTCCGTCACACGAACCCTGCCGCCCGCGCGCACGGCCGTGCCGATGTTGGCGAGCAGAAGGTCGCCCGCGCGCCTGTGCTCCTCCGCATCGCCGTGCCCTTCGAGGTCGCGCCGAAGGTTGTCGCGCAGTTTCCGGAGAGTCGCGACCTGCTGCTTCAGTCGCGCCGCCACGGCGCCCGCGCGCGTGTCGAAGGCGCGCTCCGCCTCCTGTCGAAGGTAATGACGGTCGAGCGCTTCGGAGAGGGAAGCGAAGCCATCGCGCGGAACGTCCACGCCGTCGCGCTTCGTCTTTGAGGTGACATCGGGGCCGCGTCCGGGCGGGCTGTAGACTTCGCCCTCCGTCTGTCCCTCGCCGCGCGCGGGGCGCATGGACATGCGGACGCGGCCGCGCCCGTCGAGCAGGAAGAGGTTGGCCGAGCGCCCCGTGAGCTGCGCGACGAGCGTTGCCGTGTTCTCGACTCCCAACTCGTCTTCGACCGAGAACTCGAAGCGCACGACACGCTCGCCCTCGTCCTTCGTCAGCGCGCGCAGCGTCGCGCCGCCGAGCGCCTTGCGCAGGAAGAGCGCGAAGGGCGCGGGCGCGGGCGAGCCGCGCTCAAGCTCGCGCACCGTGCGCGCAATCAGGTGCAGGCGCGGGCGCGCGGGGTCTGCCGAAAGCAGAAGGTAGCGGCCGTCGCCCGTGCGGAAGTCCACGGCGAGCGTGTTGGCCGAAAGCTGAAAGACCTTCCCCCACGGCCGCCCCGAGAGCGCGGGCCGCAGCTCTTCCAAAACCTCCTCGATCAGAAGCTCGTTCATCGGTGCGCAAAGGCTAACAGACTTTCCCGCGCCGACAAAAAAGGGGCGCGCCCGTCTGGACGCGCCCCCGCCGACTTCTGTTTCGAACCCTACTTCCTGACGACGACGGTGCCGGAGAGGATGTCGTGCACGGTGCGACCTTCGGCGTCGAAGAGCGAGTAGAGAATCCCTAAGCCCCCGGTCGCGAGCGAGAGCATGTAGAAGAGCGCGCGGCGCATGCACTGGCCCGTGGTCGGCACAGAAGCCTTGCGCGCGTCCACGGCGTGGAGCGCCAGAAAGCGCATCCCGGGCGTGCGGCCCGCCAGCGCGACCGAGCAGGTGTGATAGAGGAACATCAGGAGCGCCGCGATGAGCGCCATCGAGCCCGACACGCGCGGGTCTTGCCAGTTGCCGTTGCTCAGCTCGATGGCCGCCGCGAAGGGCGCGCAGAGGAGCACGACGGCGAACAGGTCGACGAAGGCCGCGGTCAAACGCTTGTAGCGCGGGGCGCGGTCGTCGTACGTCAGCTCCTTCTCTTCGACCTTCGGCAGAAGCTCGATGCCCTGCCGCTCAAGCCAGAACTCGTCGAGCACGCCCGACAGGTGGCGCGGCTGCTTCGAAGAGGGGCTAGTCTCCGCCTCGGCCGAAGCGGAGGGCTGCATCTCGACCTGCGCGACTTCCGACACCGCTTCCGACACCGCTTCCGACTTGGCGACCGTCTCGACCTCGCGGGTCGCGACGGCCCTGGACGCGGGCGTCTCGGCGACCGCGGCGGCGGGGGCCAACACCTCTTCGACGAGAGTCTCGGGCACGGCCGGCTCGGCCTTGGGCGTCGGCTCGGGCTGTCTGGGCGCCGGCTTCGGCTGGACGACGACGAGGGGCGGCGGTGGCGGCAAGACCGGCTCGGTCGCCTCCTGTACGGGCTGTTCTTCGACGACGCGCGCGGCGGCGGCGGCGGCCTGCCCGCGACCGGAGGTCGGGCGCGCGGCAGACGCGTTGGCGCGCGCACGCTCGATGCGTTTCAGCGCGGCGGCGACCAGCGGGTTCAGCTCCGGCGCGTCCGGCGGGGGCACGAGGCCGAGCTGCTTCGAGGCGGACTCGGCCGCCCTGCTCTTGGCCGAGGCGCGCGCGTCGTCGAGCGTCGTCTGCGGCTGCTCTTCGGCGGGCGGCGCGGACTTGGATTCGAGGGCGCGCTTCTGCTGTATCTCGCGGAAGCGCTCGCTCAGCTCTCTACGCCAGGCCGGGCGGTTGACGCCGGGAAATTCGATGAGGGTCGAGTTGTTCTGTGTTTGCGACGTGCGGGTCGTGACGTTCGAATTATCGGTCATATCAGGCGCGTCAGCCCGCCGCGCCGGTCGGGGCGCTTCGGGCTCTCGTAAAACAGCCGCTTCGAGGGGGGTGTCTCTCGGCGTCGACTCCACCGCCTTGCATTGAGGACATTCGTCCAAGTCGTCTGCGTACTCTTCGCTGCAAACGGCACACTGCATCGCTAAATGGGCGGCCTCCCTGCGTCTCTTGTCACTGGTTCGAGGGGCGAAGGGCAAACGCCTGTAAATCCATGCCCACTGCGGAGTCGCGGCGGATGCTATCAGAGATTACTTTAAGTCGTCAACCAGAAAATGTACAAGGCGCTGTGTTTGGGCGGCGGGAGGGTACAATATTTTGCGGGCAGCTAGCGGAGGAAGGTGCCGATGCGCTTCCAGCGTGTGTTCTTGAAGAAGCCGCTGACGAAGCCCGAGACGCCCGGCTCCTGCGGCGCGCTCAGGTCGGAAGACCAGATGACGAACATGGCGCGGCCGACGATGAGGTCGCGCGAGACTGGCCCCCAGTAGCGGCTGTCGCGGCTGTTCTCGCGGTTGTCGCCCATCATGAAGTAGTGGCCTTCGGGGATGCGGTAGGGGCGCCGGACGCCGTTGACTGCGTCGGCACCCGGGGGGATTTCACTGCACGCGGTGTGGCTGCGGTAGTAGACGGTGTAGGGCTCGTCGGCTTTCGGCCGCTCGGCGGTCAGCCTTTTCAACTCGGCTTTGTCGTTGCCCATGTTGCAGTCGGGCGACTCGACGCGGTACTCGGGGAGGAGTTTGCCATCAATTAAGATGTCGCGCCCTTTGATCTCGATGGTCTCGCCAGGCAGGCCGATGACGCGCTTGATGAAGAGCGTCTTGTACTGGACGATATTCTCGACGGGGACGGACTCGGCCGGGTACTTGAAGACGACGATGTCGCCGCGGCGGATATCGCGCTGCGGGAGGAAGGGGAGGTGCGGGCCCGGGCCGAAGACGAACTTGTTGATGAGGAAGCGGTCGCCGACATAGACCGTGTTCTCCATCGAGGCCGAGGGGACTTCGGCCGCCTGCGCGACGAACGTCATGAAGAACATCGCCATGACGAGCACGACCGCGCCCGACTCGAAGTATTCGCGCACGAGGCCGCGGGCCGGCCCTTTGGGGCGGTCTTCCGCGTCGTCGCGCGCGTCTTCCGACTTCTCCTCGATCTCTGTCGTCGCCACTTAAAGTAAGAGCCTTTCTGAAGGACGGGAAGAGTTAGAGCGGCTGACGCCCGGCGAAGCCCGCTTCGAGGTCGTGCCACCACTCCAGCGCGTCGCCCTCGCCCATCTGCCAGCAGAGCAGCACGACGCGGCCGTCGCGCATTGCGGGGAAGTCTATTAGGCCGCGCTCGTAGTCCTTGAGCTGCACGCCCAACTCTTCCAACTCGCCCGAGGCTTCCGCCAAAACCGAGAGCGCGAGCACGTAGTCGCCCCCGCCCTCCATCCCGCCTCCGCCCTGCGCCGCCCCGGCCGCCGCCAGCCGCGCGCGCTCCTGCGCCGCGGAGACGCGCGCGTACGTACGCTGAATCCGGCTCACGACCTTCCGCACGGTCGGCAGCAACGCGTTCGCCTCTTCGACGGTGAAAAGCTTCATGATGGGGTGCTGGGTGCTCGGTGCTGGGTGCTGGGCTTTAGGTTTTAACCAGCACCCAGCACCCAGCACCCAGCACCCTCCTCACTGGTCGTCCGTAACGCGGATGAAGTCGGGGCCTTTGGGGGCGAGTTCTTCGTCGACGGTCTCGGCGACGAGTTGAACCGTCTCGTCGAACTCTTCGGTGCGGCGCGCGTCGTCGCGCTCGGCTTCCGCGTCGCAGAGGAGTTCGCGCGCGTGCGCGTCGAGCACGTCGTCGGGCGTCGGCGCGGACGGCGCGTGGTTGGCGTAGGAGTTCACGGGCGCGTGGTTCTCGTGCGCCGTGTGGTTCTCGTAGTAGCGGTGCGTGTGCGTGGGCTCCTTGCGCACCTTGTGCGCGATGTCGCCGAGGTCGATGAAGTAGTCGGCCACGTCGATCAGCTTCGGCGCGGTGTTCGAGCGGAAGCCGGCGACCTCGACGCGGCAGCCTTTATACGCGACCGCGTTGACGGCGTAGACGAAGTCCTCGTCGCCCGAGACCAGCACGGCCGTGTCGTAGCGCCCGGCCAGGGAGAGCATGTCGACGGCGATCTCCACGTCGAGGTTCGCCTTGCGCGTCCCGTCGTAAAAGGTCTTCAGTTCTTTGTGAATCACGCGGAAGCCGTTGCGGCGCATCCAGAGCAGGAACCCTTGCTGGCGCTCGGCCCCGACATCGACGCCCGTGTAGAAGAAGGCGCGCAGAAGCCTCCCGTCGCCCAGGAGGACGCGCAGGAGCTTGTTGTAGTCGATGTCGATGTTGTGGAAGCGAGCCGCGTGAAAAAGGTTGTTGCCGTCGATGAAAACCGCCACCCTGCCTCTGTAACCTAGCTGCCAGGAGATGTTGTTAGTGGGATCATAATGCATGCGAAAGCCACCCCATTCCGATTTCTGATTCGCGAGATTTCAAACATCAGCGGACAAAAGCGCCCGCCCGCCACCGAGCCAACACAATTCACGACCCAATGCTCAACACTTAATCACCGAATACACCCGGCGCGGCGGCAAGTTATTTAACCACGAACTTTGTTAGTACGACAACAGGAGGGCAAAGGATGAAGGCGGGAGGATGAAGGATGAAGATCAGGCCCTGTTTACTTCATCCTTCATCCTCCCGCCTTCATCCTTGCGCTGCTGCCCCGAGCACTTCGCCCGAAGCGGCGTCCACGTAGACGAAGAGCGCCGGGTCGGCGGCGACCTCCCACGCGACGTGCAGTTCGAGCGAAGCGGGGTCTGTGTTGCGGCGGACGGGGAAGACGACGAGTTGCCGCGCGGCCGTCGGGTCGAGTTGCGCGAACGTGCGCGTCTGCTGCGCGCCGTTGCGGTCGTCGTAGGTGACGGCGCGGTTGTTGAGCGCGGCGACGGCCTGCTCGGCGGTGACGGTCTTGGGGACGGCGGCGAGCGTGCGCGCGAGGTGGTTGGCGTCGGGGACGGCCGTGCTCGAAAGCTGTGTGACGCGCAGGTCGGGGGTGAAGGTCACCTCGATGGAGCCGTAGCCGTTCCGCAAGGGGTACGCGAAAGGGTTCTGCCGGTAGAGCGCGCGGCGCGAGCCGGCCGCCGCGTCCGTCACCTCAACGAGCGAGACGTGCTTGAGGTCTACGCCGAGCAGCGGCGCGGCCGTCGAGAGGAAGCGGCGCAGAGACTCGCGCGTCTCCTCCTCCGTCGGCTTCTGACCCGCTTCGGCGACGACGAGCGGCAGGAGCGGGAAGTCTCGCAGCCCCGCGGGCAGGGAAGTGAGCGTCGCCGTGACGGGGCGCAGCTCGGGCGTCGGTGAGGCGTCCGCGGCCTGCTCGCCGACCACGGCCTTCCAGTTGGCGAGGACGGCCGACCGGCGCTCGTCGCTCGCGGCGAGGACGGCGAAGCGCGGCGCCTCGTTCCCGCGCGGCCGCTCGGCGCCGGCCGGCCTCGCCGCCGAGGCGCACCCGCCGTAGACGAAAGAGGCGGCGATGAAGAGCGCCGCGCACGCGATTCTCTGGACGTGTGTCATGGTCAGCGTGTATGCACTAAGGCAAAATGTTGAGGGGGAAACTTGCGGGAGGGATTATACTCAAGCCGGGCTGTTAAGATTAAGCGAAGTCGGCGGGGGAGAATTTGTCGCGCGAGGATGAAGAGGGGAGGTTCGGCGGGTTCGACGCGCTCGGCGACGGCGGGGCGCGGCCGTTCGCGCCTGAGCAGATGTTGGCGTGCGAGGCTTGCCTGCGCGCCAACCCGCCGACGCGCCCGGCGTGCCTCTACTGCGGCGCGGCGCTGCCGCGGACGAAGCAGAGCGCCGCGCTCTGGCGTCCCGCGTCGAGGAAGCTCGAGGACTGGGAGCAGGGCTTCAACGTCGTTACGCTCGTGCGCGGCGCGGGCGCGCTCACTTCGGAAGCGGCCGAGGAGGCGGCCTCGCTCCTGCAACGCGACGCGGGCGGCCTCAAGGAGCTGATGCTCTCGAACCGCGCCATGCCGCTCGCGCGCACGTCCACGGCCGAAGAGGCCTGGATGATCGTCGAGCGGCTCCGCGAACTCGGGCTGAGCACGGAGGTCTTCCCCGACGAAGTCATCGCGCGGAAGCCGCAGCGCGTGCGCGCGTTCGAGTTTGAGGAGGACACGCTCGCCTGTCGCACGGGGCCGGAGGCTTTGCCGCGGCGCGTGGCGTGGTCTGAGGTCGTGCTGCTCGTGGCGGGACGCATCGTGACGCGGCGCGTCGAAGTCGCCGAGCGCAAGCGCGGCCTCGGCGGTCGCAACGAGACGGCCGAGACGCGCGAGCTAGCGTCGGACGAGGCGGTGCTCGACATCTACACCTCGTCGGTCGAAGAGCACGAGGCGCAGGGGGCGGGCGGCGCGGGCTTCCGGGTCATGGCCGGCGGCTTCGACTACTCCTGCCTCGGCGCGGCCAAAGGGCTGCTCGCCGCGGAGAACTTCGACGCCCTCATCCAGGCCCTGCACGAGCGCGCGCCTTCGGCCGCGTACGACGAAGAGTACGCGCGCCTGCGGCCGCAGCTCGCGGACGTGTGGCCTTCGGCCGAGCGCACCGAGTCCTTAGGCTTAAGGCGCGAGCGGCCCGGGCGCTTCAACCAGGAGGCCGCGACGACCGTGAGCAACGAGACACAGTTCACGCGCTACGCGCGTCTGCGCCACCTGCTGCTGCTGCGCGCGCGCGCCGAGAGAAGATGAAACACTACGACGGAGAGAAGCGCGGGCGCCGCGCCGAAGGGCGCGACCGTAGACCGCAAGGCCGCGGCGAGTCGCCGGGCGACCGCGTGGCGCGGGCCTTCTCGGGCGAGGACAGGCGCGGGCGTCCGCCCCGACCCGCGCAGGGCGAGCGCGCACCTTCGGCACGTCAAGGCGAGGCGCGCGAGTCCGCGCGTCGCCCGGAGACGGCGGACGACGGCGCGCACGTCTTCGGCGTGCAGCCCGTGCTCGAAGCTTTGCGCGCGGGCCTGCGTCCCATCGAGCGCCTGACCGTGGCCGAGGGCGCGCACGAGTCGAGGCTGCGCGAGATTCTGGAGATCGCGCGCTACGCTGACATTCCCGTCCGGCGCGTCGCGCGCACGGAGCTGCAACGCATCGCCGCGGGCGCCAACCACCAGGGCGTCGTCGCCACCATCGCCGCGGCGCACTACGCGCACGCCGAAGACCTGCTCGAACAGCTCGCCGCGCGCGTCGGGACGCAAGACCCGCCGCTCGCGGTCGTCCTCGACGGCGTCGAAGACCCGCGCAACCTCGGCGCCGTCATCCGCACCGCGGAGTGCGCGGGCGCGCACGGCGTCTTCGTGCCCGAGCGGCGCGCCTCGGGTTTGACCGAGACGGTGGCGAAGGCCGCGGCCGGCGCGCTCGAATACGTGCCGGTCGCGCGCGCGGCCAACGTCGTCAGGCTTTTGGAAGAGTTGAAAGGGCGCGGCGTCTGGACAATCGGCACCGCGGCCGACGCGAACACGTCCTACACCGAATGGGACTGGACGCAGCCCTGCGCCCTCCTGCTCGGCGGCGAGGGCGAGGGCCTGCGCCGCCTCGTGCGCGAGCGCTGCGACGTGCTGGTCGGCATCCCCCTGCGCGGCCGGATCGAATCGCTGAACGTCTCGGTCGCCGCGGGCGTAGTGCTCTACGAAGCCGTCCGCCAGCGGCTGGCGAAGAGACAAATGATGAGTGATGAATGATGAGTGATGAATGATGAATGAAAGGCAGGCGTCTTTTAATTCATCACTCATCATTCATCACTCATCATTTCCCCAAGGAGGTGAACGCAGATGTTCTGCCCGAAGTGCGCGACGCAGAACGCGGATGACGCGAGGTTCTGTAGGGGTTGCGGCACGGACATCAGCCTCGTGCCGCAGGCCGTGAGCGGCGCGCTGGCCGAGCGCATGGCCGTGGCCGAAGAGGAAGACGGCTGGCGCGACCGGCGCGACCGCCGTCGCTACGGACGCCGGGGGCCGAGCATCGAACGCGCCGTCAAGAGCGTCTTCATGGGGCTCGCCTTCGTCATGATCGCCCTGGCCATCGTCCTGCGGATGCCGGGCGGCTTTACCTGGGGCTACTGGCTGTTTCTGCCGGCGGCGGCGCTGCTCGCCAAGGGCGTCGGCATGTACCTGCGCCTACAGGAGGACAGGAAGAGGATCGCGCCCCCCGCACACAATCCGGCGTACACGGCCGTCCCGCCGCCGCGCCACGTGAGCGCGCTGCCGCAGCGCGAGACGGGCGAGATGATCCCGCCGCCCAGCGTCACCGAAGGCACCACGCGCCACCTCGGCGTCCCCGTCGAGCGCAAGCGCGGCGAGTGAGCGCGCCCCGCGCCGTGTGTTAGTCTCCAGAAGTCATGCGAGAGTTGAGCGAGACCGGCGGGGCGCGCGTCTGCGTCCCCGTCTGCGTGAAGAGCGCGGCCGAGCTGCGCCATTCCATCGAGCGCGCCGCGGCGGTGGGCGACATCGTCGAGCTGCGCCTCGACTGCCTCGAACCGAATGAGCTGAGCGCCGCGCGCGCGCAGTTCGGCGAACTTCTGACGACGACGAATCGCCCGCTGCTCTTCACGTACCGCCCGCGCGAGCAGGGCGGCGGCGTTGACCTGAGTCTGGAAGAGCGCGCGGCCTTCTGGCGCGAAGCGCCGCGGTGGCTGCGCGGGGCTGCTCTCGTAGACGTCGAGTTAGACCTGCTCGAATCTCGACAGGCGGAGACGCTCGGCGCGCTCTTCGAGAACTTCACGGTCGTCTGCTCGCACCACGACTTTCGAGAGACGCCCGCCGACCTCGAACAAATTTACGAGCGCATGTCGCGCACGCGCGCCGACGTTCTCAAACTCGCCACGCGCGCCAACTCGATTACGGACGGCGTTATTCTCATGCGCCTGCTCGAACGCGGGCGGCGCGAAGGGCGAGGCGTCGTCGCCGTCTCGATGGGGGCGGCCGGCGCGCTGACGCGCGTGCTCGCGCCCGCCTTCGGCGCCTTCCTCACCTACGGCTCGCTCGACGCCGCGCAGGCGACCGCGCCGGGACAGATAGACGCCCGCGAGCTGCGCGACCTTTACCGCGTCCACGAGCTGGGCGAGGAGACGGCCGTCATGGGCATCGTCGGCTCGCCCGTCGGCCACTCGCTCTCGCCGCACATGCACAACGCGGCCTTCGCCGCGCTCGGGCTCGACGCCGTCTATCTTCTCTTCGAAGTTGAAGACTTGCCGGATTTCGTCGGGCGTATGGTCGAACCGCGCACGCGCGAGCTGAGCTGGAACCTGCGCGGGTTTAGCGTCACCGCGCCGCACAAGCAGGCCGTCATCCCGCACCTCGATTCAATCGCGCCCGACGCCGCGCGCATCGGCGCCGTCAACACCGTGGTCGTCTCGGAGGGGCGCGGGCTCGAAGGCTTCAACACGGACGCGGACGCTTCGGTCGTGCCCCTCGAAGGCTCGGTCAATCTTCGAGGCGCGCGCGTGGCCGTGGTCGGCGCGGGCGGCGCGGCGCGCGCGCTGCTGTGGGCGCTCGGCGAGCGCGGCTCTCGCGCAACCGTCTTCGCGCGCGACGAGGCGCGCGGCCGCTCGGTCGCCGAAGAGTTCGGCGCGGACTTCGCGCGGCTCGAAGGCGCGGGCTTCGAAGGCTTCGACGTGGTGGCGAACACGACGCCGCTCGGCACGCGCGGCAAGAGTGAAGCTGAGACGGCGGCGACCTCCTCGCAACTGCGCGGCGCGCGCGTCGCCTACGACCTCGTCTACAACCCGGCCGAGACGCGCTTCCTCCGCGAAGCGCGTGCGGCCGGCTGCGAAACGGTCGGCGGCCTGCGGATGCTCGTCGCGCAGGCCGAACGGCAGTTCCGCCTCTGGACGGGACGCACCCCGCCGCCCGGCGTGATGCTTGAAGCGGCGCGGAGAAAAATGCTCGGGACTTGAGACTGGCGTGAAGGGATTTCACCACAGAGACACAGAGGCACAGCTTTAAGCTTTAGCACTCAACAAGCTGTGCCTCTGTGTCTCTGTGGTGAAATTCATCCAATCTACTCAACCTCTGATAGAAGTAAACGGATGGAGCGTTACAGCAGGCAGATTCTGTTCGAAGGTATCGGCGAGGAAGGGCAGCGGCGTCTGCGCGAGTCGCGCGCTCTGGTCGTCGGTTGCGGCGCGCTGGGGTCGGCGCAGGTCGAGATGCTGGCGCGCGCGGGCGTGGGTCGTCTGAGAATCGTCGACAGGGATTTTGTCGAAGAGTCGAACCTGCAACGGCAGACGATGTTCACCGAGCGCGACGCGCGCGAGCGCGTGCCGAAGGCCGTGGCCGCCGCGCGCCGTGTCGCGGAGATTAACTCCGACGTCGCGTGTGAAGCCGAAGTCGCGGACGTGAACCGGTCGAACGTCGAGCGGTTAATCGTCGGCTGCGACGTGGTGCTCGACGGGACGGACAACTTCGCGACGCGCTTCCTCATAAACGACGCGTGCGTCAAGCACGGCGTCCCGTGGGTCTACGGCGCGGCCGTGGGGAGTTACGGCGTGACGCTGACCGTCAGGCCGGACGTCACGCCCTGCCTGCGCTGCGTCTTCCCCGAGGTGCCGGCCGCGGGCACCGCGCCGACGTGCGACACGGCGGGCGTCATCATGCCCGTCATCTCGGTCGTCGCGGCGGTGCAGGTGACGGAGGCTTTGAAGCTTTTAACCGGCAAGGTCGAAAGTCTCCACGGGCGCCTGATGCAGTTCGACGTGTGGCGCAACGAGTGGCGGCAGATCGGCGCGGGCCGGCGCGTGTCGGACTGCCCGGCCTGCGGACTCCGTCGGTTCGAGACTCTGGAGGCGGAGGCGGGCGACCTCGCGACCGTGCTCTGCGGGCGCAACGCGGTGCAGGTCTCGCCGCGCGCGGCCGCGTCACTCGACCTCAAGGCTTTGGCGGAGCGCCTGAGCGGCGCGGGCGAGGTGAAGGCCAACGAGTACCTCGTGCGCCTGCGCGCGGGCGCTTACGAGCTGACGGTCTTCCGCGACGCGCGCGCCATCGTGCGCGGCACCGACGACCCCTCCATGGCGCGCACGCTCTACGCGCGTTATGTCGGGACTTGAGCGGGGCTTTCGGGTTATGATTCATGAAGGCGGGCGGGAATGAACAGTGCCCCAACTCGAACACCGCCGCGACATTGAAAGCGAACCTTCATACTTGATGACAAACAGACGCACAGCCCTTCGTACTCTTCGACTCTTCATCCTCTCGTCAGCAGTCTTCATCTTCGGCGTCGTCAAGACGCAGGCCGGCGGCCCCGTCGTCTGGGAGACCGACTCGCGCGGGCAGTTCCTCAGCGGCGAGTCGCGCGGCGTCTCCGTCACCGACACGGGCGCGCTCATGCTCGCGCCGCGCTTCACGCAGGTCTTCGACACGGAGCAGGCGTACGTCTGGTCGAGCGCGGCCGACGCAGCGGGGAACGTCTATCTGGGCACGGGGCACGACGGCCGCATCTTCCGCGTCGGCGCGGACGGCAAGGGCGCGCTCCTCTACGACGCGGCCGAGCTGGACGTGACGGCGCTCGTCGTGGGCCGCGACGGCGCGCTCTACGCGGGCACGTCGCCCGACGGCAAGGTCTACCGCATCACCTCCGACGGCAAGGCCGAGGTCTACTTCGACCCGTCGGACAAGTACATCTGGTCTCTGGCCGTGCTGCCCGACGGCGCGCTCGCCGTCGGCACGGGCGACACGGGCAAGCTCTACCGCGTGACGGCCGCGAACGCCAAGCCCGAGATGTCGCTCCTCATCGACACGAACGAGACGCACGTCATCTCGCTCGTCGCGGACAAGCAGGGTAACCTGCTCGCGGGCACAGACCCGGGCGGGCTCGTGCTGCGCGTCTCGCCGCAGGGCAAGGCCTTCGCCCTCTTCGACTCGCCTCTGCGCGAGGTGCACGCGCTCTCGCTCGGGCCGGACGGCTCGCTCTACGCGCTCGCCCTGAGCGACGCGGCGACCAGCCCGCGCGCGTCCTCGACGACCACGACGACGACCGTGACTTCCGCGACCGGCGGCACCGTGACCGGCACCGTGACGACAGACGACGGCACCGCGCAGGCCGTCACGCTCGCCGGACAGACGCAGACGCCCGCGCGCAGCCGCAACGAGCTGAACGGCGCGCGCTCGGCCGTCTTCCGCATTGGCGCGGACGGCGGCTCCGACGTGCTCTGGAGTTCGCAGACGGTGACGGCCTTCTCGGTCGCGGCGAGCCCACGCGGCGGCGTGCTCGTCGGCACGAGCGACAAGGGGCGCATCTACTCCGTCACCGACGACGGCCGCGACACACTTCTTTTGCAGTCGAGCGAAGACCAAATCTCCTCCTTCGTCGTCCGCGGCTCGGACGTGTTCGCGGCCTCCTCGAATCAGGGCAAGCTCTTCCGCCTCGGCGCCGAACAGTCGGCCGAAGGGACTTACGAGTCGCCCGTGCGCGACGCGAAGTTCGTCGCGTCGTGGGGGCGCGTCTGGTGGCGCGGGCGCGGGCAGGTCGAGTTGCAGACGCGCACGGGGAACACCGAGCGCCCCGACATGACCTGGAGCGATTGGAGCACGCCGTACCGAGACCCTTCGGGCGCGGCCGTGTCGAGCCCGCGCGCGCGCTTCATACAGTGGCGGGCGGTGCTGCGGCCCGCGGGCGGCACAGACCCGCGCATCGAGTACGTCAACCTCTCTTATTTGCCGCGCAACGTCGCGCCCGAGGTCTTGCAGATTCAAGTCCTGCCCGTCGGTATCTCGCTCCAGTCGGCCGTGCAGCAGCAGGTTGACCCGAACATAGAGGCTTCGGGGCTCGACCCCTCGCTCATCGGGCCGCAGGTGCAGATACCGCCGCGCCGCATGTTCCAGCGCGGCGCCGTCTCCCTGCAGTGGCAGGCCGAAGACCGCAACGGCGACCAGCTCGTCTACAGCGTCTACTACCGCTCGGTCGGCGAGACGACGTTCCACCTTCTGAAAGAGAACCTGCGCGACAACTTCTTCTCGGTGGACGGCGCGGCCCTGGGCGACGGCAGCTACGTCTTCAAGGTCGTGGCGTCGGACGCGCCCGAGAACTCCCTGGGTCAGGCGCTGACGGGCGACCGCGTGAGCGAGCCCGTGGACGTGGACTCGACGCCGCCCGTGGTGCGCGCCGAGGGGCAGCCGCAAATCGGCGCGGACGGCCGCGCGCGCGTCCGCTTCACGGTCGAGGACGCCGCGGGGCGCGTGCGGCGCGCGGACGTGTCGGTCGATAGCGGCGAGTGGCGCGCGGTCTTCCCCGAAGACGGCATCGCCGACGGCCCGCGCGAGACGTACGCGCTCGAACTGCCGCTTGAGGGCGCGGGCGAGCACACGATCTCTCTGCGCGCCATCGACGGCAGTGGCAACGTGAGCAGCGCGAGAATCGTCGTAAGACGTTGAAAGAGAGCGGGCGTTGAAAAGTGTGCACTCTGTACACAAAACCGGACGCCGCCGCGAATCGCACTGAGACGTACACGATACGGTGCGAGCCTTGACCATACGGTGCGAGTGTTGTGTAACTCAGGATGTAAAAGGCTTTATACTTGGGGGCCGCCGCCGTGGCACTGACCTTGCAAACTTGAGCCGGCGAGACTCGCGCGTCTCTCCTTCTCCCTCCCGTGCGCGAACGGAGAACAAGAGGAGGTAGAAGTCAGGAACCATGAAGTTGTTAAAGAAGTACATCGTCGCGGTCATCGCCTCTTGCGTACTCGCCGTCAGCGCGATGGCGGTCGAGCCGCAGAAGGGCAACGAGAAGCCGCCGCCGCCGCCGAAGCCGCCCTCGGAGGTGCGCCAGCCGCCGAAAGACCCGCCGCCGCCGCGCAACAACAACGACGGCAACAAGGGCAACAATGGTGACAAGCGCGGGGGCAAGCCGGAGTAATGATATCGGGTCTGCGTCGCCCGGTTCCCTTCAGAGGGGCACGCGACCCGCGGACGAGAGACAGAAAGGCGCGCCGGAGGAGGCGTTCGAGAACCCCCTCACGACGCGCCTTAATCTTTTCCAAGGGGGTTTAGGGCAGTGAAGTTTAGAATCTTGAGGGTCGGACTTTTGGCTTTGACTTTGTGCGGCGCGCTCTTCGCGACGTCCGACGTGTCGGCGCAGTGGCGGCGGAGGGTCTACACGCCCGCGCCCGAGCCGCAGAGGGGCGGCGACTCGCGCCTCATGGCGATAGCCCAGCAGTATTCGGGCGACCGCTTCCAGTTCGAGACGCAGACGCCGCGCGGCGCGCGCGTCTACTCCGTGAGCCGCCCGCGGCCGGAGGCCCTGCGCGCCATCGACAGCGGGCTGACGGAGCTGTTCGCCGTCGCGGCCCGGCACGGCTACCGGCAGGGGTTGAACTACTCGGACTACACGGTCTTCATCGGCCGCGCCGACCGCGAACGCGACTCGGCGGGCGCGTACTCGCCCGATGTCGCCATCGGCGCGGCGCAGTACGCCGGGAGCGTCTACGACAAGGGCGGGTACGTCTACGCCGCGGGGATGGTGCTCTCGATGGAGCCGGCGGCGTTCCTCATCGCCGAGCACGACCGCGACTTCCAGCGCATCGCCAACGTGGCGCGCTACGAGGGCGAGCACATCATCCTCTACCACAACGACCGCCGCCTCTTCCAACAGACCTACGACCACAGCCGCGGCGGCGGCCACCCGATACTGCAGTAGGCAGTAGGCAGTGCAGAGGGTGTTGGGTGCTGGGTGTTAGGTGTTGGGTAAGAGCTAATAGTCCTACCCAGCACCCAGCACCTAACACCCAAAACCTTCCTGCTGCCTACTGCCTACTCTCCCTCACTTCGAGGTACTGGCGGAGATGAGGACGACGACGTTCTTGTCGGCGATGCTGGTGGTGCCGGCGACGACGCGCTCGCCTTCGCGCAGCGAGACGGGGTTGCGGAAGCCGACCGACTCGTAGACCAGCTTGTCGCCGCCGAGCCAGAGCGGCACCTTCAGGTTCATGACGAACTCGTCGATCTGCACGCGCGCCTGGCCGGGCGCGCCGTCGAGCGAGACGCCCTGCATGACGTAGTCGTAGTAGACCGGGTTCCGGTTGGCCGGCGTGTCGTTGGGCAGCTTGATGTCTGCGACGCCCTTGTTGGTGTTCGCGGTGCGCCCCTCCTTGCTGCGCACGATCTGCGAGCCGATGAGGTTGAAGCTCTTGTTGCCCAGCAACGACTGGAGCTGCCGCACGGCGTCGGAGAGTTCCGACGGGTAGCGGGCCGTCGCCCCCTCCTCGTTCGAGCCGATGAGGAAGTAGACGCGGAACTCGACGGCCGGGCGCGCCGGCTCGGGCATGTCGAGGCGGCGGATGGCCTCCTCGATGACGGTAATGTTCTCCGGGAAGTCGCGCACCGTGATGGTGCGGAATTCGGCGTTGGCCGAGACGACCGCGCCGCGGAAGCCGCTCGTCAAAGGCGCGAGCACGCGCACCAGGCTCTGCGGGTCGCGGTTCTTCACGTCGAAGACGCGGTTCGTGAACATTTTCTGCGTGACGTAGTTGTCCTCCTGCTTCGGCGCCTCCGTCTGCGCCAGCGCGGCGGGCGCGGCGAGCAGGAGGAGCGCGAGGGCGAGGAGTCTCGTCTGTCTGGGGTGCTGCATAGTCTCTCCTTCTTCTGTGGGGCGGTTCTCAAAGGCCGACCGACGCTCGCCCGACTTACACGCGCCCGCCCCTCAAAGGTTTCACAAAGAAGGGGGCGGCGGCCCCGACCCGCCTTAAAGTGGTGGACGCGGTGCGGTGGCGCACGTACAATGGCGCAGCCGAACACCCATCCATTCTGGAAAGGAATTGAAGTCACGATGTCGAAAGAGCACTTGAGGCGTGGAGTCGTGTGCGCGGGGCTTCTGCTCGCCGCGTCGTTCGGGCTGTGGAGTAGTGCGGCACGCACGTCGGCGCAGGGGCCGCCCCAGGGCGACAAGCCGGTCGAGCAGACGCGCAAGAACATACAGGTCTTGAAGGGCCTGCCCGAGTCGCAGCTCTTCCCCGAGATGAACTTCATCGCGGCCTCGCTCGGCGTGCAGTGCGGCTTCTGCCACGTCAGCCAGGGCAAGAACGCGCAGGGGCAGACCAACTGGGTCTGGGAGAGCGACGAGAAGGAGGAGAAGAAGGTCGCGCGCGAGATGATGCGCATGGTCTTGGCCGTCAGCAACGGCAACTACGGCGTGAGCCGCGGCCAGGTCACCTGCTACACCTGCCACCGCGGGCAGGAGCACCCGCAGAGCCTGCCCACGCTCCCGCTCGCCGTCTCCGGCCACGAGCCGCCCCCGGCCGGCGCGACGCCCGCCCACGGCGCGCACGACGAGGCCGGCGCGCACCCCGCGCCGCCGACCGTGCAGCAGGTCTTCGACAAGTACGTCGCGGCCGTCGGCGCGCCCGCGGCGCGTGACAAGTTCCAGACGCTCGTCCTTAAGGGCACGGCCACGGCCTCGCAGAACCGCACGCAGAACTTCGAGGTCACGGTGAAGGGGACTGACAAGGCGCTTCTCTCCGTCGAGATGCCGCAGGGCGGCTCGATGCGCAGGGCCGTCAGCGGCTCGGCGGGCTGGATGGCCGGCCCGCGCGGCACGCGCGCCCTCGGCGCGAACGAAATCGCGGAGGCGCGGCGCAACCTCGACTACTTCAACGTCGTCAAGTTCGCGCCCGCGGCGACGATGCGCGTGGCCGGCCGCCGCAAGGTCGGCGACCGCGACGCCGTCGTCGTCGTCGACCGCCCGTCCGAGAACCTCCAGCGCCGCTACTTCTTCGACGCGGAGACGGGGCTGCTGCTGCGCGTCGTGACGCTGACCGACGCCATCCTCAACCAGCTCCCCGAGCAGGTCGACTTCGAGGACTACCGCGACGTGGACGGCGTCAAGATACCCTACGTCGTCCGCGTCTCGGCCATCGACACCTTCAACAGCCGCACGCAGACCATCACCGAGGTCAGACACGGCGTCCCCGTCGAAGACACCATCTTCAACATGCCGCCGGCCCCGCCCGCGCCGGCAGCGACGCCGAAGCAGTAACAACAAATGATGAATGATGAGTGATGAATGATGAATAAGAGGCGACTTGCCTTTCATTCATCATTCATCACTCATCATTCATCATTCATTTCCCCATGCGACGCATCGATCTCACGAAGGCGCAGGCCGCGCGGTCGTCCACGATCAGGGACATCAACCGGCAGTTCGTCCTCAACTACATCCGCGACCGCGAGCCCATCTC